>Ga0114969_10002846_pt1 | contig 14105 bp, 11 predicted proteins | sample M_130807_MF_Meta_FD_87316 | JGI IMG/M metagenome (GOLD analysis project Ga0114969, IMG submission 87316) | Freshwater microbial communities from Lake Montjoie, Canada to study carbon cycling - M_130807_MF_MetaG | ecosystem: Environmental > Aquatic > Freshwater > Lake | place: Lake Montjoie...
GCAGGTCGATTGGATTGCTGGCCTGGACAAATTCCGGCAGGGCTGCCTTGAGCTTCTCCTGTGTTTCTTCCGTCAGCACAGCCAGCTTGCCGTTGCGTGCTAGCAACTCGTCCAGCGCCATGGCTGCTGGCGCTGCGCCATTGCTGATAATCATCAGCCGCTCGCCGCGCAGCGGGTGCATATGGCTTAAGGTTTCCACGGCGGAAAACAGCTCGTGGGTATCCTGCACGCGCAGCAAACCGGCGCGCTGGATAGCGGCATCATAGGCGGCATCCAGCCCTTGCTGGCTGTTAAGCAACAGCTGTGCCTGCTGGCTGCGGCCGCTTTTGATCACCAGGATCGGTTTATTGCGTGAGGCGCTGCGCGAGGCAGAAAGGAAACGCCGCGCATCGCTGATATTTTCCAGATACAACAGAATGGCGCTGGTTTTGCTGTCGCGCGCCAGGAAGTCGAGCAGATCGTCAACGTCGATATCCAGGCTATCGCCCAGCGCGATGAAATAGGAGAAGCCAACCTCACGCTGCTGTGCCCAGTCCAAAACGGTATTGGCCACGGCGGCCGACTGGGAAATGAACGCCAGTTTGCCTTTTTGAATAGGAACCGGTGAGAAGCTAGCGTTAATGCCTTGCCATGGCGCCAGCAGGCCCAGGCTGTTTGGCCCGAGCAACCGCATTGAATAACGCTGTGCGGTGGCTTTGAGCTCGGCAAATTGCTGATGCGGGGCAGAGAGCACGATCGCCGCTTTGCAACCACGCTCACCCAACGCTTCAATCAATTGCAGGTTACGTTGGGCGTTGACGCACAGCACGGCCAGATCGGGGGTCAGCGGCAGGTCGGTAATGTCTGGATAAGCCATGACGCCGCACACGGCTTTGTAACGTGGCGTCACCGGTAAAATCGGGCCGCTAAAACCACCGGCCAGCAGATTGCGCATCATCAGATAACCCGCGCGATTAGATTGTTGTGAAGCGCCGATAACGGCAATCGACTTCGGGCGTAACAGTGCTTCTAACCCTCGCTGGCTCATATATGGCTCCTGATATCCCCTAGATCTTTGTGTGTATGCGACTTATCGCTTGATTTTAGGTGCTTTGTGGCAGGTTTGCTGTGACCGGTGCCTCTGGGCGGTGAGGTTTCCCCGCCAGATATTGCTCGCGGAAATAATTGAAATGCTCAGCAAGGCCGGTTGCAGCCTGTTGGTCCCCCGCCTGTTGCAACAACGCAGCGGCCACTTCGGCGGTGCAGTGCTGCTCGGTGCGGCTGGCTTCGCGCAGTTGATAACCGGAAGCGGCCAGCACGTTCAGCGAGAAGACTGGGAACTGATTCAGATACGGGCTTTTGCGGAACATCTTGCGCGCTTCAGACCAAGTGCCATCAAGCATGATAAACAAAGGGGGCTTCCCGCCGCTGGGTAATTCACTGAACACCGGGCGATCGGGATCTGCATAGGAAGCTGGGAATACTACGTAAGGCTGGCGGGCAGGATCGTTAATCGCCTCAATTAATCCTGGATCGATTTCGGTACGCGACCAGAGAAATGCCTGGGTATCTGGCAGGATATCGGCGATCAGCCGGCCGGTATTACTGGGCTTGAGCGGTTCAGCTCCGAACATGATCAGGCAGAAGCGGCTGTTGGCCAACTGTGGTTTGATGGTGGCGCACAGGCAGTTTTGCTGTGGCAGCAGGCAATGTTGACAACGCACTGCGCGGCAGCCGCGAGCCCGAAACGGGCGGGTAGCATTGGCTAAACGGAATTGGCGTAGGCGAAGTACGGCGTTGTCGATCATAACGATCCTGAGAAAAACCGCTATTGTAGCCCAGAAAAAAGCCCGGTGGGAGAACCACTCGGGCTTTAACTGGCACGTTAAACAATGGGCGGCGCAGCCAGGTTTTTTGCGTTAAACTAAATCGTTGAGCAAGTTATCAAATGGCGTTTTCGGCATGGCGCCGTTGAGCATATCGACCATTTTGCCTTCACGGAACATCATGATGGTAGGAATGCTGCGAATGTGGAAACGGGCGCTCAGTTCGGGTTCAGCTTCGGTGTTGACCTTCACGAAGCGCACCTTGCCGGCACGTTCTTCGGCCACATCTTCAAAGATAGGGGCGAAGCTGCGGCACGGGCCACACCACGGGGCCCAGAAATCGACCACCACCGGCAGATCATCCTGCAACAGATGGTCAAGCGTCGCGGCCGTGGCGTTGATCACTTCGCCGCTGAACAATTCATGGCCGCAGCGGCCACATTTAGCGCCATCGGCCAAGCGCTCTTCAGGGACGCGGTTGATGGCATTGCACGCTGCACAAACTGTATTCATGGTTACCTCGGGTGCTGGCGCAGCAGTACAGGCTGCGAATATGTATGCTCAATGTTGCTTATTATCGGCAAAAGCACCGCATTGAACAAAGTGATTTGTTCGATGAGTGTGATAGTTGCTGGCTTTTACGCAAGTTGGTGGCTTAGCGTACCAACATCAGGTAATCTTCGCGCCCTGCGCGTTGGTGGAGAAGACAATGAACGATTCATTTAGTGGCAAGAACGGTAAGGTCAAAGTGATGTACGTCCGTAGTGACGATGACAGCAGCGACAACCGTAACAAGAACAAACGTCCGGACGGCAAAGGCCGCCCGGCTGATAATGCACGCACGGGTGGCCGTACTACTGGCCAGGATAAATCGCGTAGTAATGACCGCCGTGGTGCCGATTCCCGCCGCAGTGAAAGCGATCGTCCTCGCCGCCCGGCGCGCACTGAAGATCGCGGTGGTTATGATTCACCGTGGAAAACCGTGTCCCGTGGCCCGGAAGAAGAACCGGCGTTTGATCACGGTGGCATCAGCGGCAAAAGCTTTATCGATCCAGAGCAGTTGCGCCGCCAGCGTGCAGAAGAAACCCGCGTTTATGGTGAAAATGCCTGTCAGGCGCTGTTCGCCAGCCGTCCAGATGCTATCGTGCGGGCTTGGTTTGTGCAGTCCGTCACGCCGCGTTTTCGCGAAGCGCTGCGCTGGATGGCGGCTAACCGCAAGGCCTACCACGTGGTGGATGAAGAAGAACTGGCAAAAGCTTCCGGTACCGAACATCACGGCGGCGTGTGCTTCCTGATCAAAAAACGTCAGGGCCTGGATGCGCAGAGCTATCTGCAAAACGCCCCGGCCAAAGATTGTGTGTTGGCGCTGGAAGAAGTGGGCAACCCGCACAACCTGGGGGCGATCGTACGTTCGTGCGCGCACTTCGGTGTTAACGCGGTGCTGTTGCAGGATCCGGCCTTGCTGGAGTCAGGCGCAGCGGTGCGCACCGCAGAAGGCGGCGCGGAGCATATCAAGGCGATCAACGCCGATGATTTCCTGTCAGTATTGGATACCTTCCGCAAGGCGGGTTACACCATTGTGACCACTTCCAGCCATAAAGGGACCGCGTTGGCACAGGCCAAACTGCCTGCCAAAATGGTGCTGGTATTGGGCCAGGAAGGTGATGGCTTGAGCGACAGCGCTTGGCAGCAGGGCGATATGAGCGTGTCTATCGGTGGAACCGGTAAGGTAGAAAGCCTGAATGTTTCGGTAGCAACCGGTATTCTGCTGGCTGACTGGTGGCGTCAGAATCAGGCGTGATTTTTACGCAGGATAAAAAACGGGTGCTCATCAGAGCACCCGTCAGATTGTTATACGGCGATATTCAAAGGAAATGACTTATCCAGACTAACCAATCTGGATCCGAGTTTCTGCGTAGCGAATACGTTTTTTCTGCGGTGTAGCGAGAAAATAAGCCAATGTTAATGGGCCAAGGCGGCCAGTAATCATCAATATAATAATCAAAAATTGTCCTGGCGAACTTAATTCTGCTGTCAATCCACGCGATAAGCCAACAGTACTCAGGGCTGAAACCACTTCAAACGCCACATCCAACAATGATGCTTGCTCAGTAATGGAAAGCAAAAATGTACTGATAAAAACAAAACCCATTGAAATAAAAACCAGAGCCAATGCTTTTAAAACCTGCGAATGTGGCACGGTACGTTGCATGATGGTGACCTCATCACGGCGGCGCAAAAAAGTGTAAGTTGCCATGATCAGGATAACAAAAGTCCCTAACTTAATACCACTAGCTGTACTCAACGAGCCCCCGCCAATAAACATCAATAGTAATGTCAATATATTACTGGCATCAGTCATTGTGCTGTAGTCGAGGGTATTAAAACCCGCGGTTCTTGGCGTCACGGCCTGAAACCAGGCGGCAAGAACTTGTTCTTTCACAGGCATACTACCCAATGTCGCCGGATTATTGGCTTCCAACAGCCAGATCAGGAAAAAGGCCAAAGTATTTATTATTAAGGTCGCCAGTAGGATAACACGCGTGTTGGTACTCAGTTGATACCAATGACGGTGTCTTTTCAGGTCTATCAATACAGAAAAACCAATGCCGCCAATAATAAATAGCGACGTGATCACCAGATTGACAGGTATGCTGCCAGCATACTGCATCAGGCTATCGTTATTTAAGGCAAAGCCTGCATTATTAAAGGCAGAGATGGTATAAAAGAAACCACGATATAACGCTTTGGTGAAACCATACTCAGGCCACCATACGAGGGTAAGCAGGAAAATACCTATCAGTTCAATGACCACAGAGTAGAACAATACCGCTTTTGCCGTTTGAACCACCTGAGCCAGTGACGTCTGGTTCAACGCCTCTTGAGCTATTTTTTGCTGGGAAAGGCCAATTTTAACCCCAAGGCTTATCGCGGCTACTATAGCAAAGGTCATAAACCCCAGCCCACCGGCCTGAATAAGTAAAGCAATAACAAACTGACCAAACAGTGTGAACTGAGAACCCGTATCCAGCACCACAAGACCGGTGACGGTAACGGCCGATGTGGAGGTAAAAAGCGCTTGTAGCACCGTTATGGGTTTATGGGTCGAAATAGGTAACAGTAAAAGCAAGCAGCCTACCAGGACCAATGCAAGAAAACCCAGTGCCAAAACGGCTGGTGGGCTGAGTGTCAACGACCTTGTTCGTAAGGGATGGGAGCGTAAGTAGGGTTGACGCTGTGGTAACCAATTTTTCATTGTTAGACCAACCGTGGTGCCAGTGATTCCAACATCGACAGAGTGCCAGCCAATATTAAACAGTCATTGGTTTCTAAAATAAAATCATCAGGCACAGGGGAGAGTAACTTGCTATGCCTTTTTACAAGCACCGTTTTCACGTCCTGCTTGGTATCTTTCAGCAACGTAGATAGCACGGTACCCTCAAGGTGGTTGTTCACAAGTATTTCAACCAAATACTGGTTATGACCCAAGGACAAATATTGGTTGATCATCGGGTAGTTGAGTGCTTGAGCAACTTTTATCCCCATCTCTTCTTCAGGATGGATAATACGGCTGACCCCAAGGCGAGATAAAATCGTATGATGTGGTTTGGAGCTGGCTTTGACCCAGAGTTGTTGTACACCTAAATTTTTCAGATGCAGAACGCATAGAATACTGGCTTCCAGATCTTCGCCAATGGCGACCAACACCGCGTCATAGCGTAATAAATCGAGCTCGGCAAGAGCTTGCTCATCTGTGGCATCGGCAATGACGGCATAACTGAGTTTATCTGCCAGTCTATTGATAAATTTTGGCTCTGAGTCTACGCCCAGAACTTGGTGCCCAAGCCGGATTAACTCAAGCGAAGCCGTGGAGCCAAACCGTCCAAGGCCTATAACGGCAAATTGTGCCATAAAAGTAGCTCCGTAGATGCGAATACAGTAATTGAAAAATCACCGGATTGTACTTCTTAAACTGAATTCTGTCCTCCCCAGAATGCTTATCTACGTGTGAAAGCTGAACCGACCTTGGAGAGGGATAGCTTTCTGGTATGACACATCAAAAACGTAAAAATTTATTTAGAAGTGATTGAGCTTACGTCGAAAAATCTAAGTGCTACTTAGCTAGCGGTACACTGAGTTCGGCTACTTTCGATTGTGGTTTCCTTTTTCTAAAACAGCAGGTAGTTACACGATGAAAAATGGATCCTGTAAAACCTTATTTTTTAGTCATCAAGCTTTTGCTCAGATCGCTCAAGCCGGATTAAGTTATCTTCAGTATTCTATTATTAGTCGCTAATGAGGCCTGGGATTACGGAAGTTCATCAGGAAACATCGATGCTAAATTTAAATATATTGGGTGGCTACATTGTCAGAGAAAATAAACGCCCATGCTTGCATCGGGTCGGTGTCCATATATACCCATCATACCGTTGCTTGGGTATTGGCTACATTACTCGGCCCATATTGGGCTTTGCCCCTTGAGGGCCGCTGCAAGCAGCGTTCAAATCTGCCAAGCAGATTTGTCGTTCACCCTGGTCACATAGTGGCCTATGCTCCTGGGGCTCCAGCACAAGAGCTGTTCAAAAACGCATTGTGTTTTGTCAAGCAACTCGAATTGTTTTGGGTATAGTGCCTATCACTGTAATAAGTTTAACAGTGTATCTTTCATTGAAAAAAGCTCCGCATCTCTTTTGATATCCAGCTTTCTGGCTGTACTGCACTTTTGGGCATTGATCGTTTTAATACTCCGACTCAATAAATGGGCTATTTGAGTCTGAGAATAGCCTTTAAGGAGGAATGAGAGCACTTTCTTCTCACTGTATGTCAACGAATCAACACTGTTGGCAATACTCTTTCGTTTAGGTATCAGTGAGGGAGTGTAACAACGCCCGCCACCCAGAGCGGTGGTAAATACCTGACTCACTTGCTGAAGAGGTGCTTTTCGCGACACAAAACTCACCTGTTGGCAGTGCCGTAACAGCGTATGTGCTTCTGGAGTTAAATATTGTGTATAAATAATTACCTTTAGCAACGGATGATGGTGGCATAAGGACAATAACAACTCCTCATTCTTCCCTTGTGAGTCTGAACCATCATAGATATCCGTTACTAATAAATCTGCCGATACATCATTAACGGTAAAGAGTGCGGTACTCATACTGTCGATATTAGAATGAATATCACAGCCTGGAACCGACATAAAGGCTATCTGCTCAAGACCTAACCTGGTCAGTGACTCGCGAGATGAAATAACCACACTGTATTTTGAAATATCATTATTCATGCTTATTTTTCCTGAAATAGTGTATAAATCATTTTATTAAGATTGTAATTCCATCCATTTCGAGTTGGAAAACATTTCGCTATCGTTTTTAAAGCCAACTTTGCGCATGGCATTTATTTTATGGGTGCTGATCGTCCGGATATCACGGTTCATTGCTTTTGCCACTTCGGTGACATTTTTGCCCTTGAAAAGATGCATCAACACCTCTAATTCTTTTTCTGTGAGGGGAAGACAATGCTCATTATTTTCTGGGAGATATTGACTCACCATGGGGCTAAATTCGACGTAGCCTTGTAACGTCCGCTCGATACAATAGGTCAAGGTTTCTATTGGCTCCTGCTTTAAACAGATCCCCCGAACATTGATAGCACGCAATAATTGAAATAAAGACGCATTTTGAAGCGTGGTACAAACCACTACCGGGATTTGATGCTGGTAGTGACGAGTACAGTGACTGATAGAATACAATACATCGAGAACTGAATCATCGTCACCCGATAACTCTGTAATAAGCATGTCGGCCCGATGCTGTTCTATCAGCTTAGGTGCTTCAGTCAATTGCCCAGTCTCTGCAATACTCTCTATTTGTAACGGCATTAGGCTGATCGCCTTGCGCAGCCCTAATAGGGTTACCGGGCATGGCTCTGCCAATAATATATTATAGCGCCCTCTAAGAGGGATTGATTTTTTGTGATTTAGCATAATTTAATAGTTTAAATAAATTAGGGGGCTGGCACCTAGCCCTAAGATGAATATTAATACGTATCAGTTTTTATCAGCATGAAATAACGACATTCTACGTACCATTCCTTACAGCTATTTAGTGACATACTCTATTAAAGGACAGCTTGGAGTTCACCTTATCTGCTATTACTGGCAAAGCACTTTGGTAATAGTGTACGATCATTGTGATTGTATAACCTGCATCATTGGTAATTGTAGAGCTAATAATCTCGAACACATCTGTTGGGTTTAACTGTACCTGAGTGCCTTTGTAAGCAGTTGCCGTCAACCCGTAGGCTGTGGAATTGGCCTCCACTTTTAACAGTCTCCAAATTTTTAGATTGCTGCTGCTCGCCTTGTCCGTTCTGTTGTTGAGATAAATCATAGGGTAAAAGCGAGATTGTTCTGAGTTAATTTATTTTATTCATTTATTTCAGGTTGAAAATTGTGCTGAAGCCATACCAGGCCTAGAGGTGCTTCTCGATCGTATACCTGCTCTTAACTGCTCTTATATTGTAAAAAAAAGAGTTAATAAATTTATGTAAATTATTGATTTTAAACGATATTATTAAATTAAGACAGGGTGATGGAGATGAAGGTAGAGTTAAGGAGGAGATAATAGCAGTGAGGTAATTATTTATAACTGGCTATAAGTTAAAGATAAATAGACCATTAAGGCAAAACGGTATGATGTTCAATTTTCTTATACCTCCGGTATCGCCAATTGCATTGTTCTTAACGCCCAGAAATGATTGAATCCGCAGCATCCAGTGATTTTATTTTTCATTACTGACTTAAAATGCCGTGAAACGCAGATGAACAAACCGCATTACCAATATGTTGTTCCGATGTGGGACGATCAATCCTATCAAGGAGGGGCCGTTGCATTAGGTGCTGATAGGGTAATGCTTCATCCAGTTAGTTTGAGTCATTACCCCAATTGATTTATCATGCAGATTTGGTGACTCACACATTTAAAGCCATTTCTCATTCCTGCAAAAAGAAACGCTGATCCACAAATCCAAATCGGGATCCTTTACCGTCTGCGCAATACGCTCACGGATCAGATCCAATTTACTAATGCCAATATGCTCCATGCTTTCTGGCAGGAGGATATAGACCTCTAAAAATAATCCACGTCCTATAAGTGTTTCATAGTGGGAATATTTGATGAAGCCATAATCACGGCTGAGTTGCTGCATCAACTCTTCCACCTTTTTATCCAGTGCTGCGGGGGTAATCATCAGGACTTCTTTTATGGCATTAAAAACGATCTTGGCAGGCATTGGAATGACAAACAGGATCAGGAGTGCCAGTATCGTAGAATCTACATAGGGGATCAGATGGGCAAAGCGCGTGTTTTGTAAAAACCAGGCGAGGATAAAAGCGACAAATATTGCAGCACTGATGGCCGTAGAGATCATCCAACCTCGAACGTCCAACTCGACGAGTGGCGACGCAATACCTTTGTTTGCGTTTTTTTGTTTCAAAAATATCGCAAAAAAAATTACGGTGATGGTAGACGCATAGGTTATCGCCCATCCTAGTTCAAAATCGTTGCCCCCTCCTAAAAGACTTTGAATGGAACTGATAAAGGCATACAGGCAGAGTAACAGCAGTAGGCTCCCGTTAAATACCAGTACTAAAGGCTCTACGTGCCAGAAACCGTATTGAAAACGGCGACTGCTTGGGTTTTGACCGATGAGCCGTAATACGAATAACGCCAACCCGGATAGGGATGCATCCAATATGGCGTACATCCCATCAAACATGATCGATCTTGAACCGGTAATAAATCCGAATACGATACTAAGACAAGAGATCCCAAGAGCACCATAAATTGAGCGTCTCAAGAGTTGTTGTTCACGTTGGGTACTGGGCATGATCATTTCCTTCAACTGACGGAATGGTTCCAGTTTAATATTGTATATGGCTTTATTGGTATTAGCTCAGACCTGAACTGACAGTTACCGTTGGGAGCCCGCGCTGTACACCACAAGGTCATCTGATTCTCTCTGGTGCAGGGTACGGCTTTGCATGAGTGGCACCAATACATTTAAATCCGGTTTATACCTGCTTTGGCAATACGCCAGGATAATGTTTGGTGATGATGGTATTTATATGATCCGGTTTTGCCCCATCCGGTGGCTGTGATTCAGCGTAAATCCCTGTTAGTGGTAACTCATCCCCTCATCCTCTCCCAAGGGCGAGGGAACAAGTTAACCTTAACTGACAAGCACTTGTGAGCGCCTGTTTTTGTTTATCGCTCGGTCAGTGAGCGCCACCGCCGCCACCGCCGGAACTGAATGGTGGCTTGGCGAACCACACCAGCGCCAGCAGGACTAGGAACACGCCCGCAGACAGCCAGAAAATCTCGTTAGCCGAGATAATCAGCCCCTGTGCGGTGATCTCATTGGCGATATACGCCGAAGCCTGCTGCTTGCTCATCCCAAGCTGTTCAAGCTTGGTATACATCTCCTGCGACTGTGGGTTGAACGGAGTCACAAACTCCGTCAACTGCGCATGGTGCATCGATTCACGCCGGGTCCACAAGGTGGTGGTGATCGAGGTACCGATAGAACCCGCCAGCGTACGGAGAAAGTTCGACAGGCTCGACGCGGCGGCAATGCGATCGGGCGGCAACCCTGACAAGGTAATGGTGGTCAGCGGCATAAAGAAGCAGGCGATGGCAAAGCCCTGCACAAACTGCGGCCATGCCGAAGCGCCAAAATCCATCCCCGGTTCAAACGTATAGGCGCGCCAGTAGAAGCACACGGCATACATAATGAAGCTGAAGGTGACCAGGCGGCGCATATCCAGCCGGTTACCGAATTTGCCGATGATAGGCGACAGCAGCACCGGGATCAGCCCCACCGGCGCGGACGCCAAGCCTGCCCAGGTGGCGGTATAGCCATACACCTCCTGTAGCAACTGCGGCAACAGCACAATCGCCCCGAAATACAGCATGTATGCCAGGCTGATACACAGGCAGCCGATGGTAAAGTTGCGCGATTTGAATAACGACAAATCCACCACCGGGTGATCGTCGGTCAACTCCCACACCACCAGGAACACCAGCGCCACCACGGCTACCGCCGTCAGGACGATAATCTCCGTCGAGTTGAACCAGTCCAGCTCTTTACCCTGATCGAGCATGATTTGCAGCGAGCCAATACCCACAACCAGCAGAACCAGCCCAACGGTATCGATCGGTTTGATCTCGGTTTTGGTTTCCCGGCCTTTCAACGTCGACATCGCAGCCAGAATGACAAATAGCCCGATGGGGATATTGATAAAGAAGATCCAGCCCCAGTGATAGTTATCACTGATATACCCGCCAAGAATCGGCCCGAAAATCGGCGCAACGATCACCGTCATCGACCAAAGCGCCAGTGCCATCGCTCGCTTGGCGGGGGGATAGTTGTTCAATAGTAAACTTTGCGACAGTGGGATCAGCGGCCCTGCCACCACTCCCTGGATCACGCGGAAGAAGATCAGCATGCCTAGGCTGTTGGAGATACCACACAGCCAGGAGGCGAGGACGAACAGCGCCGTGGACCATAGGAACAGGCGTACTTCACCGATACGCTTTGCCAACCAACCGGTGATCGGAATGGAGATGGCGTTTGCCACCCCAAACGAAGTAATCACCCAGGTGCCCTGCGAGGTGGAAGACCCGAGGTTACCGGCGATGGTTGGTATTGCAACGTTGGCAATGGTGGAGTCCAGTACCTGCATAAAGGTCGCCATAGCCAGCGCGATCGTCATCCAGGCGAGCTGGGCACCTTCAAGCGGTTTTTGTGCCAAGGTAGCCTCCCGCGCGCTTAACCTGCGTTTGCATGGATTACATCGGCGATCATCTGGCCAACGGGTTCCAGATCCAGCATCAGTCCGCTGGTTTCATAGCGCGGTTGTTCGCGCACCACGTTGGAGAGTATCTGGCCATCGCGATTGCTGGTGTCGATGGTGACCAAGGTCGAAAGGCCGATCCGCAGCGGATGTTCAGCAATCTGCTCGGGATCCAACTCGATACGCACCGGTAAACGCTGTACGACTTTGATCCAGTTACCGGTGGCGTTTTGCGCAGGCAGCAGCGAGAAGGCACTGCCGGTCCCCATATCGATACCCACCACTTTACCCTTGAACACCACGTCACTGCCGTAAACGTCGCTGATCACGGTAGCCGGTTGGCCAATACGCATATTGGCGATCTGAGTTTCTTTAAAATTGGCATCAATCCAAAGATGATCGGCCGGAACCACCGCCATCAGCGGCGTTCCTGGCGAGATCTGCGCGCCGACCTGTACGCTTCGGCGTGAGACAAAGCCGGTAATCGGGCTGATCACGCGGGTACGTTGCAGCGCCATCCAGGCATCACGCATCTGCGCAGCCGCCTGCAAAATAGCGGGCTGTTTTGCCAGCGGGGTATTCAGCACCATCGCCTGATTGGCGTTGTATTGCTGTACCGCCACTTCCAGCGTCGCTTTGGCACTGTCTACCGCTTCGCGTGCGTGCTGCAATTCTTCGCGGCCAATTGCATCCACGCTGCCCAGCACCACACGGCGCTTGAGATCGTTTTCAGCCTTGCTCAGTTCAGATTTGCGCAGCGCAATATTGGCCTGATACTGCTTGCTGTTGATCACCAGTTGATGCGTTTGGCGCACGCTGTTGGCCAGCGCGGTTTTGGCGCGTTCAAACGCTTGTTCGGCATCGGTAGGGTCGAGCGTCAGCAGAACATCCCCTTTCCGCACGAAATCCGTGCTGTCGAAGGTTACACTGTTCACGCTGCCGGACACCTGCGCCATGATTTGCACCTGATTACCAGCGACATAGGCGTTATCCGTTTCCTGATGATGACGCAGCACCAGGAACCAATACACTAAATAGGCCACCCCAATAACAATGAAAATAACCGTCAGCAGCAGCAGCCAAAATTTACGCTGCTTCTTTTTGCCCTTCGGTTGCTGCGAGGGTTGAATCTCCGCGCTTGCACTCATGGTGTTCTCCACGCTCTCTATTTATAGGTATTTACTAGGCTTTCGAATCCGCCGCCGGGGCTTGATAGCCACCGCCTAGCGCACGAACCAATCCTATCTTCGCCTGCATCAGATTGCTGTTGGCGTTCAGTTCCGCCTGTTGCTGCTGTAATAGCAGCGTCTGGCTGGTCAACAGTTCGTCGCGCCCGATGATCCCTGCCCGGTATCGGGCGTTAGCGACTCGGTACACCTGCTGCACGGATTCGGCCGCCGCAGCCGCCTGTTGCAGTTGCTTGGCACGGCTTTGCTGAACAGTAATGGCATCGGCCGTCTCCTGTACCGCATTCAGGATAGTTTGGTTATAGGATTCCACCGCTTCATCATAGAGTGCAGATTCCTCACCCAGCTTGCTGCGCAGCGCACCGGCGTGGAAGATCGGCAAAGAGATCGCCGGCATCACGCTCCAGGCTTGGCTTGCCGCTTCAAGCAGATTCGGGCTGGTACCACCGACATTGGTGGTATTCAAACCGGCAAAGGCTGAAATCGACAGGCTGGGGTAAAACTCTTTACGCGCCGCACTGACGCGCTGGTTGTATGACTCCACCAGTTGGCGCTGTGCCGCAATGTCCGGGCGTTTGCCCAGTAAATCGGCGGTCAGTTCACCTTTCGGGGCCAACCGCGCCTCAGCGGGCAATGCCACCGGATGCAGAGCCTGCATCGCATTCGGGCCCTGGCCCGTTAATGCCGCCAGTTGGTGCTTAAGCTGTTCAATCTGTGACTGCAACTGGATGATTTTCTGCTTGGCGCCGTCGGCCTGTGCCAGAGTCTGCTGCGGAATATCAACGCCGTAGATCCCGGCTTTGTATTGCTGTTGGCGTAGATCGGCCAGACGCTGGTTGTTGTCTACTTCCTGTTGCAGCACTTTTTCCAGCGCATAATTTGCCTGCAACTGGTAATAACCCGAGGCCACCGAACTGGTCAATGTCAGTGCCGCCTGTGCCTGTTCAGCGCGTGCGGCGTCGACCTGGGCGTTTGCCGCGTTCACCCGATCGCGATATTTGCCCCACCAGTCGAATTCGTAGGCCAGATTCAGGCCCAGTGAATTACTGGTTTCATAAATGGGTGATGTCGGGTAGCCGAAACCCTGATTGGTGTTTTGCGATACACGCAGGCGATCGCTGCTGGCGTTGAGATCCAGGTTCATGGTTAGGAAGTTGGATCCGTTTTTTTCCTTTAGATCAGAGGCAAAAGAGGGGGATAGGATCATGAGTTTCATCTGCTCAGGCAGCACGAGGGTGACGATGGGTTAAAATAACC
>Ga0114969_10002848_pt1 | contig 14092 bp, 9 predicted proteins | sample M_130807_MF_Meta_FD_87316 | JGI IMG/M metagenome (GOLD analysis project Ga0114969, IMG submission 87316) | Freshwater microbial communities from Lake Montjoie, Canada to study carbon cycling - M_130807_MF_MetaG | ecosystem: Environmental > Aquatic > Freshwater > Lake | place: Lake Montjoie...
TTACCCCATTACCCTTATTGTTTCACCACCAGTACCATTCATTCCGAGTGTCGATACCCTTTGCCCAAACACCACAAAATTTTATACAACAGCCACAACTTCTGGCTACAAATACCAATGGTGGGCATTCAATGGATTAATTAACGGCACATCGAATGCGAATTCAATTTCATTGACTTGGCTTGCGCCTGGAAAAGCTTATGCTAAATTGGTACAATACAATACCAACAATTGCCCAAGTGATACTGCAACATTGAATGTTTGGGTTTCTAAACCTTCTACACCGCCCATTACAGGGCCTACTTCAATTTGCCCAAATAGCAATCGAATTGATTATAAAATAAGCACCTTTCAAGCAGGTAGCAGTTTTCAATGGTATGTTACAGGTGGCACTATCATTAGTGTAGGCTTAGGTTCTGTAAAAATCAATTGGGGCGGAGCAGGTATCGGCCAAGTAAAGGTTGTAGAAATAAATCGATTTGGATGCCTAGGTGATACGGTTTATTTAGCAGTTAATAAAACCTATAAATTAATTGGTGCCAATATTATTGGCGATACATCTATCTGTGAGTTTACTAAAAATATCATTTACACAGTACCTCTCATCAATAACACAACTTATAATTGGAGCATTACAGGCGGAACCATCACCTCAGGTCAATTAACCCATCAAATTACTGTTGATTGGGGCGCTAGTGCCACAGGTAGTTTAACAGTTTACGAAAGTAGTTTTGATTCTATTAATGGCATTCCTTGTATTAGCAATCCAACGTCAAGAATTATCAATATTCGACTTTACCCAAATGCCAATAAAATTGATGGTATTTTTGAAATTTGTCAAAACCCAAATTCTGGCAACTTTACAGTGAATGGATATGCCAAGTCGAGCTATTTATGGAGCATCAATTCAGATACAAATAGTATTGTAGGCCAAAGAACCAATGCTATTTTATATAGTTACCTTCAATTTGGAAACTTTAAAGTGCGTGTGATTGAAACAACTGAATATGGTTGTGTAGGAAAACCTATTGACACCCTACTTTTAATTCACCCGAAGCCTACCACCTCGCCTATCATTGGTGATTCTATCATTTGCTATCCAAATATCAATAGCTTTTTGTATACAGTAACAGGCTTGTTAAATTCAAAATACAATTGGACCATTGATGGTGGTGCAGCAGTTCCATTAAGTACAAATAATTCTATCAATATTATTTGGACCGGTCAACAAAACAATTTATTAAAAGTTGTGGAAACTTCTGAATTTGGCTGTGTTGGTGATACCTTAAGATTAAATGTCTTTTTTGACAATCCATCCTTGTATTTAAAATACCTTACGGTTAATCCGCCACCCGGGGCCGATAACGGCATCGATTTATTTTGGGAATTGCGCAATGCTCCTAAATACAACAATTCACTCTTTCTTGAAAGAAGAGAGGCTGGTACAAGCAATCCATTTGTTGCTGTTGGCAGCATAGCTGGAACACAGCTGCAATACAACAATGGCAATATTAATACTGATTTCAATGCTTGGGATTACCGTGTGAAAGGCTTCGATCTATGCGGTCAAACCTTATATACACAGGTGCATACTAATATTTTATTGAGTGGTAAAAAAATGAGCGCTTATGATATCACCATGAACTTTACTCCTTACATTGGTTGGGGCAATGCTAGCATTCGCTATGACGTTTACCGTTTTCTTAAAAACACTGGCACTTACGAGTTGTATGAGCCCAATGTCACCAATTTTAACATGGCCTATGGCAATGGCTTAGAATATTATACCCAATGCTATAGAATTATGGCTACTAAAATTGGAACCGATACTGTGACATGGAGTAACGAAGTTTGTTTTGATTTCGAGCCCCTTTTATTTATTCCCAATGCGTTTTCACCCAATAGCGATGAATTTAATAATACCTTTATCATGCGCGGTGGTGCTTTGAAAAGTGTAGAGATTTCAATCTATAACCGTTGGGGCGAAAAACTTTATACCGGCAATAGTTTGAATGCACAATGGGATGGCACTTACAAAGGCAAAGACCAACCACAAGATGTATACATCTATTATTGTCTGTATTACGGCTATGATGGTAGAAAATATTCTACCAAAGGCACCATCACTCTACTTCGATAAAGTATTTTCTAGGTTTGCCAAAAAGCCTCTGAAGCTTGGGTAAATAAATTATGCTTACAATTTATGTTCATGAACGACACTAATCTTAGGAGGTAGTAATGATCAAATTAAATGATTCGTTTTAATCTCATCTTGTTAAACCTTGCGTTGAATAGGTAGGTGTGATAAACATCAAGTGCATTTTAATGATGGGTATTCTTTTTTTCACTAAATTTTAACGAATATTGCACTCTAATATTGAAAGTAAAATGGCCATAATTATAACTGAAGAATGTATCAACTGCGGCGCATGCGAACCAGAATGTCCAAATAACGCCATCTACGAAAGCGGTGTTAATTGGCGCATTAAAGATGGCACTAGTGTTGAAGGTACTTACACCTTAACGAATGGCACAGTGGTTGGTGTTGACGATAAGTTTGATGCCATTAGCAGCGAAGTTTACTTTATTGTTCCCGATAAATGTACCGAGTGCATGGGTTTTCATGAAGAGCCACAATGCGCAGCTGTATGCCCCGTAGATTGTTGCGTTCCCGACCCTGACCATGTTGAGACAGAAAATATTTTATTAGATAGGAAATCTAGACTCCATATTTAATACCAATGAGCGAGACAAAAGGCACCTGCTTGCAAACCTATATACCAATGCGCAGCGAGCCACGCTCAGGTGCCGAAATGGTATCTTCTTTAATTTTTGGTGAAAGCTATACCATTATTGAAAATCAAAAAGATTGGTTGAAAATCGAAACTGAATTCGACCAATACCAAGGGTGGATCAGTGGCAATGCCTATGCCCCACTTACAACCTACACACAGCTTGTAGATACAGATTATGTTGAAGCTTATACCAAAGGCGAAAAAATAATGCTACCCTGCGGAGGCCTGATGCCAGAAGGCACAAAATTCGTTTTGCATGACAAAACCTTTGAATTAAAATTTAATCTTAAACCCAATCACCATTTACCACTAAAACTGCGCCTCATCAATACTGCAAAATCTTTATTGAATGCTCCCTATTTATGGGGTGGTCGCTGTTTTATGGGCATCGATTGTTCGGGCTTTATACAAGTATTATTCAAAGCGAATGCAATCAGTTTACCCCGCGATACCAACCAACAAATTACCTGCGGCACAAGTATATTATTTTCTGAAATTCAAAGTGGCGACTTGGTATTCTTCAAAAAACCAAATGGTGAAAATGTAAGTCATGTTGGCCTTATGATTAGCAATACCGAAATCATACATGCCAGCGGTTTAGTTAGAATAGATAAATTATCCAAGGAGGGCATTGTGATTGACAAGCAACTCGCCTACGCTATTTTGGATATTCGCAGAATAGTTAATTAAAGAATTTGAGCTGTGTGATTTTTGGCATCTACCTTCTCTATCACTTGCTCAATCTTACCCTTTTCATCAATTACAAAAGTAGTACGAGCAATGCCCATGTATTTTCTGCCATACATGCTTTTTTCTACCCATACGCCATAAGCCAATGCAACGGCATTATCAGTATCTGCCAACAAATCGAAAGGCAATTCATATTTTGCAATAAATTTCATGTGCTTGGCCTCAGTATCCGGACTAACACCCAAAATAACATAACCTGCTTTGGTGAATTTCTTATAATTATCTCTCAAATCACATGCCTCGGCGGTGCAGCCTGGGGTATCATCTTTTGGATAAAAATAAAGCACTAATTTTTTACCAGTGAATTCTTTTAAGGTTCTGCTAACACTGTTTTGATCATTGGCCTCAAAGGCTGGGGCTTTTGCGCCTGCTGCTATACTTGTCATAAAATCGTTATTTCTTTTGTAAAGGTTCTTTGGTTGTTTCTCTCATCATAAACAACTAAACGCACAATATGTTTACCAGCAGGTATTGGTTGTGGCACAGTTCCAAACAATAAGCTGGCCTTCGACTCGTAATCTAACAATACCCATGTGTCATCAATATAAAAATCGAAATCACCTATGCCCGACAAATTATCGTTGATGTGAAAAGCAAAATAACCACGCCTGTTCAACACCACTGCCGATATACTAGGTTTAATGGTATCTAGTGCCAAATAAAAAGTACCAAATTCTTTGACCCCCGCTGACACCCATCCGTTGTTGTACTTCGTGCCAAAAGCTTTTCCATACACGTTGCAAACCACAAATTTTGAGGATAATCGCATTTGATCTTCTCTTAATTTAAATGAAACCTCTAGGCGTTTATCAATAGGCACTAGATCATTACCGATGGTATAATTCTCGCCATAGTTTTTATAAAATTGCAACTTGTAATCCCCATAAAGGGTATTTTTTGCTAACGTAAATTTGAATCTATCACCTATGGCATAGGTGTTGTCAATATTGGCTTTACAGTGCATGTGATTTTTATTATAAGCCATATAATCACTGATATTTCTGCCGGTAGCACTGCCCCTGATATTTATAATTTTATAACTGGTATTGCCATACACATCTTTGACTACAATTTTAAATTCATGCTTCATGGTATCATTGATTACAAACCATCCATTGGTTTTAGAAGTTTTGTAAAAAGGCAAGGTATTGCCTTCGTCAATAAATAATTTGTGCATTTTTATACCGCCTTCTTTCTGTCTGCGGTAATCAATATAATTATTGTGCATGCGCATCTGACTGAATAAAAATTGTTCCATCTTGCAATCATAAATCAATTCACCATCTCTGTAAACTTGCAAATAATTCACCCCATTGTTATCGCCAGCCGATGTTGCATCGTCTTTAATATTGGCGCCGAAAGCATATCTACCAAAGGATAATCGCTGTTCACTAATTGGCACCATTATTTTCTTCTTTTTCTTTTTAACTTTTACAATTTGTGTGGCAAACAATTGTATACCATCCGAAGGAAAATGACCGTTGTTGCGTTTGGCCAAAGTGTCATAACTATACAAGTAAACTTTAGAGATGTCAGGCGCTATAAAATCATTCATCTTCAATCCAAATAAAAGTGGATTCACTGGTGCTTCAGTTTCTGTTTCTCTGATTTCAAAATGCAAATGTGGCCCTTGAGAGCCCCCAGTATTGCCACTATAGGCTACCAATTGACCTTGCTTCACCTGCAACAAATCGGTCTCTGGATGTAATTCAGCATCCCATTTTTGAAGATGGTATTGGTTCTTTTCAATGTACCATTTAATTTCGGGTGGAAAATCGCTCAAGTGCGCATATACACTTGTAAAGCCATTTTTATGGGTAATGTACAAAGCCTTGCCATAACCTATACTCGATATGTTAATGCGCGATACAAAACCATCGGCAATGGCTAATATAGGCCGCCCAATTTCGCCACCTGTTCGTATATCTAATCCGCCATGAAAATGATTAGGTCGCAATTCACAAAACGTCCCAATAATTTCAATTTTCCCTTGCATTGGGTTGATGAAATCGTTTTGTGGATAGCTGCTATTCGTTTGCGATTGTGAGTTAATGCCACAAAATAAAACCAAAGTTATGATTGCAAATGACCTCAATTATTTTATCTCGAAATTAAAGAATTCAATCTCACCACTTTTTCCAATTAAACGGTCTCCAATAGCCACTGCACCAACACCTGCAGGGGTGCCTGTAAAAATTAAATCGCCAGTTTTAAGTGTGAAATAAAAAGACACAAAACTGATAATCGCATCAATTGAAAACAACATGTCTTTGCTATTGCCATGCTGAACCAATTGTTCATTTTTGTATAAGTTAAAATCCAACTGATTTAAATCGTGCGTGTCTTTCTTTACAAATTCACCAAGCACAGCCGAGTGATCAAATGCTTTGGCCAACTCCCATGGAAGGCCCTTTCCTTTTAATTCTGTTTGCAGATCACGTGCTGTAAAATCAACACCAAGGGTAAATTCTGAATAATATTTATTGGCAAATTGTGGGGCTATGCTTTTACCCATTTTATCAATTTTAACCACCACTTCTATTTCATGGTGAATATCTTTACTAAAATTAGGCAAGTAGAAAGGTTCATTGTTTTTGAGGACCGCTGTATCTGGCTTACAAAATATCACTGGCTTATCAGGCACTTCGTTGCCAAGCTCCTTGGCATGTGCACCATAGTTACGACCAATACAAATAATTTTCATAGTGCAAATATAAAGGCTAGCTTTTTATAATGCATTTTAGACTATTCACATTGACCTGCCAATATGTTAAATATTTCTATAGTTGTTATACAGAAATGGTCATGGTTTTAAAAAAACCATTGATTTAAGTTGTTAGAAATAAAAATTATTTCCTAAAACTATTAAAATGTAGATTTTAGGTTAAAATCAACCCTTATTTTAAAGACCCAAAACACGTTCAACGGGCAATCTGCCATCGAACATCATGTCAGGATTCTCTAATAATTGTTTCACGCGTACTAAGAAACTAACGCTTTCTCTGCCATCAATAATTCTGTGATCGTAGCTCAATGCCACATACATCATTGGGCGAATTACAACCTGGCCGTTTTCGGCAATTGGGCGTTCAACAATGTTGTGCATACCTAAGATAGCCGATTGAGGCGGATTAATAATTGGTGTACTCATCATACTTCCAAAAATACCACCATTGGTAATGGTAAAAGTACCACCACTCATTTCTTCCATGCTTAATTTATTGTCTTTGGCTTTGCCTGCCAAACGCTTCACTTCCATTTCAATTTCTGCAAGACTCAAAGTTTCTGCACTTCTGATCACAGGCACTACCAAGCCTCTTGGACCTGATACAGCAATTGAAATATCGCAATAATTGTTAAATTGAATTTGATCGCCTTCAATAAATGCATTCACTGCTGGCCAATCTTGTAAAGCAATACTACAAGCTCTGGTAAAAAAACTCATAAAGCCTAAACCTATGGCGTGTTTCTCTAAAAAGGTTGTTTTATATTTTGCTCTGATATCCATAATTGGCTTCATGTTCACTTCATTAAAAGTAGTTAACATGGCCGTTTCATTTTTTGCAGCTACCAATCTTTTGGCGACTGTTTTTCTTAGGTTGGTCATTTTTTCAAGGCGAACCTCTCTTTGACCACCCGCATTATTGTATTTGCTAGTGGGTGCACTGCTGCCTTTTCCGCTCGCAACAATCGCTTCTAATACGTCTGTTCTGGTTATTCTGCCATTAGGACCGCTACCTTTTACTTGGTTCGGTTTCAAACCGTGTTCTACCATTAATTCTTTGGCCAATGGTGCTATGTGTACATCGCCATCAAAATCAGCTGCCTTGGCAACAGGCTCAGCCACTTTGGCTATTGCCTCTTTTGTAGGCGCTTTGGTTTCGGTTTTAACTTCTTCATTTTTGGCCTCAACTTTTGCAGGGGCCGCTTCAACTGGTGCCGCTGCCGTGTTATCTATTTTTACAATAATGGCACCTACTTTAATCTCGTCGCCTTCTTTCGCTAATTGCTCGGTTAATACACCCGCAGCCTCCGCATTTACCTCAAAAGTAGCTTTCTCACTCTCTAATTCTACTAGGGGTTCGTCTAATTTAACATAATCTCCAACTTGTTTTAACCATTTCGATACAGTTACTTCACTGATTGATTCTCCGGGACTAGGTACTTTTATTTCAATTGCCATTCTGCAAATATTTTTAAGCTGCAAAGTTAATACAAAGAATTGGTTCTTCAGCTCTGTCTATCCATAGAGATTGAATCCTTGCGGTATTTAACTTATAAATATATCTTGCTTCAATATTATTTCAACAAATTATAGTCATAATTTATATGTTAATTTAATCACTCTATTTTTTTAATAATTAAAAAAGCACCACCTTTGTACCCATTATGTCAATATTAGTAGGAAAAAAAGCGCCACATTTCAGTGCAGCAGCTGTTATTAACGGAGAAGAAATTGTTAAAGATTTTAGTCTTGATCAATACCTTGGTAAAAACCATGTAATATTATTCTTTTACCCTAAAGATTTCACGTTTGTATGCCCAACAGAATTACATGCATTTCAAACAAATTTAGGTGAATTCGAAAAAAGAGGCGTTAAGGTTGTAGCCTGCAGTACCGATACTGAAGAAAGCCATTACACTTGGTTGCAAATGCCAAAAGATAAAGGTGGTATTCATGGTGTTACCTATCCAGTAGTTGCAGATACTAGCAAAACCATTACCACCAACTACGGTGTTTTAAAAGGATCATATGAATACAATGACGATGGTTTGTTAATAGCCAATGGTCCTATGATCGCATTAAGAGGCTTATTTCTAATCGATAAAGAAGGCGTTATACAACATGCTACCATTAACAATGGTGGCTTAGGAAGAAGTACAGATGAAACCTTGCGTATGGTAGATGCGTTACAACATATTGAAGAAAAAGGTGAAGTATGTCCTGCCAACTGGGAAAAAGGAAAAGATGCCATGAACGCAACATTTAAAGGTGTTTCTGAATATTTGAGTCAACACTAGTCTGAATAGAAAATTAATCAAAAAATAATTTCAATAATCACCCGCTTTTCTTCATTGGAAAGCGGTTTTTTTTGCTCTTTTCAAACTTTCATCCCCGTTAAAAGTTCATTCTTTTTAAACAGTTAAAAAAATCTTTTCATACTCTCCCAGCGGTTTAAAGTACCTGTCTAATTTTTGGTACAATCCTTGAATAGACTCCCTGTAGAATGCGCTTATTTCGCATTTTAGTTAAAAATTAGTAAATCACCTTAACCATCACAAAAGCTTATGTTAAAAGCAATTACAAAAAAAATCTTAGTCATTCTCGTTCTTTTTACCGGGGTAAAACTGAACGCACAACAATGGCTCGGGCGCACTACAGGCAACTATTCTGGTACCTATGGTTTGTACAATAACGCTTCATCGATAGCAGATTCAAAGTACAGATACTACTTTAACTTTTGGGGACGCGGTGTTAATTTTTATAACAATGGTTTACTTTACAACGCGCCTATCAAATTAAATCAATGGGCCAATGGCACTTATGATCCATTTCAACAACGTGCTGATGGGAAAGCCAATTTTCAAAAAGATTGGTTGATAGAAAACCTCAATGGCAAAACCAAACAATTTAGTTTCAACCAAGACATTTGGGGACCAGCCTTTATGTTTCCAATTTCGCGTGCGGTGAACATGTCTATCAATACCAGACAGCGCAGCAGTTTACAAATTTTTGGTGTAAGCGAACCACTTGCAAGGTTTGCATACAATGGTTTGGACTCAAGCAGTGGCATCTACAATGGCAGCAATTCAGTCAATAGAAATAGAAGTTATTCGAATGGTAAATTTGGTGTGAATGCTACCAACTATCAAGAGTTAAGTTTCTCGTTTGCAGGGGTACTCGCTAAAAATGCGAAGAATCAATTGAGCGGAGGTTTAACTGTTAAATTCATTCGCGGCTTGGGTGCTGCTTATGTTAAAGGCACTGGTTTTGATTTTTCTGCAACAGGTAACAACACTGCTTTGATTCAAAATGCAGATATCCAATACGCTTACACTGACGATAAAAGTGTAGTGGCGCCTTTCAACAAACCGTATGGCTTGTTTACTTTAGATTCAAAAGGTGGTGGCGCAGGTGTTGATTTAGGTTTAACTTACATTCACCGTTCTCGCTCCGGTAAATATGCAAAGAGTAGATTCTGTAACGACAATGCCAATAAAAGCGATTACGATTTCAAATTGGCCGCTGCATTTAATGATTTAGGTGGTATCCACTTTAACCAAGGGGCTGTAAAATATACTTATGCAAACACATCACCTATCATAGTAAATGCCAATTCAAACATCTTGAATGGCTTTAATCAACCTACCCACAATGCCTTTGATACAATTGGTAAAAATGTATTTGGTCAAATGGGTGCTAGCAGAGCCAATGGCTTTAACACCAGTCTACCAACTGCATTTAACTTACAAATGGATTTTAGAATGTCAGAACACTTCTATACTTCGGTGTATTGGAACCAAAGTATGAAGAGCATTAATTCAACTGGTATGAGAAGCGCTTCAATGGTTTCTGTTATCCCTCGTGTTGAGTCAAAAGGTTTTGAATTTAGCATGCCTTTGACTCTTAGTGAAAATTATAAAAACTTTTATGTAGGTGCTTATGCACGATTTGGTCCAGTATTTATTGGTTCGGATAACTTAGGTGGTTTGTTAAACGTAGCAAGTAATAGTCAATTCAGAGGTGCCGATATTTACGGTGGCGTATCGTTTGGTATTGGTCATTGCCACAAATGGTGGTACGAAGAAAAAGTAGAACCTAACCACATTGATACTTTTAAACAACGCGATACCATTCTTAAAAAAGATACACTTAAAACAGTTAAACGGGATACCATTAGGGTTATTAAACACGATACCATTGTCATCGAAAAAACCATTCGCTCTAAAGCCGATATCGATAAAGAGATTGAATTAAAAAAGAAAGAAGACATTATGAATGCCCGTCAAAAACAATTGGATCAAAAAGAAAGAGATTTACTCAATAGAGAAAAAGGGACTTATAATGAATCAGAAATTTTAAGGAACTGTAAAACACAAGCAGTGGTATTGACTGATGAGAACACCGTTCTTAAAAACAAAGTGAATACACAAGCAGATGAGATTGCAAAATTAAAATTGCAAATAGAAACTTTAAATAAAAACAAAGCGAAAACAGATGCCGAAATACTAGCAATTAAAGGCTGCAATGGTGTAATACAATACGATGAAGCTGGCAAACCTTTAACACCTTGCCAACTATATGAAAATGAATTGGGCAAACGCAAAAACATGGAAATTATCAATGCTTACAAAGACAAAGTGATTGATTCCTTGAATAGAAAAATTGCTTCGACTGATGCAGAAATCCTTGTATTGAAACGTCAATTGGCTTCTAAAACCGACCCAAATCCAACAGGCACAGATGCCATCAAATTACAAAAAGTTCAAAAGCAATACGATTCATTGACCATTAAAATGGCTGTGTTACAAACTGAGTTAAGCAATTGTAAAAAAGCAAGCAGTGCAACTGATGCTGAAATCATAAAAGCCACTAACGCTAAATCGAAAGCCGATGCACAAGTGATTACTTCGAATAGAAGAGCCGATAGTTTGCAAAACAAATTAAGCGCTGTTGAAATTGATCTATTGAATTGCAGAAAGATTGCTGGTTCATCTACTGATGCAGAAATTATAAAAGCAAAAACTGACAAAGCAAAAGCTGAAGCCGATGCCATTGCAGCCAATAGACGCGCAGATAGTTTACAAATTAAAATTTCAGGTTTATTAGTTGAATTGACCAATTGTAAAAAAGGCGCAAGTTCTTCTACCGATGCAGAAATTATAAAAGCAAAATCAGAAAAAGCCAAAGCAGATGCTGAGGTGATTACTGCCAACAGAAAAATTGATAGCTTACAAGTTAAAATCACTGGTTTGGTTACCGAGTTAACAAACTGTAAAAATAGCAATTCAACTGATGCTACAATCCTTAAATTGAAAAAATGTGAAGATGATGCCGCCCTTTATAAAGCTGAATTAGCGGCTGCCAACAAAACCAATTTAACCTTGAATGCGAAGGTCTACAAACGCGATGCAACCATCGATAGTTTAATCAACGAACTTTCTAACTGTGGCAATAAAAATGGAAGCGACTACAATGCGGAATTACTTAAAAAATGTAATGATGCCAAAGCCGATATGAGTGCAGAGATTATCACACTTAAAGCGAAAGTAAGCAATGCGGCTAAATCGCTAGATAGTGCAAACCTTGTAGCTTTTAATTTAAGCAAAAACCAAGCAACACTCGAAGCACAAATCGTAGATTTAAAAGCACAAAACAAAGGCAGCGATTGCACCGACATTAAAAAACAATTGGATGAAAAAATAATATTAATTGCTGATTTAAATGCACAAAATGCTGCATACAAAACCAATGTTACCAACCTTACCAATCAGTTGAATGAATTGAAACAAGAGTACCAATTTGTAAATTCACAAAACCAAAAATGCAGTAAAAAATTAGACAGCTGTATGCGTGGTTTATTCAACAACCAAGACAATGGCGGTATTGCACCAGGTTCTGGTAATGGCGGACCAAGCGAAGGCAGTATTCAAAAAACAGGTGATAATAATTTAGGTGGAATTGAAAATAATGACACCACGCCAAAAGGCACTTCCCAAGATGGAGAAAATGGAACTGCCAAGCCAGCTCCTACAGGAATCCAAACTGGCAATAGCAATAATGAAGTAATTCCAGAAGAAACGCCTAAAGAAAAACCAATGATTTTATTAAAAATTCTTGGCGCCTTAGCAAAAGGCATCATTGAATCTGGCAGCTCAGGCAATTCAAATAACAGCGGTTCAAGTAGTACAGGTAACACTGGTTCACAACCAAGTAATAAACCCACCACTACCACGCCACCTCCTGCAACAGGCTCTACTGGCACAAACAAACCAGGTAATAATACTGGCTCCTCAAATAACAACAGCAAACCAACTACACCTGGTGCTGTAAGTCCAGGACCAGTCATCAGATAATATTTTACCCTCTATTGAGAAACACACCAACGAAGGGGCGCGCTATGACCCCCCTTTTTTATTGTCTGTCAATTGGGTTTTATAAATTTTTTGAGATTTCAAACTTAAATGCTATATTTGCACTGTATTTAAAGTATTGTTAAGGGCCCCAAAAAGGCCCTTAATTGTTGTATATGAGTGTATCACAAACCCTAAACGAAATCCTAAAATCGGTGCTCCTAGAGCATTCGAATGTATTTTTGGTGGAAGCCAATCACCATCAACAAGCCCATGAATTTATTCTGGACGGTGACCTTCCCCTTGGTATTGGTGCTATCTCTGCTGTGAGTCGCTCGTTGAACCATTTTGCTGAAGAACAATTGCCTGCCGAAGAAATTTACACCATTGATGTGTGCAGCCCGGGTGCTGATAGTCCGCTTAAAATGTTAAGACAATTTCCCAAACACATTGGTAGAGAGTTTGAAATTATTTTAGCAGATGATACCACCATCAAAGGCCATTTAACAGCCATTAACAACGAAGATTTAACGTTCGACTATTTTAAATCAGCCAAACCTAAAAAATCAGAACTGAAAGACAGTATTTCAATTCCTTTTAATCAAATAAAAAAAGCAACCATTATATTATCATTTAAATGAAAGCAGCTTCACCACAAGTAATGACCGTTAGGGGATTGGTAGAATCCTTCAGCGAGTTCAAAGAGTTTAAAAACATCGACAGGCCTACCCTTATGCGTGTGCTTGAAGAGGTGTTCCGCAACATGCTCAAAAAACGTTATGGCGATGATACCAATTTTGATATCATTATCAATACCGAACAGGGCGATTTAGAGATTTACCGCAACCGTTTAATCGTTGATGATGGTGAGGTAGAAGATGAAAACCTTCAAATTAGTATCACCGATGCTAAAAACATCGAAGCCGATTACGTAATAGGTGAAGAGGCCATCGACCAAGTGCCAATGGATTTCTTTGGAAGAAGAAATATTTTAGCTGCCCGTCAAACTTTAATGACCAAAATTATGGAGTTAGAGAAAGACGAGTTGATGCGCAAATACACCGATAGAGTGGGTGAAATTGTAACAGGTGAGGTTTACCAAATCTGGAAAAAAGAAATCATGGTATTAGATGACGATGGTAACGAATTGCTATTGCCTAAAACCGAAATGATTGGTGCCGATTTCTACAAAAAAGGTGAGACTTTAAAAGCCATTGTTCACGAAGTTGCGATGCACAATGGTACCCCTAAAATTATTTTATCTAGAACCTCTCCTGTGTTCTTAGAAAAATTAATGGAATTAGAAGTACCTGAGATTTTAGATGGTTTAATTACCATCAAGAAAATTGTAAGAGAGCCAGGTGAAAGAGCTAAAATTGCAGTAGAAAGCTACGATGATAGAATCGATCCTGTTGGTGCTTGCGTAGGTATGAAAGGTAGCAGAATTCATGGTATTGTGAGAGAATTGAGAA
>Ga0114969_10002851_pt1 | contig 14087 bp, 11 predicted proteins | sample M_130807_MF_Meta_FD_87316 | JGI IMG/M metagenome (GOLD analysis project Ga0114969, IMG submission 87316) | Freshwater microbial communities from Lake Montjoie, Canada to study carbon cycling - M_130807_MF_MetaG | ecosystem: Environmental > Aquatic > Freshwater > Lake | place: Lake Montjoie...
ATTACGTCATCAATAAATTAATTAAAGGATATATAGGAAGCAACAATCTGGATACCAATTCAAGGTTGTGCATGAGTAGTGCCGTTGTTGGATATAAATTGGCTTTGGGTGAAGACAGTGTGCCGGTGAGCTACGATGATTTAGAAATTGCCGATTGTATTTTTGTGGCAGGAGCCAATCCGGCTTGGTGTCATCCCATTATTTGGAGAAGAGTGGAGTTGGCGCGAGAGAAAAATCCAAACTTAAAAATTATAGTAAGTGATCCGCGCAAAACACAAACTTGTGCTTATGCCGATGTTCATTTGCAATTAAATCCGGGTACCGATGTTACCCTTCATCACGCCATCGGAAGATGTTTAATTGAAGATGGAAAAATCGATACCAATTTCATTTTAGATCACGCCGAAGGATTTGACAAGTACAATGCAACCGTGATGCAGCGCACTTTAGTTGAAGCTGCCGAAATTTGCGGAGTATCTGTAGAGAGCATTCGTTTGGCTGCATCTTACATTGGAAATGCCAAAGGATTTATCACCATGTGGACCATGGGCTTGAATCAAAGTGTGATTGGTGTAAATAAAAATTTGAGTTTAATCAACCTCAATTTAATAACTGGGCATATTGGAAAACCAGGTTCTGGTCCGTTTTCATTAACAGGTCAGCCCAATGCAATGGGCGGACGCGAAGTTGGTGGAATGGCGAATTTATTGTCGGCACACCGCAACTTAGCAGATCCTGCACACCGTGCTGAAGTGGCTGCGTTTTGGGGTGTTCCATCTGTCCCTGAAAAACCAGGATTAACCGCTACCGAAATGTTTCAAGCATTGAACGACGGTAAATTGAAAGCAGTGTGGATCGTATGCACCAATCCGCTCATCAGTTTACCCGATGTCCGCGTTGCTGAAGAAGGATTGAAAAAAGCCAAGTTTGTTGTGGTGCAAGATGTCTCCAATAAATTGGAAACTTTAAAATATGCCGACGTTGTTTTTCCGGCTGCAGCATGGACGGAGAAGGAAGGCACCATGACCAATGCCGAACGCCGCATTGGCCATTTAGCGAAAATGATCGATGCGCCAGGTGAAGCTTTGCCCGATTCAGAAATCATTTGTCGTTTCGCGAAAAAGATGAAATTTTCTGGGTTCGATTTTAAAAATGCATCAGAAATTTACGATGAACATTGCGCTTCTACTGCAGGAACCAATATTGATATTTCGGGATTGAGCTACGATATATTAAAAGAGAAAAGATCAGTGCAATGGCCTTATCCAAAAGGATCAACAGGACTTGGAACCGCGCGTTTGTTTACCGATCAACAGTTTTTTACGCCATCTAAAAAAGCAATCATTCATAGTTTTTCCGATGAAAATCAGTCGGAAGCTTTGAGCGCCGATTTTCCATTAGTGCTCACCAATGGTCGTATTCGCGACCAATGGCACACGATGAGTAAAACCGGAAAAGTAAATAAGTTGAAACAACATATTTCTGAATCTTATGTTGAAATTCATCCTGAAGACGCAGCGGCGAGAGGTGTTGAAGAAAATACACTGGTAGATGTTGTCACAGCCCGAGGAAAAGTTAGGGTGAAAGCTAAGCTTTCGCTCGACATCAAAAGAGGCGTCGTGTTTATGCCAATGCATTGGGGGAAAGTGTTGAATAGCGATTTGAATCGCGTTAACAATCTTACCAATAATTTAGTGGATTCGCGATCAAAAGAACCCGATTTTAAATTCTCGGCTTCTCAAGTGTCGGTGTATAAAAAACACAAACAAAAAGTTATTGTAATTGGTGCTGGTGCAGGATCATACGGTTTTGTGAAATCGTATAGAGAATTAAATAAAGAAGATGAAATAGTAATTTTCAGCAAAGAAAATTTTCCTTTTTACAACCGGGTGATGTTGCCCGATTACATCAGCGGCGTTCAAAAATGGGAACAGTTGGTGAAGATGAACGATGACGAAGAAAAATCGCACAACATTATTTTGCACCGCGGTGTTGGTGTTGACACAATTGATCGTCAAATGAAAACCGTTACAGATAGTAAAGGCGACGTTCATCATTACGATGTTTTGCTGATGGCTACAGGCAGTAGAGCTGCGCTCTTAAGAGATATTCCGCCAATGAAAGGAATTTTTTCGATGCGCAGTAAAGTAGATGCCGATAATTTTAAAAATCACGTTGATCCTGCAAAAGGAACTGTGGTGATATTGGGTGGTGGTTTATTGGGAATTGAGTTGGCAGCATCTCTGCGTGAAGTTGGCGTTGAGGTGACGATAGTACAACGTATTTCGCGCTTGATGGATAGGCAGTTGGATGCTATGGGCAGTCAATTGTTGTTTGAAGAGTTGCGCGACAAAGGCGTTGATTTTTATTTCAACGATGAAATTAGTAGGTTCTTAGGCAATGAAACGATAGAAGGCATTGATTTGAAGAGCGGTTTAACTGTTCCTTGTCAAGCTATTGTAATCGCTATCGGTACAGTTCCCAATGTTGAAATTGCGAGAGCGGCAGGTATTGAAGTGAAGCGGGGTGTGGTGGTTGATGAATATTTACAAACTTCTGATCCCAATATTTTTGCCATCGGTGAAATCGCCGAATTTAAAGGTTTCTTGTATGGCATTACTGCTGCTGCCGAGCAACAAGCCGAAATTGTTGCGCGCTATTTAAGTGGTGATATTTCAAAATATTACAGCGGTTCATTGCTGATGAATATTTTGAAAATGCACGGAACAGATCTTTGTTCATTAGGTGATGTAGAGTGTCCCGATGATCCAGCATACGAAGAGGTGGTGTTTTTAGACAAGGCAAAACGCTATTATAAAAAATGCATCATTCACAACGACCGATTAATTGGCGCAATTTTGATTGGCGATAAATCTGAGTTTTTAGAATTTCGTGAACTGATTCAAAATAAAATGGAGTTGTCGGAAAAAAGATTGAGCTTGCTGCGCTCAGGAAATAAGGCCGAACCAGTCATTGGGAAATTAGTGTGCAGCTGCGGTAGTGTGGGTGAAGGAAACATTGAAAATAAAGTAAAAGAGGGTTGTCATGATTTTAAAAAGCTTTGTCAATTGGCAGGAGCAGGTATGGGTTGTGGTAGCTGTAAGCCTGAAGTGCAAGCTATTTTTGATAGGGCAATGACAGAAGTAACAGTGGAAGAAACGGTATAATAAAATGGTAAAAAAAGGATTCATAAAAGTAAATTTTCTAGGAGGAATTATTTCTCCGGGTTCCTTGAAGAAGATTTTGCTGGCCGCTCAAAAAGGCAGGATTTCTCACGTTAGTTTTGGTTTGCGTCAGCAACTGATAATGGAAACTGGAGTAGATAATTATTTTGATTTGAGAAATACTTTGCAAGATTTAAATCTTCCATTTGAAGAAAATGAAGTGCACTTTCCCAATATTGTCAGCTCGTACCCAGCCGTAGAAGCATTTATAAATAAAACGTGGTTGAGTGAGGGTGTTTACAAAGATATTTTTGATTTGTTGGACTACATTCCGAAATTAAAAATTAACATCTCTGATAGCAATCAAAGTTTTACACCTTTGTACACCGGTAACATCAATTGGGTGGCATCCAGTAGTATGCATTTTTGGCATGTTTTTGTCCGTTTTCCCAAAACAAATGTTATTTACGAATGGACAGAAACGGTTTACACGAATGATGTTGTAGCAGTGTCAAAAAAGTTAGAAGAAATTATATTTTCCAAAGCATCTTTGTTTGTGAAGAACGATGAAGCGAGTGGTGAATTGCTTTTTAAAATGTTGATGGAAACCGGGCATTACAACACCAAACCTTCGGAGACGATGGTGCAGCCAATGGAATTTCGTTTGCCATATTACGAAGGATTCAATCGCTACAACAACAATTTCTTTTGGTTGGGAATATACCGTCGCGATGAATTGTTCGATATTGATTTCTTGTTGGAGATATGTGATTTGTGTTTGCATACAAAAGTTGGTCAGTTGTGTTCAACACCTTGGAAATCGCTGATGATAAAAGGTATTGAAGACAAGGATAGAGCGCTGTGGGATGTGATTTTAGCAAAGTATTTGATCAATGTTCGTCACGCTGCCAATGAATTGAATTTTCAAGTGGAGGATTTTAGTGCCAATGCATTGGAGCTGAAACAATACATCGTGAAGCACTTTAGTAAAGACGACATTAGAACTTTTGCCATCTGCTTTGGAATTAAAACACGAACCAAGAGTGAAATTTTTTCAAGTATTTTGATTAAGAGAAAAGCGCTCATCAAACTTGGACAGCGAGAGTTTTTCTTCTTGTATGATATATTGTGCGCACAAGATTTTAATCCAAACGAAAGAACGGGCTATGTGTTTCGGAAAAATATTTTTAAAATCTCTTTGCCAAGAGAATTGAAAAAAGCAGCGCAAGAGTTTTATCAATTTAAAGCCAAAAATTCTGACGAAATCGTTTTTTCGCCAAAAAAAGAAAAAGAAGCAGAGGAAGCGGTTGTTGCATTAGTACATCAATGTCCCAATTGCCTTTCGGTATATGATCCAAGTGTTGGTGATGCTGACAGCGCTGTAGCAATAGGAGTTTCGTTTGCATTGTTGCCAGTTAATTATTGCTGTGCGTTATGTGGAACAGAAAAAAATTATTTTAAGGAAATATCAAAATCGAGTCTTGGTGTGCACATAAGTTAATTATGAATTGTAAATTTCACTTCTATAAACCATTTGAATGCTGATAGACAACCATCATAGAGTGCACAATTATTTGCGAGTATCACTCACGAACAACTGTAACTTGAGATGTTTCTACTGCATGCCCAACGAAGAATTGCCCTACACCCCCCCCGCTAGTTTGATGCAGGTGGACGAAATTGATGTGATTGCCAAAACATTTGTTGATTTGGGAGTTACTAAAATTAGGCTGACTGGAGGCGAACCTCTGGTGCGCAAAGATGCTGCCGAAATTATAGAGCGTTTGTCAAAATATCCTGTAGAATTAACGATTACGACCAATGCTGTGCGTTTGCACGATTTTTTCGATTTGTTCATTAAAACAGGAATACGATCGCTAAATATTAGTTTAGATACCTTGCAGTCTCAAAGATTCAGGGACATTACAAAAAGAGATAATTTTCAATTGGTGTACGATAATTTACTGCGTGCGGTAGAATTGGGATTTTCTGTAAAAGTAAATGTAGTGACCATGAAAGGCGTCAATGACGACGAGATTTTGCAATTTGTGGAGCTTACCAAAAACCTGCGTTTGCATATCCGATTTATAGAGTTTATGCCCTTTAGCGGCAATCAATGGAAGAATGAAAATGTAATAGGTTGGCAGGAAATATTGAAAATTGTTGGTGATGCTTACGACATGGTTCCGCTTGTTCGTAACGCGCACGACACTGCGAAAAAATACAAAGTTATTGGGCACGAAGGTACATTTGCCGTGATCAGTACAATGACATCTCCCTTTTGTGGCGACTGCAATCGCATGCGTTTGACGGCCGATGGTAAAATGAAAAACTGTTTGTTTTCAAAAGGTGAAAACGATTTACTTGCTGCTTTGCGTCGTGGTGAAGATATTCAACCGTTGATTCTGCAAAACATTAAAAGTAAAGCCGCTGAGCGTGGTGGTCAAATCACAAAAGATTTTAAAACAGCAGATGCTTTCACAATGGAAAATCGAAGCATGATAAATATAGGAGGATAGATGATTGATGTAAAAACAGCCCGAGATTTAATTCAGCAGCATACACAGGCTTTACAAGCTATTCGTATGGCATTGAATGAAAGTTTGGGCTTTGTTTTGGCTGAAGATGTTGTGGCGCCAATTCATACACCCCCTTTTGATCAATCGGCGATGGATGGTTATGCTTTTTGCTTTGCCGATTGGCAAGAGGGAAAAGCATTGCGTGTTGCTGGAATCGTTGCTGCTGGTGACAGCGGAGAAAGTGCGTTGGTGCATGGCACTGCATGCCGAATCTTCACAGGTGCTCCTGTTCCTCGCGGCGCCGATACTGTGGTGATGCAAGAAAAAGTGGCGTTAAGTGAAAATGGTTTACTGATTTTAGATCAAGCAATTCAAAAGGCGGCCAATGTTCGTCCTTTGGGTTCTGAAACAAATAAAGGTGATGTTGCGATGCTTAGCCATACACAATTGACTCCTGCTGCAATTGGCTATTTGGCTAATTTAGGAATAACAGAACTTCTTGTTTTTGCACATCCACGCATCAGCATTATTATTACTGGTAAAGAGCTGAGTCAACCGGGAGATTTTTTGTTGCCGGGAAAAGTATATGAAAGTAATTCTTTTAGTCTTAGCGCGGCAGTGCAGCAGCAACAACTTGATCGGCCAACTATTTTATTTGTTGACGACGACAAAGATGCTACAAAGTTGATCATTGAGAAAGCACTTGGGGAATGCGATTTATTGCTGTTAACTGGAGGAATTTCTGTTGGTGATTACGACTATGTTGGCGAATCTTTGTTGGCGTGTGGTGTAGAACAAGTCTTTCATAAAATAAAACAAAAGCCTGGAAAACCTTTGTATTTCGGCAAAAAAGGAAATCTTCCTGTTTTTGCCTTGCCAGGAAATCCCGCTGCTGTACTTACTTGTTTTTATGAATATGTTTTGCCTTGCATCAAATTGTTGATGGGTAATAAGAATGCTGCGCTGACTTTGTACTTGCCTTTGTTGAAGGCCTACCATAAGAAAAAAGGACTCACTCACTTCTTAAAGGGAAGTGTGGAAGGTCGGGGCGTTTTGCCTCTGTCTGCGCAAGAGTCCTATAAATTGAATTCGTTTTCATTGGCCAACAGCATCATTGAATTAGACGAAGAAAAGGAAGATTTTAAGGAAGGCGAATTGGTTAAAGTCAATATGATATGGAATTAAATATTTTGTTTTTTGTATTGTTGTTGCTTGTCGCGTTTTTGTACTCCTCGGTGGGACATGGCGGTGCAAGTGGTTATTTAGCATTAATGGCATTGTTTAGTTTTAGTCCCGACGTGATGAAGCCTACAGCGCTGCTGCTAAATATTTTTGTGTCTGCCATTGCTTTTTTTCAATTTTATAGGGCGAAGCATTTCAATTGGAAGATGTTTGCGCCATTAGCGATTACCTCTATTCCTGCTGCTTTTATTGGTGGCTTAATGGTGATAGAGGGCAGCGTGTACAAGCAAATTTTAGGAGTGCTGCTTCTTTTGCCAGTGCTTCGTTTTGTTTTTTTTAGCAAGATCAACGTTGAAAATAAAAAACCATTTTCGGTAAAAGGATTGTTGCTTTTAGGTGGGAGTATTGGTTTGCTTTCAGGCATGATAGGAATTGGTGGAGGGATTATTTTGTCGCCAATATTGTTGCTCTTGCATTGGTCTGATCAAAAACAAACTGCGGCCATTAGTGCCTTGTTTATTTTTGTGAATTCGTTCGCTGGTTTAAGTGGACAAATTGCTAAAGGAATTTCATTCAGCAATGAAATGTATTCTTTTGTTGGTGTGGCGGTGATGGGTGGAGTGATGGGGGCTTATTTAGGCGCCATGCGTTTTGATCAAAAAATATTGATGCGTATTTTAGCGAGTGTGTTATTGATTGCATCTGTAAAATTGTTGCTGGTATGAGTTCTTCAATTAATATAATTGCCTTCGGTAGAATTGCTGAAATCATAGGAACTTCATCTCGTAGTTTTCCATATGTAGCAACAATAAATGAGTTAAAGGAATTTTTAAATGTGAAATTTCCTGAATTAAAAAAAGTGAAATACGCTGTTGCGCTAAATAAGAAATTAATTACCACAGATGCTACTATTGAAGCATCTGCAAACATTGCTTTATTGCCACCGTTTTCGGGAGGATAGTTATTATGGAAAAAAAGAAAGTTAAAAATATTTTTGTTGAAGGACCTATCTCCGCCGCATTCATTGGGGAGTCGATAGCGAAGCACAGCAGCAATACGAATATTGGTGCGCACAGTATTTTTTTAGGTCAGGTGCGTAGTGATGTACTGGGTGAAAATGTGGTTCAATCTATTGAATACACCACTTATGCAGAGATGGCATTGGAGAAGATGGCGGAAATTCGCGAAGAAATTTTTGCCAAACATGCGCTTACTTGTATGCACATTCACCATAGTTTGGGAATTATTTCTGCCGGAGAAATTTGCCTGTTTGTATTCACTTCTTCAAAACGAAGAAGAGCTGCAGTAGACGCCTGCACGGAAGTAGTCGAAAGAATTAAAAATGAACTGCCTGTTTGGGGAAAAGAAATTTTTGCCGACAAAACCCATCAGTGGAAAGAAAATATATTATGAATGACATTACCTTTAAAATAAGTAGTTTAAGAAAAGCAACTGCTACTGCCATTGTTCGGGTTTCAAAACCCGCAACCATTGAAGCTGTGAAAAATAAGTTGGTGCCGAAGGGTGATGTTTTTGAATTTTCACGAGCTGCCGGATTGCTGGGGATTAAAAAAACTAGTGATTTAATTCCCGACTGTCATCCGCTTCCCATTGAGTTTGCAAAAATTCAACACAGCATTGATGGTCTGAACATTTTGATTACAGTGGAAGTACACACTATTTACAAAACGGGAGTAGAAGTGGAGGCGATGCACGGAGCATCAATAGTTGCGCTTACGATATATGATATGCTGAAGCCTATTGACAAGGGAGTTGAAATTCAAAACATTAAATTACTGAATAAAAAAGGAGGGAAATCGGATTTTGCCGATCGACCAATGAAGGCTTTGAAAACAGCAGTGATTGTTTGTTCCGACAGTATTTCAGCAGGAAGCAAGCAGGATTTCGCCGGAAAAGCTGTGATTGAGAGATTGCAAAAAAACAATATAAATGGTGTTGCCTACGAAATCATTCCTGATGAAGAAATTGAAATTCAAAGTAAAGTTAAACAGCTGTGCGCAGCTAATTTTGATTTAATTTTATTTTGTGGTGGAACAGGTCTTTCGCCGCGCGATGTTACGCCTGAAGCCATTAAGCCATTGATAGAACGCGATATTCCGGGGATTATGGAAGCAGCAAGATCTTATGGTCAGGACAGAACACCATATGCCATGCTTTCTAGAGGTGTAGCCGGATTTATCGGTGCTTCATTGATTATCACGTTGCCGGGTTCAACCAAAGGTGCTGCAGAAACAATGGATGCATTGTTTCCTGCAGTGTTGCATATTTTTAAAGTTGCTGAAGGTGCAAGACATGATCAATAAAACAAATATATTGGGTTTGGTGCTGTGTGGCGGGCAAAGCACGCGCATGGGAAAAGACAAAGGTATGCTCAAAAAAGGCGACCGCACTTGGGCTGAAATTGCACGCGAAAAATTATTGGCCCTGAAGATACCTGCCGTTGTGTCGGTGAACGATGATCAAGTGGATGAATACGAAAAGGTGTTTTCCATTTCTGATTTGGTCATTGACGAAGAATTTGAAGTGGGTGGGCCTCTGCTTGGATTGCTTAGTGCGCACCATCGATTTCCCAACAAAGATATTTTTGTTTTGGCATGTGATATAGTAGACATGAAAACCGAAGTGATGGAGCATTTAGTAGATCGATATGCTGCACCAGCTACAGTTTTTAAAAATGAATATTTTGCTGAACCACTTTGCGGAATATATTCGCACGAGGCCTTGGCTATTGTTTTGGAAGCACTCCAAAATTACGAATTGAGAAGCCACAGCATGATGAATATTTTGAAGTTGATTTCGGCAAATACTATAGAAATCGATAAAAGTTGGTATCAACTTTTTAATAATTTCAATACGCCCATAGAAGCAAAAGGAATAATAAAGTAAAGGAATGAAAAAAGAAGCCGCAGGAAATTGTTCGACTTGTAGAAATGAGTCGTGTTTAATCAAGAAAAATTACGACGCGCACAACTATGATGTGGTGCAAGAAAATCACATTGTCATAGAATGTAAAAAAGGACAATCCTTCATCATCGAAGGTGCTCCCGTTCACGGAATGTATTTTGTTTATTCAGGAAAGGCCAAAGTCACCAAATCAGGCTACCACGGCAAGGAACAAATACTGCGCTTGGCTGCACAGGGAGATATCATTGGTTTGCGCGGTTACAATCACCGCAAGGTATATCCAATTGCAGCAACTGCTTTGGAAGCAACTACCTTGTGCTACTTTCCAAATAAATTTTTCACGCAAGAGTTGCAAACGCACCATACTTTGGCTTACGAGTTGATGCTTTTTTACGCTGAGGAACTCGATAAAACTGAAGAGCGTGTGAAGAAATTTGCGCAAATGACTGTTCGTGAAAAGGTAGTGGACGCGTTGCTCAATATTTACGACCGTTTTGGACAAGATGAAGTAGGTTTGAAATTATTGCTTTCGCGCAGCGATCTTGCCAACCTTGCCGGGACCAACAGCGAACAGGTGATTAGGGTGTTGATGACTTTGAAAAATGAAAAAAATATCAACTGTGAAGGCAAAAATATTTTTCTCGATAAAATTGAGGTCTTGCGTAAAGAAGTGAGAGAGTATAATTATTAAATGATTATCCGCAATTGTACCAGACTTGTGACAGAAGTGGCGCTAGATCCTTCGGAATACCTCAGGAAGACAATCATTCTCGAAAAACCTATGTGGAAAATCGTTCGCATTTGTCCTCCTGAGGTATTCCGAAGGATCTATCGCCCTAAACATAAATCTACTGGTACGATTCCGGATAATCACATTATTAATATTCTTCCTATAGTTATGCAATTGTACTGATTGTTGTAAACAAAAAAACCTGTCGTTTTCGACAGGTTTTTTTGTTTGACACAACTTTTTTTATTCAATTTTTACAATGCGTATATTGCTTTTTTGATCGAGGCATTGTGCTTCAACGAAATACATTCCCTGGGCTAAATTTTTTCCCAATACAATGTTTTCATTGCTGTTGAAATCATTGCCCTCAAAAACAAGAGTGCCTTTGTAGTCATAGATCTTGATCGCTACTTTTTCGTTTTGCGCATGCTCGAATCGCAAAATTGTTTCGTTGGAAAAAGGATTTGGAAAGGCATTTGCCGACGTGGTATTGCTTACTTCAATGATGCGGTCGTGGTAAAGCGCAGCGCAATTGTTGCCAATGCCTATCCAATCTATGGTGACTGTGCCTGCGAATGAATTGTTGTACACAGCATTTTTTCCAGTGATTGGATAGGTGTGGTAGCCAGGATTTAAATTAAACAGTAGTTTGCTAATATTACTGCTGTCAACTGCTCCAGATGGATTTCCATTTGTATTATTAAAATGCTTGCTGAAATCTATGGTGAATGTTTGGTAGCTGGTTGTAAGTTCTAAATCAAGCGCTGTGTAATTGTCAGCAGCCATGTTGGCGCCATCTTGCATGGTCATGCGCAACAATACATTAGACGATGCTTTGGCTGTTATTTTTGCAATCGCGGCATACGATGAACATGAAAAATCAATTGGCATTGCAATACTACTATTGTTCAAAGTGTAGCTAAAGTTGTCCCATTCTTGATGACCGGTAACAGAGACTTTCCATGAATTATTGCTTTCCGTATGCGTAAATGCACTTGGCGTGGGAGACATCCATTTAACGAAGTTGTCGCTGAATTCGTCGGCAAACAAACACGATGTGGGTTGCGGACCAACGTTAACGTAGTTGCTTTTTGTTTGGGTACTGTTTGGACTGCTGCCGCCGATGGTAAGTGAAATGGTTTTAGTACCACTAGCACTGTATTGCACTTGCACAGGTCCAGCACTTGTGGAACTTGCCGGATTCGCACCTGCACCAAAATTCCATAGGTAGGTTTCTCCGCCCAATTTGCCGGCAGTTAAATCGGTGAAGGTAATGGACGAGTTTAAACAAGTATTGATTTTGTTGGCTGAGAAATCAACTGTCAATGGGCAATTTCCACTCAGTGAAATTGCCAATGTTTTGGTGCTGCCTGAACACAGCGCACCGTTGGTTTCTGTAACAGTGATATCGCCACTGCTAGTGCCAAAGTCAACGGTGATGGCTTTGCTACCTTGCCCAGAAACAATGGTGGCACCCGCTGGAACCGTCCATGTAAAAGTAGATCCTGTTGAGCCTGTTACTGAATATGCTGCGCCTTTTAAGTTAAGGCATGTACTTGCTGGTCCACTGATGGCTGAAGTGGCAGGCGTACTACCTTGTGCTTTGAAATTGTCAAAATAATATGGATGGTTGGTATAACTGTTTGGATTAAATAGCATTTGTATTTTGTCAACATCATTGCCGTTGAAAGTCGGGTCAGGTGTTGCTAGCCAAGTAAAAGTAAGTGTTGTCCAGGTATTGCTTGCTCCAGTTTTTGCAGTGTACTGACTGTGTATGCCGTTGGGATAGCCCTGTGGTGATTTTGCACTGTTGAGAAATTCAATGGTGATTGATGTTCCTGATGGCGCGCTACTGCGCACATCCATTGTGAATTTGCGTACGCCGGTTTTAAAATCGTCAGGATTGCCCACCTTAAATGAGGTGAAGGAAAGTACGTCGTATTGCACTCCTGCATTGCGCGTATAGGACGCACAGGTAGCAGAGGAATTAGTGCCGCCTGCGCCCGGGTTATTGCTATTGCTGCTGTATGAACCATCTGAATTGTTGCCGCCCAGATTGTTGTTGTTTTCAAAATCACTAATGATTAGCGAGCAGGTATTGGTGATTGCTTTTACTGGAAGTGATACGTTTACAGGGCTGCAGGCATTGCCGCTGCCATCGGCGTCAATGTTAACCGATATATTTGCTGACAATGGAGCTGTGTATCCAACGCTGATTGTCTTGCTTCCTTGCCCACTTAAAATACTTGCGCCTACAGGCACTGACCAAGTATAAGTAGCGTTGGGTCCGGCATCACTTGCGCTGTAGCTTTGTGTTTCGCCAACAAAAGAAATTTTTGGTCCTGTTACAGAAAGTGGGGAGCCGTTGCTGTACACGCGAACATAATCCACATACATTGAAACAGGGTAGTCGGCATTTACTGGCACAGCATTTCCGGTGTATGATCCACCGACGGCGAGATTTAAAATCAAGAAGAAATCTTTTGCGTCAAAAGGCCAGTCACTGGGTTTTGCACCTGTGGAGCCTATGGTAGTTGGTGTTTGGGTTGCTGTGACAACGCCATCTACTGAGAAAATAATTTTTTCGGGTGACCAATCTGCAGCATACACGTGATAGTCAAGTGACCAGTCGGTGCCGGTATTGTAACTGTTGTACTTGTGTTGGTGATTGCCACAAGGCGTGCAGTAATAATGCACCGTTTGTGTTGCGTTTTTGGGTGTTTTGTTTTGAGTTTCCATAACATCAATTTCTCCGGCATAAGGCCAAGTGCCAGTCGTTGGTAGCATCCAAAACGCTGGCCAAATTGCTGATGCTGATGGCACTTTGATGCGTGCTTCATAGCGACCATATTTCCATGATTGTTTGCCATTGCTTTCTATTTTACCTGATGTGAAGTCGCTGCCTGAATTGTTGTAATTCACTTGTCGACGTGCTGTGAGCACTAAATTGCCGCCAGTGACATTTACATTGTTGGTGCTGTTGGTATAATATTGTCTTTCTCCGTTTCCAAAACCGCATCCCGATGAACCGTTACAACCATTGCCTATTACATAGGACCAGTTGTTGGTGTTGAGCACTGATCCGTCAAATTCATCTGACCATACAAGGTTGTTGCATTGTGAAAATGATGGATGAGAAAGGAGTATTAGCAAAGTAAAAGAAAATGTTTTACACCATTTTTTTGTGCGTTCTAAGTTGATTTTGTTGCGTACTTGTTCTTTCATAGCAGGGGTATTGGTTTGGGGTTTGATTTGGGGTTTGTGAATTTATATTGCGTTTTGATCTCAATAGTATGAACGTATAAAATTCTTGTTTTCAATGTGTTGACGTACTTGGAAAACATCGTACACGCGCTTGCGTAGCACTTTAATTATTTGCACAATAGAATTTGTATCTGATATTTTCATATCAATTTGCTTTAATGCCATCAAACATGGCGGTTAATAAAAGTATTTGTGAATTGTGTTTTTGCAGGAAAGCTATGTAAGTGCAAAGCGAAGTTTTGCTGACTTTACATTTTGATGTTCCTGAGTCGAGGACTTAAGGTGGGAATTATTTTTGAATAC
>Ga0114969_10002853_pt1 | contig 14083 bp, 15 predicted proteins | sample M_130807_MF_Meta_FD_87316 | JGI IMG/M metagenome (GOLD analysis project Ga0114969, IMG submission 87316) | Freshwater microbial communities from Lake Montjoie, Canada to study carbon cycling - M_130807_MF_MetaG | ecosystem: Environmental > Aquatic > Freshwater > Lake | place: Lake Montjoie...
GGTCACCGGGATTGCGCCAGCCTGTACCATGCGATCGATGGCTCGTTCATGAGCATCAACGGAAGTGCCGCCAGACGTGTCGGTGACTACATAAACTTCATAACCGGCTTCCAGCGCCATTAAGGCTGGGAAGGTCAGGCAGACTTCGGTCCACAGGGCAGAGATCACCAGTTTTTTGCGGCCGGTGGCTTCTACCGCTTTCACGAACGCGGCATCTTCCCAGGAGTTCATTGAGGAGCGCTCAATCGGCGTGATTTCAGGGTGAATCGCCAGCAGTTCCGGCCAGATATAGCCGCTGAAGCTTTCGCTTTCGACCGAGGTGAAAATCGTGGGTACATTAAAAATTTTGCCTGCTTTTGCCAGCGCAACCACGTTGTTTTTCAGTTGCTGGCGATCAATATTGGCAACGCCAAAAGCCATCTGTGGTTGGTGGTCGATAAAAAGTAGTGCGGAATTTTTCGGGTCAAGTAATTGAAACTTAGACATAATTTACCTTCCAAATAGGATTTTCGTGAATAAGGCCGACAGGCTGTATCAGTGAAATGCATGGTAGGTAGATGCCGTTTTCAAAGATAGCGTAGAATTTTTGTCTTCTTGTTAAGTTTTTTTATACGCAGGGGAACGAAGTGAGAATAAACCTGGACGCATTGCTGATCCTGGACGCTTTGGAGCGTCACGGTTCATTTGCCGCAGCTGCGGCTGCGCTGTTTAAAACGCCGTCTGCCCTGAGCTATATGGTGCAGAAACTGGAGAGCGATCTGGATATCACGTTGCTTGATCGTTCTGGGCACCGGGCAAAATTCACCGATACCGGCAAGCTGATGCTGGAGAAAGGGCGGATATTGCTGCGCGCTGCGCAAGATCTGGAGCAACAGGCGCGCTATGTGGAAAGCGGTTGGGAGAGTGATCTCACCCTGGCCGTGGATGCGTCGTTTCCCTTTGAACGTCTATTGCCGCTGATCGACGAGTTTTACCGTCATCATCATCACACCCGGCTGCGTTTTAGTCATGAGGTGCTGGCCGGTTCCTGGGAAGCGCTGGTTTACGGCTGTGCCGATATCATTATTGGTGCGATCTGCGAGCCGCCTTCCCGCGCGGGTTTCTCTTTCAGCCCGCTGGGGCGTTTGGAATATATTTTTGTCGTCGCCCCGCACCATCCGCTGGCGACGATGCCGGAACCGTTATTGAAAACGACTATCCGCCAGCATCGCGCGGTAGTGGTACATGACACTTCGCGTGTTAATACGCCGCAAAATCTGCACGTGCTTGATGAGCAGGATCAACTGACGGTATTCAGCTTTGAAGCCAAGTTGCAGGCGCAACTGGCCGGGTTGGGCTGTGGCTATCTGCCGCGTTATCTGGCGGAGCCTTACCTGAAAACGGGCCAACTGGTAGCGAAAAATGTTGAGGCAGAACGTTACAGTGATACCGCGTATTTTGGCTGGCGCGAAAGCGCGACCGGCTTGGCGGCAGCCTGGTGGCGTGAGCGTTTGCAGGCCTATGTCGAGACTGGCTCCATTTATTCGGGCCTGTAAGGCAGAAAATAATGGGGACAGCTCGCTAAATTTTAACTTTGCTTTGCCACTTTGGTTATTTTGCCCGTCGAACCGGTTCGCAGATACTGAGGGAAATCTCTCACTGCGAGCCGGAAAATGTCTTCAAATCACTCACACAGTGTTTATCTGCACGGCGCACAGCGCGCCTGGATCCAACAGCTTGCCCGACAATGGTCTTGGCGGCTGGAATTGCCAACCTGGGGCATCATCGCGCTGGTGTATGGCAGTTGGTTTGGTGTGGTGCATTACTGGCCACTGCTCGGCCCCTGGCTGGGCACGCCGCTGCTGATCGTCGCCACCGCTGGTTATATGTCGTTACAGCATGAGCTGATCCACGGCCATCCGACGCGCTGGCCGCGCCTGAATCATCTGCTTGGCCTGCTGCCGCTGGCGGTGTGGTATCCTTATGGGTTGTATCGCGATTCCCATCTAAAACATCACCGCGATCAACATTTAACGCTGCCGGAAGACGATCCGGAAAGTTATTACTTCAGCCAGGCACAGTGGCAGCGCTGGCCCATATGGTTGCCGCTATTGACCAAGGTACGTAATACCCTGATTGGGCGGATAGTGCTTGGCCCGGCATTGGATATTGCATCTACGTTGATCAACGCGCTGAGAGCCATTCTGGCGGGGAATGTGCGTACGCTAGCGATGTGGCTGGTGCATGGCGCGCTGCTGGTACCGATGTTGTTCTGGCTGCAAGCACACGGCCTTTCTGCCGGTTTTTATCTGCTGGCGGTGAGTTATCCGGCGCTGGGCCTGACGAAGGTTAGATCGTTTTTTGAACATCGCGCCGTAGAAGCCCCGCAGGCACGTTCTGTTATTAATGAAGCATCTTGGCCATGGCGCTTGCTGTTCCTCAATCTGAACTATCATTTAGTGCACCATGATTTACCCGGCTTGCCGTGGTACGGATTGCGCAAAGTGTATCTGGCGGAGCAAGAGGCTTACCGCCAGCGCAGCCAGGGGTTTGTGGTAGCGGGATACGGCGTATGGTTGGCTGAATATGCTTTTACGCCGGTTGCCGTTGAGGTGCATCCGTTTGCCGCTAAGAATTTGGCAGAGGGTGTGCAGAACGGCTGGCCAACCCTATCGCTTGCGCGCTGGGCCGGTGCTGCTCAGGATTTTCCAACCGATCCGGCGAAATAGCCGGAAAGTTTAATTGAAGAGGAACAGGCATGGCGATTAGCTCATTACGTGGACGTTTTCTGGCTTTGGCGCTGACCATGCTGACGGCGGGTGCCGCGCAGGCGGCGGATACGGTGCGCGTTGGCTCCAAGATTGATACCGAAGGATCGTTGCTCGGCAACATCATCGTGCAGGTGCTGGAAGCTAACGGCATCAAAACCACCAATAAACTGCAACTGGGCACTACCAAGGTGCTGCGCGGGGCGATCACCGCCGGCGAAATTGATATTTATCCGGAATATACCGGCAATGGGGCTTTCTTCTTCTCAGACGAAAAAGATCCGGCGTGGAAACAGGCCAACGCCGGGTTTGAGAAGGTGAAGAAGCTTGATTACGACAAAAATCATATCGTCTGGCTGGATGCCGCACCGGCGAACAATACCTGGACCATTGCTGTCCGTCAGGACGTGGCAGAGGCGCATCATTTGAAAACCCTGGCGGATCTGAGCCAGTGGATCAACAGCGGCGGTAAATTCAAACTGGCTGCGTCGGCAGAGTTTATTGAACGCCCGGATGCCTTACCGGCTTTCCAGAGCGCCTATGGCTTTAAGCTCAATCAGGATCAGTTGCTGTCGCTGGCCGGTGGCGATACGGCTGTGACCATCAAGGCGGCGGCAGAGCAGACCTCGGGGGTGAATGCGGCGATGGCCTATGGCACCGATGGCCCGGTGGCGGCTTTGGGGCTGCAAACCCTGCAAGATCCAAAGGGTGTGCAGCCTATCTACGCACCGGCCCCGATTATCCGCGAAGCCACGTTGAAAGAGCATGCCAATATTGCCGAGCTGCTGAAGCCGGTTTTTGCTACGCTGGATGGCCCAACGCTGCAAAAACTGAACGCGCAGATCGCCGTGGAAGGGCAGGATGCCAAACAGGTAGCGGTAAACTACCTTAAAGAGAAAGGGCTGATTAAGTAGCTTTATCTTTCAGGAACTGGGCCGTTAAAACGGCCCTACGGGTAATGGAGCGGGGAATTGCTTTGATTATTGCTTTAAAAAACCGCGTACTACTGACCTTATTCATCATGCTGCTGCTGGCGGCCTTTAGTCTGCCGTTCCTCAGCTATGCACCCAATCGCCTGCTGTCTGGCAAGAGTCTTTCCCTGATATCGCTGTTACACGGCCCGGCGCTGTGGCTGCTGTTACCGCTATTGGTGCTGGCCGCTCTCAGCCTGTTGGCCCCGTTGCGGCGCTATGCGTTGCTGACGGCGTTAACGGCCAGCGCATTGCTGGCGCTGATCTTTTGGCTGAGTGGCCATGCGGCGCAACAGTTGGCACAACAGGGCTCACCGCTGGCGCGCACGTCGTGGGGCAGTGGCTACTGGCTGATGGCGGCGCTCTGCGGGTTGATTGCCGCCGATGCCCTGACGCGAATTACCCCTTCGCACCTGTGGCGCATGCTGGGCAATCTGTTGGTGATGCTGCCTGCGCTATTGCTGCTGTTCAGCGGCCAGTTGGATCAGCTTTCGTTGCTTAAGGAGTACCACAACCGGCAGGAGGTGTTTGACGCTGCGCTGTTGCAGCATCTGACCATTTTGCTGGCCACCATGGTGCCAGCATTGCTGATCGGCGTGCCGCTGGGCGTGTTGTGCTTTCGCTCTGAACGCTGGCAAACGCCGATTTTCTCTACGCTGAATATCATTCAGACCGTGCCTTCTATCGCGCTGTTCGGTCTGCTGATCGCCCCGCTGGCCGGATTGGCGGCGGCGCTGCCGTGGCTGGGGATCAGCGGTATCGGCCTGGCCCCGGCGATTGTCGCGCTTGTGCTGTATGCCCTGTTGCCGCTGGTGCGCAGCGTGGTGGCGGGTTTACAAAGCGTTCCCGCCAGCGTGATCGAATCGGCCAGCGGGATGGGGATGACGTGTGGGCAGATTTTTTTCTGCGTGCAGCTCCCTTTGGCGCTGCCGCTGTTCCTCACCGGCGTGCGTATTCTGGCGGTACAAACCGTGGGTATGGCGGTGGTGGCCGCACTGATCGGTGCCGGTGGTTTTGGTGCCATCGTGTTTCAAGGGTTGCTTAGCAGCGCGCTGGATCTGGTGCTGCTCGGGGTACTGCCGGTGATCGCCATGGCGGTGATCCTGGACTCGCTGTTTAAATTCATAATTTCACTGCTGGAAGTGACACGCTGATGATTCGCTTTGATCGGGTAAGCAAGATTTTTCAGGGTAAACCGGCGGTTGATGACCTGTCGCTGAATATCGCCGAGGGGGAGTTTACCGTGCTGATCGGCACCTCCGGCTCTGGTAAGTCCACCACGTTAAAGATGACCAATCGGCTGATTGAGCATGATGAAGGCAAAATCTATTTCGCCGGTGAAGAGATCCATAAATTCAAACCGCAGGATCTGCGCCGCCGCATGGGCTATGCCATTCAGTCGATCGGCCTGTTCCCGCACTGGACGGTGGAAGAGAATATCGCCACCGTGCCGCAGCTCTTGAAGTGGCCGCGGGCGCGCATTCGCGATCGGGTTACTGAACTGATGGAACTGCTGAATCTAGAGCCGGAACGTTTTCGCCGCCGTTATCCGCATCAACTTTCTGGCGGGCAGCAGCAGCGGGTTGGCGTGGCGCGTGCGTTAGCCGCCGATCCTGAGGTCTTGCTGATGGATGAGCCCTTTGGCGCGCTCGATCCGGTTACCCGGCTGACTTTGCAAAATGAAATCGCGCGGATTCATCAGCTTTCTGGCCGCACCATTGTGCTGGTGACCCACGATATTGACGAGGCGCTGGGGTTGGCGAACCGCATTGTGTTGCTCGATCAGGGGCGGGTGGTGCAGCAGGGCACGCCGTTGGCGCTGCTGACCGAGCCGGTCAATGATTTTGTGCGAGACTTTTTTGGCCGCAGCGATCGCGGCATCAAGCTATTAGCGTTGGGAACGGTTGCCGAACGGATGCGCCCAGGCAGCGTCGAAGGGGAACCGATTCAGGCGGCGATGAGCCTGCGCGATGCGCTGTCGGTATTTGTTGCCCGTGGCAGCGAACGCCTGCCGGTGATTGGCGAGCAGGGTGAAGCGCTTGGCGTGCTGCATTTCAGCGATCTGATCGCGCAAAAGGCACTGTCATGAAAGGTGCGTGGCGCGATCCGCTGCCGTGGACCTTTGCCCTGTTGCTGGCGCTGGTGTTTGGCATGAACCATCTGCACTGGCTGTTTGCTGCCTGGTTCCCCGAGCTGGACAGGCCGGTGTATCAGCAGGATAGCTTTTTCTCACTGGTCGAGGCGCATTTGCTGCTGGTGGCAGTATCGAGTTTTATCGCGGTGCTGATTGGCGTCACTGCTGGGGTTGCCGTGACGCGCGAGGCGGGGCGTGAGTTCCGCTCGCTGGTGGAAACCGTGGTGGCCGTCGGCCAGACCTTTCCGCCGGTGGCGGTGTTGGCGATTGCGGTGCCGGTGATGGGCTTTAGCGAACAACCGGCGATCATTGCTCTGGTGTTGTACGGCCTGTTGCCGATCCTGCAAGGAACGCTGACCGGGATCGAGTCGGTACCGGCCGCCACGCGCGAGGTGGCGCAGGGGGTGGGCATGAGCCGCTGGCAGATCCTGTGGCGCGTTGAGCTGCCGCTGGCGGCACCGGTGATTGTGGCGGGCATTCGAACTTCGGTGATCATCAATATCGGCACGGCGGCGATCGCTTCTACCGTGGGCACCAAAACGCTGGGTTCGCCAATCATCATCGGGCTGAGCGGGTTCAATACGGCTTATGTGATCCAAGGGGCGGTGGTGGTGGCGCTATTGGCGATCATCACTGACATGCTGTTCGAACGCTGGGTACGCTACCTGACCACTTGGCGTGCGGTGCCATCTTCTGCGGGGTAACTAAAATGTTGGCAGTCTCTTTGCCCATGTATGGCGTTAATCATCAACAGGTTGAGCCCTTCTGGCTGGCGTTGCGTGATAAATTGCAGCAGCTTGGGATGGCCGAGGTGCCGCAGGTATTGATCTGGCCGCAAGATCTGTTGGCGTACTGGCAGAGCCCGGATCTGTTGCTGAGCCAGACCTGCGGTTATCCGTTGGTGACGATGCTGCCGCAGGTGCAACTGGTAGGCACCTACCATTATCGCGTGGAAGGGAGCTGCGGGGCGAATTACAGCAGTTGGCTGGTGGTGCGAGATAACGAGCCGGGGGAACGGCTGGAGGATTTCCGTGACCGGGTTGCGGCCTATAACAGCCGGGATTCGCAGTCCGGTTACAACAGCCTGCTGGCGCTGATTGCGCCGTTGGCGCGGCAAGGGCGGTTCTTCCGGCAGGCGATCGCTTCCGGTGCTCATTATGAATCAATAAAGATGATCCACAGCGGGCAGGCGGATATTGCAGCGACCGATTGCGTCAGCTTTGCCTTGCTAAAACGCGCACAGCCGCAGGCGGTGGCCGGGCTGAAGATTATTGGCCGCACCGCGGTTGTGCCAGGATTACCGCTGATTACCGCAGCTAGCACAACGCCACAGCAACTAGCGCTGCTGCGCGCGGCGGCCAGCGCTATGGTCAGCGGTCAGGCCAGTGAAAGCCTGTTGATTGGTGATTTCAGCCTGGTGCCGCGTGAGGCCTATCAGGTCATCACTGAACACCGACAGCAGGCGGCAGCGCTGGGCGTGACGGCGCTATAGCAGCATCGTCATTTGCTCTGAAGAGTGGCTGCCGGAGCAGTGCTGGCGGGTGCTTCGCTGGAGACCGGGGTTGCTTCAAGTGGGGTAGTAGACCGGGTATAGATATTTAGCCCGGCCAAGAATACGCCGCCCAGAGAACCAAAGGCGCACAGGGCGATGACGATGACGAACGCTTTTTTCAGCATGAGTTATATTTCGCAGGTGAGTCAGAACAGCGAGAATTATAGCCCCTTCAGCGAAACAATCATCGTTTATCTTACTCGGGCGTTTTCGCTGCCTCAACGTGCTGCACTTTGGCCGAGCGGGTGAACAGGTACTTGCCCAGCGTGACCAATACCACTGCAGAGACGATCACCACCAGAGCCAACCATTCACGCGCAGCCAGCGTCTCACCGGCAAAGCCGACGCCAAGCAATACCGCTACCACCGGGTTCACATAGGCGTAACTGGTCGCCACGGCCGGGCGCACATTTTTCAGTAGGAACATATAGGCGCTGATCGCCAGCATTGAGCCGAATACGATCAAATAACCGAGGGCCAAAAAGCTGCTGAGGCTGGGCATGCTGTCAAGATGCTCGCCGCTCAGTTGGCTGGCAATCATCAGCACCACTCCTGCGACCAGCATTTCTGCCGCACCGGCCATTGGCCCGGCAGGAAGAGAAATACGTGAGCTGAGCACCGAGCCAAAGGCCCAACTGGCCGAGGCCAGCAGGATCAACAGTGCGCCGGTCGGGTTGCCCACCAGGTTGTTGCCGGTATTGAGCAGCACGATGCCCACCAGGCCGAGCGCGATACCGGTCCACTCCAGCCTGGTATTGCGCATTCCCCATAACATGCTGAAACACAGGGTAAACAGTGGCACCGTTGCTACCATCACGGCGGCAATGCCGGAGGGCACGTTCTGATGCTCTGCCACTGTGACCAAGCCGTTACCGACCGCTAACAACAGGATGCCGATGGTACCGGCGGCAATCCACTGTTTTAGCGATGGTAAAGCGTGGCCGCGCAGCGTCAGGAAACTGAACAGGATAATGCCCGCCACCAGAAAGCGGATACCCGCCATCATCAGCGGTGGCCAGCTTTCAACCCCAACACGAATGGCAAAATAGGTCGATCCCCAGACAATATACAGCGTGAACAGCGCTCCAACTAATGGCAGGAGATGACGGTTTTTTGGGCTCAGCATGGGTTCTATATTCGGTAGGGGGTGATTTATTAGGGCACTCAGTAAACCCTAACGTGGGGAGGATAAGCAATGCATTTTTGTGCCTGCGGCAGGAGTGTGACAAAGGGGCGTTATTGGTTATACCCGTCATACTTCAAGTTGCTTGGGTGTTGGCTGCGTTACTCGGCCCAGAGTGGGCCTCGCCCCTTCGGGGCCGCTGCAAGCAGCGTTCAAATCTGCCAAGCAGATTTGTCACTCACCCCAGGAACGATCTGGAGTAAGCTCTTGGGGATGATGAGCCTCAAAGAGGCTCACCCTGCGGGCTAGCGCAAGCGCTGTTCAAATCGGTCACAGACCGATTTGTCGCTCTGTTGCCGCCTACAAGCAACTCGAATTATTTTGGGTATAGTTATGCCACATAAGGCAGCCCTCTCCCGGTAGGAGAGGGCGTGGAGTGACTATTGTTTTTCAAAAAATAGCGTCACTTTAGCGACTTCTAGCCCAAACTTGCGCAGCGATGTCACGTTAAACAGACGCTTTTCATCTTGGCGAAACAGCCAGTCGTCAAAGTGCAGCTTCACTGTGCCGTTTTCGGTTTTCACGTCCATATCGTAACGCCAGTTGAAGGCGTTGCCCGCGGTATTACCTTGCGCGACGCCGATGATATCGCCAGCCGTGCCCTGATAGCTGCCATCGTCATTTCTGATGATGCGCCAGACGCGGGTTTGACGCTCGCCGTCGTCATACACGAACTTTTCGTTCAACGTCAGGGTATTGCCGACGACATCACCCTGGATCACCACTTCAAAGCGGCGGATTTGTTTGTTCTGATAATCCTGTACCATGCCCCAGGCGTGGGTTTCGCCACTGAAGTAGCCGAACAGGTCGAAAGTAGGCTTATCGTGCTGATAGTCACTGATCTCTGTGCTGCATCCTGCCAGTAAAAACAGCAACGCCAGTAGCAGGTGTTTGATATTCATTACGAATCTCCGGTCAGTTGTTGCCGTAAGTTGGGGTATTGGGTAGCGGGTGACAGCCATATAGCGAGAAAAGCGTCGCGGAAAGCACCGTCGAAGCGCTCGCCGATCGGTTGGACGGGGTGGTCCGGTTGTGGGCGATAATAGAAGCGGCCTCCGTCATGGTCGCCGACAAAGGTGAGCTGGCTACCGGGTTGCACCGAGGGCCAGATGGCACTCATCTGGCTGAGCCAGCGCTGCTGCTGCGTAGCTGGCACCGTTATTTTCATTGCCTGCCACTGTTCTTGCGTGGCTTTGACCAGTTCATCGGTGCTGATATTACGCTGATAATTAATGCTCAGCGCCTGCGGCCAGTTGCCCGCCTGATAACGCCCGTCTGGCGTGCGTAATACCGAGAAATAGATGTCAAACGGCCCCCAGCGCAGCGTGGCGCTGCCTACCGTCGGCCAGGCGGCCCACTCGCTGGCCTGTGCCGCCAGGCTGCTGAGGCAAAACAGCAGGGTCAACAGTATCTTCATGACGTTCTCCTGAGTAACATTGGCCAACTGATGGCGGGTAGATAAATCGCCCAACCGCAGGCTAGGGCGAGGATCATTATTTCCGGAGCCATCAGCGGTGTCATCGCGTTGAGCTTCCAACCGATCGCGTAAGCCAGTGGGCCGCTAACTGCGCCTAGCAGCACCAATATTGGCAGCGTAAGTCTGATCCGGTTCAGCAACCAAGACCACCAGCAAGCGAACGTGAGCCACAACGCGCACATCCATAGTGGCACGCCAGTTTGGCCGGTAAATTCGAATAGGCCGAGGTAGCACCACAGGGCATCCATGGCAATGCCGATCAGCGCCGCCAATAGCACCCACTTACGCCGCCAGGCTGGGGTTAAGGCCAGCGCCAGCGCTGCGCCAACCAACAGCAAAGGAAGCCCGCGTTCGCGCCAGAGTATGGCCAGCGTCCAGTAGGCATTGAAGCCCAGGCTGGTAAGCCAGAATCCTGCACCTAATTTCATCGGCGTTCCGCGCTAAGCTGTACCGTGCTGATAGTGCGCGCCAGGAAACCGGCTTCGCAGTAGCACAGGTAAAAACGCCACAGCCGCTGAAAACGCTCATCAAACCCTTGGCTGTGCAGTGAAGGCCAGTGGTGCTCAAAGCGCTGCCGCCACTCTTGCAGCGTGTGTGCGTAGTCGCGGCCAATGTCGTACAGATCGCACATCACCAGATCGCTGTGGCGTGTCAGGGTTTCGCATAATGCGGTGACGGAAGGCAAAAAGCCGCCAGGGAACACGTAACGCTGGATAAAATCCACGCTGCGGCTGTATTGCTGGTAGCGCTGATCGGTAATGGTGATCGCCTGCAATACCATTTTGCCTTTGGGCTTGAGCAACTGCTGGCAGCGCTTCACAAACAGCGGCAAAAAGCGTTTACCCACGGCTTCGATCATCTCGACCGACACCAGCTTGTCATACTGGCCGGTGAGCTGGCGGTAATCCTCAAACAGCAAGGTGACGCGATCTTTCAGCCCGGCTTGCTCGATGCGCTGACAGGCATAATCGTACTGCGCCTGTGAGATAGTGGTCGTGGTGACCCGGCAGCCGTACTCGCGGGCGGCAAACTCTGCCAACGCCCCCCAACCGGTGCCAATCTCCAGCAGATGATCTTCCGGTTGCAGATCCAACTGTTCACACAGGCGGCGCATTTTGGCCTGCTGTGCCTGTTCTAGCGTCATGTCGGCTTCACGGTATAACGCGCTCGAATACAGCATGTCGCGATCAAGAAACTGTTGATAAAAATCGTTGCCCAGATCGTAGTGCGCCGCGATGTTGCGCCGTGCCTGACGGCGGCTATTGCTGCGTAGCAGATGCACCAGACCGTGCCACGGAGCGGTCAGCCAGCTCAGGCGCGCTTCCAGCTTATCCACCACCTGCATATTGCTGGCCAACAGCTGTAACAAACCGGTGAGATCGGGGCTGCTCCAGTCACCATCGATATAGCTCTCACCTGCGGCGATACTGCCGCCCAGCAGGATCCGCCGGTAAACGCGCAGGTCATACACTTCGACTTCTGCCTGTAGCGGTGCGCTGGCATCACCAAACTGGATTTCACCGACGCCGGATTCACGCAACAACAGGCCGCCGCCCTGCAACTGCTGCAATAAGGTAAAAATAATGCGGCGTGCGCCTTTACTGCGGCCGGAAATAGCCGTGTTGCTGCTCAGGGAGTATTCCGGTGAACTCATGGTTTGTCCTTGCCGCCAGAGGCGGGGTGAGGGTAGATGGGAGCGCGTTTTAGCCATAATTTTAGTGCCTGCCAGTAAATGGCAGCGGCAGTTTTCACCGTCATCAACGGCAAGCGCCACAGTTGCTGGCGCAGGGTGGCGCGCGTCAACGGTTGCCGGTAAAGCAATAGAGTGGCGTCGAACTCGCGGCTTGCTCGGTGATTCTCGATATGCACACGCAGCCGCTGCGCTGGAGGCGAGAGCCGCCAGCGGTAGGTCATATCCATCGGGTTGAACGGCGAAACGTGAAAGATTTTGTCCACCGGCAGCGTTCCGTCAGGCTTCACCGCGTAGGTATGACGCTCATTCCACGGGGTATTGCGCACCTCGGCCAGCAGCCAGCGCAGCTCGCCGTCAGCGTTATACAGGTAATAAAAGTTGACCGGGTTAAAGTAACAACCCAAATAGCGCAGCTGGCACAGCAGCATAACGCGGCCGTCCAGTTTTTCGCCGGTCAGTTCGGCAATCCGCTTCTGCGCTTTGGTTTTGATATCGCCGCCGCCCAGATAGTCGCGGCGATAAAACGACGCCGGAGCAAAGCGTTCCAGCGCAATGCCGAGATCAGGTAGTTGCGCCAGTTCGTCGAGATCGAGAAGCGGCATAAACAGACGATAGTCAAAGCTGTGCAGCACCGGGCTGAAGCGGCGGTGGCGCACATGGCCGACGTACAGGGCGCTGTTCATGCGGCTTTCGCCTGCAACAGCGCCTGCGTGACGTCTAGCGCACTGCGCACGCCATCCTCATGAAAGCCGTTGTACCAGTAAGCTCCGCAGAACCAGGTGTTTTGCTGCCCGTTTATCAGCGTGCGTTGCTGTTGTGCCAGCGCGCTGGCCTGATTGAATACCGGATGGTGGTAGCTGAAGCTGCGCAGGATCAGCTTGGGATCAATCGGCTGCTGTGGGTTGAGGGTCACGCAGAAGGTGTGCGGCGCGTTGAGACCTTGCAGGATGTTCATGTTGTAGGTCACGCTAGCCCTCTGGGTTTCTGCCTGCTCGCTGTTGGTGGGCAGCAGATAGTTCCAACTGGCCCAGGCACGGCGCTGGCGCGGCAACAGGCGCACATCGGTATGCAAAATCACTTCATTGGCCTGATAGGGCAACTGAGTCAGAACGCGTTGTTCTAGCGGGCTGGCATCGGCCAGCAATTGCAATGCCTGATCGGCATGGCAGGCAAAGATCACCTGATCGAAATGCTGTTCACCTTGGGCGCTGTGGATCACCACCTGATGCGGCTGGCGTTCCACCCGCTGAACCGGCGTATTCAGATGCAGCGTCAGGCGGCCCGCCAGTGCTGCCAACATGCGGCGCACATACTCACGCGAACCGCCGGGCACCACAAACCACTGCGGGCGGTTGGCGACATCCAACAGGCCGTGGTGATCGAAAAAGCGCAGGAACAGCGCCAACGGGAACTGACGCATGTCCGCCATGGAAGAGGACCAGATCGCGGCCCCCATCGGTAGTAAGTAGTGTTGGGCAAAATAGTCGGTAAACCCAGCCTGTTGCAGGAAGTCGTCCAGCGTTTCGCTGCCGACGCCGCCAGCGGCCAGACGTTTTTTACATTGGCGATTAAAGCGCACAATCTCTGCCAGCAGGCGATAAAAACGTGGGTTAAACAGGTTACGGCGCTGGGCGAACAGCGTATTGAGCGTATGGCCGTTGTATTCCAGCCCGCTGTGGGGATGGGTGACCGAGAAGCTCATTTCCGTCGGCTGGCCGCTGATGCCTAACTCTGCCAGCAGCGCAATAAATTGCGGGTAGGTGCGTTCGTTGTAGACAATAAATCCGGTGTCGATGGCGTAGCTGCGGCCTTCCAGCGTGACGTCAACGGTAGCGGTGTGGCCACCAGGGTAATCGTTGGCTTCAAACAGCGTCACCTGATGTTCAGGGGCCAGTTTCCAGGCACAGGTCAGGCCGGAAATTCCACTGCCAATAATGGCGATTTTCATTAAGTTACCTCACCATGCGCGTGGCGAGCCAGCGTTGCACGGCCTGTGGTAGTAAGGCTGCCAGCCGTAATAGCGCGGCGAACAGCGGGGGAAAGGCGATTTCGGCAGCCCCTTTTTCCAGGCCACGGCGGATATAGCCGGAAGCCTGCTGGGGCGTGATGATCATCGGCATGGCAAAATCGTTGCGATCGGTGAGCGGCGTGGTGACAAAACCGGGTAGCACCAGCGAAATACCGATACCGCGTTTCGTTAAGTCTACGGCCAGGCTGCGGGCAAAATAGGCCAGGGCGGCTTTTGAGGCTCCATAGGCTTCGGCGCGCGGCAGGGGGATCAGACTGGCTGTTGAACCCACCAGGGCAACCCGCGCACCGGCTGCCA
>Ga0114969_10002854_pt1 | contig 14082 bp, 9 predicted proteins | sample M_130807_MF_Meta_FD_87316 | JGI IMG/M metagenome (GOLD analysis project Ga0114969, IMG submission 87316) | Freshwater microbial communities from Lake Montjoie, Canada to study carbon cycling - M_130807_MF_MetaG | ecosystem: Environmental > Aquatic > Freshwater > Lake | place: Lake Montjoie...
AAAGAACAAGCTGAAATACAAAAACAAAAAGTAAACAACAAAAGCGATCAGAATAACAATTCAATACAGTCAAATACTAAAAAAATTGGCGATGTAAAAGTCGAAGGCACCACAGCACTGATTTATGACGAAAATGGTAATTATACCAATAGTGCTGTTCAATTAGGATCCAAAGGAACCTTATCTGGTTTTAATAGTAGTTATATTGTTGTAACCGATGGCGACTATGTCAAAATCCATGATGCTTATGGAAACTATATCAATAAAGGGTTTAATTTATGTGGAGGCTGTTATGTGAAAAATGTCACAAATAGCGCAATTTTAGTTAAAGACTCCTATGGAACAAGGTTTTACGACTTCAATGGGAATTATACAAACAAATATGTCAATGATTAGTAAGTGTGTTTAAACTTAGAAATAGAGTGAGAATGCCCCGGAAAATATGGAAATTTTATCTAGAATATTGCAGAAATTATTAAAAAATTAAGCTACATGTAGACAAATATTTAAAAAACACCTATATGAGTAATAAAATTATTGCAATCATTAATCTCTATAAAAAATGGAGAAAAGAAAACCCAGATAATTGGATTGAACACACTATAAGCCAGTGTGATTTAGATTCAGCAATTTCAGTAGCAGTGTTCTCTATCAATGCTAATGGGAAAAGAAATCCCCATCAACGTAGGCTAAAATCGGATAGTTTACAACTGTTCAATGAAACTTTGAAAAAGAGAATTAATGATATTTCAAAATGTTCAAATTTCTCAGAATTAATTTTCATTATGGAAAACTGTAAAGTTAAAGGGATTGGTGAATTGGCTTGTTATGATGTTGCAATTCGAATAGGTTGCTATTTAGGGTTACAACCAGATTTTGTATATTTACATGCAGGCACGAGAAAAGGTTTACAAAATTTAATGAAAAATAAAGTGAAAATTAAATTCATTAAAAAGGAAGACTTACCTGAACCTTTTAAGAGTTCAGATTTGACCTGCCATGAAATTGAAGACATACTTTGTATTTATAAAGATAAATTTAAAACCAGCCCATAACAGCAAGGCTTTGCGTCAGGCTTGGGGTCGTTGCTGTTTTGACTGAAACTTTAGTTTCATTCGTATGTAATTACGATTCATTTGTTGAACGATTAAACATATTTTTGATGAAATTAGACTTGATTGAGTCCACAAATCCTGCAAAGTAACCTTCAGTAACTCGAATTGAACTATGACTTAACAACTCTTTTGCAAGTTCTATACCTCCCCCATTTTCAATAATTTGGGTAGCGAATGTATGCCTTGCAAAATTCGTGGAAATGTCTGGATTTATACCAATTCTAATTGCAAGACCCTTTATATGGTCGTTAATATATTTAGTTAATGATTGTTTAGAACTATATTTTTTACTTATCGAGTCACTTTCCTCCAAATGATCAATTAGATAATCATCAGGCCTATTTCCTTTATTGTATTGATATTTTTCTATTAACACTTTAGCCTGAGGCTGAACATATACAACCGTTGGTATCTGATTCCTTTTTGTTCTTGTTTTATTTTTAATTCGATAATACGTTATAATTCCATCTTTATAATCCCGCTTTTTCAAATTAATAAAGTCACAAATATTTATACCTTGAAGATAATATAATAATAGAAAAAGATCTCTACTTTTCTCTTCATACTTATTAGCTGGTTTAGCTTGAATTAATTTTTCTAATTCCAGAAGCGTTAGTGCTTTTTTAACTTTTTTTACTTGAGGTATAACATACTTTCCTTTCCCAAATGGATATAAATCATCAGTTATAATTCGCAATTCCCGAGCGTAATTGAAAATAGCTCTAAGTGTACGTGTATAAATACTAACAGAAGTCAATGAATTTCCCATAACAATAGTTAACCAGTATTCATAACTATATAACCATTCCGGTGTCACATCATTAAAAAACAACTTTATTTCCTTTCCAGAACTACTATTTTTATCATTACGTAAATAGCTGATAAAGGAGTTACGAGATGAAATATAATTATTCATATTCCCTATCTTATTTTTTTGCCTCAATGAACCAATTAAATCATTAAAAACAGTAAAAATTTCAGGAGACTTTCCGTAATCTATCTTTAATTCTTTTTCTAAACTTTTAAAATTGAAAACACTAAGTCGTGAAGCTGATTCGTTAAATCTTGCAACAACAACTTCAAGTCTTGTTTTAAGCAACTTTAAGTCACCCTTCACTCTATTATTAAACATCATTAGTTGAAAATCCGCTTTGGACATGGTCAATTTATTTTTAAATGGCTGATAATATTTAGTCTTGTGGCCAATACTTGAATGTACTCTAATTTTAACTGGATACAATCCAGTTGTTAACGATCTTCTGCAATCGTGATAAATACTAATGCTTATATTCATTTTTTTTTGCACCGGATTTGCACCGACAATATGATTTAATTGGCTGCAAAACAAATTAAAATAAATCACAAAACACTGATTAAATAACAATTGGGTATTAATAGATAGTAATAGATAGTAATAATATAAGTAGAGCATCTGCCTTACAAGCAGAGGGTCCGCGGTTCGAACCCGTGTACTCCCACATAAAGGCTACTCAAAACGAGTAGCTTTTATTATTTAATACTAGCTATTTTCTCCTTAAGTAAACTAACGAATTCACAGTCAGGTATTTCCAACTCAATCATTGTCAACCAAAGTGTAACGTCGAGATTTATTGAAAAATATCTGACAATTGGGCCACAGGAAAAAAGAAGCAAAAAACTTTACTATCGTATTATTCCTATTTTTTGATTGTAAAATAAAAAGTTAAAATTAACAAAATGCCACTTAATTTAAAAAACAGTTTAATTCTACTAATTGTAACACTTTTCTTTGCGTGCTCGAATGCTCAAACTGGAAACGACAAACTTTCCGTTGATGACTTTGAAATAAAGATTAACTCTACTTCAAACGCACAAATTATTGACGTTAGAACTCCGGAAGAATTTAACAATGGCCATTTAAAAAATGCGTTAAACATTGATTGGAATGGTGATAAATTTGAAGAGCAATTAAAAAATTTGGACAAGACTAAGCATCAATTTGTTTATTGTTTATCTGGCGGAAGAAGTTCCAATGCAGCTGAGTTAATGAGAAAGAAAGGTTTCAATGATGTAAATGAAATGAAAGGCGGTATGATGGCATGGATCAATGCCAATAAATCAGTTGAAACTGTTGGTTATTTTTCTACTAAAAATGCAATTAGTATTGACGATTATAACAAACAAATTATAAGCGATAAACTCGTATTAGTTGATTTCAATGCACCCTGGTGTATACCTTGCCAAAAGATGGCGCCCATGTTTGAAAAAGTTGCAATGCAACAAAAAGAGAGGCTGACTTTTATAAAAATAAATGTTGACGAAAACAAAGAATTAGTGAAAGCAAAGTCAATTGAAAGCTTGCCAACAATACTACTTTACAAAGATGGTAAAGTAGTATGGAAATATAACGGACTTATTGAAGAAAAAGATTTACTTACTGAAATAGGAAAATGGTGATATTGAAAAATAACATTTAGAAACTCTATCAATAAAAATAGCGTGCTATTCAAAAGATGAATAGCACGCTATTTTTATTTCAATTAATTTATAGTTTCTGTATCAATCCGGAAATCTGACTATTGGAAGAATTAATACGATAATGATACAACCCATTTTGAAATCCTAATAACGAAAGTTGAATTTGTTGCTCACCTTTATTAAAATTTCCAAGTGTTTTAGTCATTACCAACCTGCCTGTTGCATCATATAATGAAAGTGATAACTGTTCATTGTTTTTTAAATAAATTGGTAAAATAATTTTATCATTAGTAGGATTAGGATATGCCCTGGCAGAAACAATTAAAGCTTCCATATTCTCTTTTACTGCTGTTGCTAAATCATATTTTATCTGAGCTTGCTGAGCAGATGCTTGTATATCAGTCAAAGTATTTCCAGCAATTAAAGCAAATGCAACTCTAATTGAATCTCCGGCAGCTAAAGAGAAAGGGCCATTTCCAACTACATCAATTACCTCATTTCCGGTTCCAATTCCACCTGCAGTTGGTCGACTAGTTGAAAGTGTTGTGAACTTGCCCGCATCACTATAACCGTTGTATATATCAACTCCACCAGATCCGCCAGAAATATTATCAATACCATAATTATTAAATCCACCGGCTGTTAATAATTTTATACCTACATAAACACCTCCAGGATCGGTACAATACGTATATCCCATTTTTAAACTAAGGTCTTGATCAATTCGATTGTTATTATAATTCTGAATATCACAATCCGCAAAAATTCCTGCGTACAAATTACTATAAGGAATTATGCTTGAATTTTTAATAGTGTATTCAAAAATATGAAATTGATTATTTGGAACTTGGCTCCATGACATAGAACGATGAGCAACTGTTAGTCCTAATGCATTTGGAGAATTGGAATCATTAAACTTACCATAAGTATCAAAATCCGACCAAATGGAAGGGTCATTTTTTTGAATATTTACCATGGGAAGGAAATCATTATCTATAGCACCAGAATTACCTCGAACATTATCTGATACAGCACCAGAGATACCAACCATAAATCCAGCTTCATAAACAAGATTTCCAATTTGAGCAAAATCAAATCCTAATCCTTCACTTGAATTGTCGCCATTAAAACAAAGTCGTCCTTTACTAGTATTAGTTGTAGATACATCATTAATTTCTATATTTAAATAATCAACATTCAAAACGATACTGAAGTATTGTAAATCGGTATAGCTCCCATCATTAAATTGTACTTTGAAAGTAATTGAAGTATTTAATGGAACACCTGCATTAATCTTTACAGTAAAAGGATCAAGAGAATTATTGGAAGAAGATAACGTTGCGATAACACCAGGATTTGTATTCCCATCGAGAATTGTAACATAAGAAGATGTTGAAGTAAGCGTCACATTTAAATTGTTTGTAGCACTTAAATAGTTAGCGAAATCGCCTGAGATACGCATTGTATCACCAACAACTAGAATATTATTATTACTATCCTTCGTAATAATATTTTCCATACGAACTGACTTCTGATTCAAATTAGTAATAGCGGAGTATAAGTTAACACGACCATGACCTAGTTGATTAGCAAAAAGTGAGTTTCCAGGTACTGCATTAATATTATCGCATGTTACTCGTAATTGTTCGCCAACCTGTCGTGCAGTATACGATGGGAAAAACGATTTAACAATTGCAGCACATCCAGCAGTTATTGGAGAAGCCATTGAAGTGCCACTTTCTGTAGCATAAGAATTATCATATATGGTTGAATAAATTCCACTCCCTGGTGCGCAAACATCAATATAGGTACCATAATTAGAAAACGATGCTTTTGCATCAGATGGTGTTGTTGCAGCAACCGCTAATACATTATTGAATGCCGCGGGATAAAATAATGCTGAGCTACTATTATTACCAGCAGCAACTACAACCAGAGAATTATAATTATTCGTAGCGTTATCAATTACATCTTGACCGGATTGGCCACCTCCACCACCTCCCCAAGAACAATTAATTATCTGACAACCATGAGATGCCGCATAATTAATTCCTTCATATGCCATTGTTAATGAACCTGACGCATCTGCAATTTTAACTGGCATAAATTTACATTTATAACCAGGGGAAGCAACACCTTGACCATTATTAGTAACGGCAGCAGCACATCCAGAAACATGACTGCCATGTGTACAGGAACCACACGTGCCAACCTGTGGGAAGTTATCATTTTCACCAACATCCCATCCACTAAAATTATCAATATAACCATCGTTATCATCATCGATTCCATTTATAGGATCCGCATAATTATGTTTTAAATTAGGAGCTAAATCAGGATGATCCATATCAGTACCAGTATCCGTAATACCAATCACTACATTCGTATCGCCTTGATTAATATTCCATGCATTGTACGCTTGAATATTAGTTAGAAAATACTGACTACCAATTTGAGGATCGTTTGGAGTTGAAGATGTATGAGGAATAAATTTAGGTTCAGCATAAAGAAATAACCCGGATCTTAAAAATAAATTTATTGTTTTAACAAGATTTACATCTCCTTTAAATTGAAGAATATAAAGCAATGATAAGTCAATCAATTTTGCGCCATGTTCATTAAACTCCTTTGCTGGTGGCTTTTCATTCTTAAACATTTTATGTAATTCAGCAGAAGACAACTGATCCACTAATTTTTGAAAAACGGGAAGTTGAATGCTATTTTCTGTACAAGAAGCACGGTACTCAGGTTTAACGCGAAGCACAATTGTATTCTCTAAATAATCAGATGAAGTAATACCAGGTTGAATTTGATAGTTGGTATTGGATGCTTTAAATGATGGTCCACTTGCATTTGAAGTGTAAGTAGTTAGAATACCGTAAATTAATAGAGTAAGGAATTGTTTTGTCATAATGAATTTTAGGCCAATGTGTACACGAATATAAGGTTTACAATTTAATTGTTACCTATATGACGCAAAAATTACATAAAAAAGGCAAAAAACAGAAGCCTTTCCTCCTTAAAAGCTATATCGAAGTTGGATTTTTATATCCGATTTATGATTTCCTTGGATTTCATCGCCTCCACTACCAATATTAGTACGGTTATCATAAAAGGTTTTTCCATACCGTATCCAAGCATCAATATTTCTATTTAAATGATATCGAACCATAGCATAAACTCTGCTTCCAATATAGTAAGATGCAGGAATGCTAGAAGACCCAGGAAAATCTTGTTCATAAGCATATATTCGAGTATCATAATTATCAGTATTGAACATTTGATAACTTAAAATTAGGCTAATTGGTTTCCCCATCGGCTTATACTGAACTTCTTGAAGAAACAATATTCCATGTTCAATATTTAAATTTCCTGATTGAAATTGCAACCACTCCACCCTACTTAAAAACACAAAAGAAGTACCAATTTTATAACGTGCATTGAATCTAATACTAGTTTTAATGTTTTCAACTTGATGATCAATAATAAAACTATGTAGAGAATTATCAGCTAACTTATTTTGAACCTTAATTCTAAAATAAAGTTCAGTATTTCTAACCGGCGTATAAGTAGCTTGACAAAGCCAATCATACCCATTTGTAGGTGCATCTGCTTGGTAACGAAGCCAAGGAAACTTAAAACTATCGTAATAAAAACCAACTTTAAAAACACGTGATGGGAGAAATTGTAATCCAGTATAAAATCCTTTTTCATTTTGTGCTTTTGTTCCTTCTCGAAAAGGATTTGCATTAATTGATGAATAGGATTTATCATACGAACGTTGAGCTAAAGACAAAGATACCTTAGAATCAAGTGAGGCCAATAGTCCATTTATCGTAGCAAAGTTCCCTGATTGATCCATAGCAGTTTCGCCAAAGAAATTAAAATTTTTAAATTGCCATGTATAAGCAATGCCAGTATTTGAATTATGGAGCCCTGAATTATTAAAGACTTGATAGGGTTCATTTCCTTTAACTAAGACAGAGGAATGTTTAGCATACTCATTCGTTAACTCCAGCTTTATTGAGTTCTTTCTCCATTGCAAATGAGATCCCAAAACTTTTTGAGTTATTGAATTTTGATCAGCAATTTCATATTTATTTCGATGTAAGCCTGAGGATCCAATGCTACTTATCTCGTTGTAATCAATAAGTGAATCTACATTTGAAATATTGGCATCTAACTTTCGAATACTAATCCAGCTATCAAATGAAATATTATTCTTTTCAATTGTGAAGGCAACCCCTCGTAGGTAACTGAACTCGTTAAAAGAGGTATATGGTTTTAAGCCAGAACCTTGTTTTTTAATGTTAATTACATCAGATGATTTTCCGAAAGCCAATCCCGACCATGCAACCAAACCTTGTCCACATTGAACTTGATAATCTCCAATTGCGACCACTTTTACTATTTTACCTGGACGAATAAAAAGATGAAAAGAATAAAAATCAAATCCTTTTTTTTGAGCGCCTTCAAAAAACTGTTCGCCTGCATCTTTCTCTGCTGTAATCCCTGCACTTAAATAGCGACCAGCTAAAAAGCGGTATTTAAATTTGTATTGATTGGGGTCGCCTAAATAAAGAGAAGACGAAGAAGATGTATTTGTAGAGTAACCTGACTGTTGATCTACAATTCTGTGGAACGAAAAAGTTAATTGACTCTTGCCTTGCGTTAACAGTTCATTAGGATTTAATCGTTGATCATATAGCGGATTAGAAATACGAATAGATGATAAAATTTTAACAATAAACGAAAATTCAAATCCATCAATACTTTGTAGCTCTTCCAATCGAATAAGTTTTCCAAAGCGAGCAATATGAATTTGTAATGCTTGAATTTGAAGTTCGTTGAATATTCCCGATAGTCGTAATTCCTCACTGGTAGCGGTATTTATATCGAGAGGATTTTCTTTATAATAAATTAGTTGTTCTTCTAATTCGGAAAAATCTTCTACCTTGTCGTTTTCTTCTGCAACTGTTTCTATACGTTCGGCATTTTGATTATTAAGATTTGTTTGAGCCATTGCATTTTTTACAGAAATCATATAGATAATCAGTAAAATAAAATATCTATTTTTCCACATCCCTTTCGCTTTTAGTAAAATGATAACCCATGGATATTGTAGGAGAAAAACCCAGAATTGGATGATACGTACTTGCTATATCAATATGTAATTGCCTCCAAACAAATCCAAAACCAAAAGATTCTGTGCGTGGATTGCTAGCAATACCTCCACGGATAAAAAAGTTAGGAAGAGGGCTATATTCTATTCCAATACGAATACAAGTAAGACGTTGAGAAATTTTTTCGGATTGCAAATACGAAACTAATTTTGGTGAAAAATTATACTTCAATCCCATAAAAAAGCCGGAAGAAGAGCGCTCGTTGTTATAAGATAAAATTTGGGGACGCAAAGGATTATCAATAACAACCCCCAATTGCAACGCTGAACTAATTTTAACTTGGATACCTACTGTAACTTTAAAAATTGAAGCAGCTCCATAATTTTCACCTTGTTCAATATGTGAATAATGAAAAGCTATGCCTCCAGATATTTTATTCGCATAAGATCTACTCCATCCCAAATTAAAATCTTGCTGTTTAAACAAAGAATATCCATATTGCGAAAATCCCAAGCTTACGACTCCTGAATTCTTAATTGGAATTGCAGATATTAATGATTGAAAATTTAGTTCATTTACGAAATAATTATTTTTATATCCAATCCCAAATATCACATCTTTTAGTGAAGAAGCTCCTGCAGGATTTTGAAAATTAGACCATTCATCCTCTAAATTAACTGTGCATGATGAAAGCGCAACCGATCGTCCATTTAAATTAGACTGTGCGGAAGTTGACAAATAAAAACTGATACAAAAAAATGACAGTACAACGCCCAATAAACTCTTTTTTTCTTTCATAAAATAAAATTATTATTCCCCAATAAAAAATGAAGGATGAAAACTAATGACGATTACATTTTTATTTTCTTAAGCTGATATTTATTTAAACTATTTAATTAATAAGAATAAAATAACGAATTAGATGAAACTTTTTTAAATAATTGAACAGTTATTGTTCTTAACTATTTCTTAGTTTTCTTTTTGGTAGAATTACTTTTTACACTTATAGTCTTTCTCTTCGAATTAGATTTTTCTTTTACGTGCATTTCATCTGCAGCTAGAAGTACTTTATTTTTCAATTGGTCTTTAAAAGCTACAATTCGTATTAACAATTCAGGATCACTTGTAGCGATCATCTGCGCTGCAAGGATGCCAGCATTCTGTGCTGCATTTAAAGCAACAGTTGCAACAGGAACGCCATTTGGCATTTGCAAAATCGATAGAATTGAATCCCATCCATCAATACTATTACTTGATTTTACAGGAACTCCAATAACAGGCAATGCCGTAAGAGAAGCGGTCATTCCTGGAAGATGCGCTGCGCCCCCTGCACCTGCAATAATTACTTTCAAACCTCTGCCAACAGACGTTGTTGCATATTGAAACATCAACTCAGGAGTACGATGAGCCGAAACAATTGACATCTCAAAACCAACGCCTAGTTCTGTTAATACGTCTGCTGCTTGTTGCATGATTGGAAGGTCACTTTTGCTTCCCATTATGATTCCTACTACAATTTTATTTGCCATTTTTGAAATGAATTGCGAATTACTGATAAATTTAATTTTTTGATTTTATTTTGAGATTACTGAGATTAATTTTTGAATTTTTTTTGCTTTTATGATGGCGTTTTCGAGTTTATCATCTGTTACAGTGATATGACCCATTTTGCGATAAGGTTTTGTGATTTTCTTTCCATAAAGATGAACGTACACTTCAGGGATTTGCAAAACTTCTTCAAGACCTCTATAATCTGCATCACCAGTAAATCCATTAGCCCCTAATAAATTTATCATTACTGATGGCTTTGTTATTGACGTATCCCCTAATGGCAAGCCAAGTATTGCACGTAAATGTTGAGCATATTGAGAGCAAATATTTCCCTCTATTGTTTGATGGCCACTATTATGTGGGCGAGGAGCGATTTCATTTACTAAAACTTTACCCTCCTTTGTGACAAACATTTCAACAGCTAGAATTCCTACCATTCCTAACTTCTCAATTATTTTTCTTGAAATATTTATTGCATCTAATTCTATTTCCTTTTCAATACGAGCAGGGCTACATAAAAATTCAACCAAGTTAACGTCGGGATTAAAATCCATATCCACCGCAGGATAATGTTTTATTTCTCCATGAACATTGCGAGCAACAATAACAGATATTTCTCTTTCAAAATCTATTAATTCCTCTAAAACTGATGGTACATCGAATGCGTTTTCAATATCCGATTTACTTTTAATTTTCATTACGCCTTTACCATCATAACCAAGTGTCCGTAATTTTAAAATTGCTGGAAAATTAAAATCTGTAATTGATAACTCTTCTTTATTTTTAATTAATTTAAATGGTGCTGTTGGAATATTATGCGACAAATAAAATTCCTTTTGTACACCTTTATCTTGAACCATCTGCAAAACTTGTGGTTGAGGATAAATCAATAAACCTTCGGCTTCCAATCTTAAAAGTGCCTGAATATTTACATGCTCAATCTCAACTGTTAAAAGTTGTACAGTTTTTCCAAAATCATAAACGGCAGCTTCATTTTTAAAATCAGCATGAATAAATGTTTCTGTAAGGTGCCTGCAAGGAGCATTTGAATCTGGATCCATCACCGCAGTACTTACATTCAGGTTTATTGCTTCCTGAATAAGCATACGGCCCAGCTGACCACCTCCAAGAATTCCTAACTTAAAATGTTGACTTGAGAAATCCATTGTAATTTATGTTTGGCAAAAGTAAAGTGTTTTTATAAAGAAGAGGCAATTAAAAGATATTAAGTATTTGTAAATTACTAGGAATCTTAAATAAAAAAAGATGCCCATCAATTTGACGGGCATCTTTTAAAATCCTAATAATATTTAGAATTAATGATTAATCGTTAATTTACTAACAACTTGATTGTCGCCAGTAATTAGTTTCATTAGGTACAATCCAGAATTTAATGATGTCAAATCAATTTCTTCGTTAAGATTACCGGAAGATCTCAATGATTGATGATAAACTACTTCTCCTAACAAATTACTAATAACAATTGAACGATCTCCAACAGGAAGATTATTTGCTGTTAAATTGAATTTTCCATTAGTTGGATTAGGATAAACACTTAGATTAATATCATTTGATGAAAGTGAATTAAATCCAGTTGTAGCGTTCAAATTAATATCATCAATATAAAGATAATTTTCATATTGAGATATGTTTCTAAATTTAAATATAGCAGAACTACTTGTAGCAAAAGATCCAAGATTAATTATTTCTTTTCTCCATTGGCTAGCTGTTACTGTTGCAAATGCGGAATTAGCCCAAGTAGGAGTTGTTGTTGTTAATGGAATTCCAAACTTTTTATATACCGATGTATACGTTAATCCACAATCTGCAGAAACTAACACTTCTAAGGTATCAGAAAAATTAGTAGCTAAAGAAGGATCAGTATAAAGTTTATATGCTAAGTAAAAACTAAGTGAGGGATTTGTTACAGACGTTAAATCAAAAATAGGAGTAATAAAATCATCAATTGCCCCTGTATTATCATTGGTATAATTATCAAAGACCATTGAACCTGCGCCAGCATGTTTCACTGTTGAACTACGACCCCATGCATCTAAACCATCAGGATTATAAACTTGATAATTTGCAGGTGGAAAAGCTATTGCATCGAAACTTTGAGAAGATGGAAGTGCAGAGGATGTAGCAAATGTCGTTCGAGTACTGTCATTTAAAGCATTTGGATCAACAACCCCATTTGGCAATGAAGTGAAACAAGTAAACGTATGTGAACCTAAAGGTAATGTTAATGATGGTAACGTTATAACTGTAGACCCTGTGCTTGGTAAATTACCGGCCCAATTATATTGCAATTGTGAATTATTGTCAATGTAATAATTAATTATTACGGATGTTAATGGCGATAGTCCTGCATTTAATAATGATAAAGATGGCGTGACGATTGGTGAGCACAAACTTCCATTAGGATTTGTAATTGCGGATGCGGCAGCATCAACACTAACATTTGCAACTGGAGTAAGCCCTATTGAATTGACTGTATTGGCATAAAAATTATTTATTGCCGCTGTGATGTGTGTTGCTTGCTCTGCTGAAAACATATTCATACAAACATCATCCGAGTAATCCATGTAGTTCATAAACATTGAGCCTGGTGCAGTATGAGAACAAGATGGCCCTAAAAAATACAATGCAGTATTTGCTGCTATAAGTGGATAAGTTGGACAACCATAATTTTCACCTTCTTGGTTTGGAGTATCAGAAATTCCATCAGAACCCGTACATGCAGTACCGTCATCGCCCCAAATATGAAACAAATCAAAACAATGACCAATTTCATGAGTTGAAGTACGCCCTAAATCGTAAGGAGCATTTGCAGCACCTGATAATCCAAAATATAAATAATGACAAACTAATCCTCGAGTTGTAGTTACTGTACCAGTAGGGAATTCACCATATCCTAAAAGCGATGCACCTAAATCACAAACCCATATATTTAAGTACAAATTTGTATTCCATGAATCATCTCCACCTTGAGCATTTTTTTTCACTGCGCTATTTGTCCCAAATGAAGTAGTAGCAGTGTTTTTACGAACAATGCCTGTAGTAGCAAATCCATTCGGATCTCGTCGAGCTAAATGAAAACGAAAAGGTATTGATCCACTTAATGGCTTAAAAGGAATTGGAGTATTCACCGTATCAGCATTCATACGACCAAAATCTTTGTTTAAGATATCGATTTGACTTTGAATTTGCGCATCTGAAATATTCTCAGCAGCAGTATTCCAAACTACGTGAACAACAACAGGAATTGTATCAGGAGCTGTAGATGCAGAACGATTTGTTCCTCTTGGGTATTTTGCTATAAAATCCTCAATTTGCTTTTTAGCAGCCTTCCTTTCTTGATCGTAATTTGGATTTTCTTGACGTAAATAGCTTTCGTTATCTGAAACACTACAACGATTAATCCGTGGCTTAGTCTTAACTTTTTGTGCTTGAGCAGTAAAACTTATGCCGAACATAATAATTCCACTCATAAATAATGGCAATAACTTTTTCATGTATTTGGTTTGTGTATGAACCAACGAAAATAAGAAATTTAAGGCTATTTCGAATGGTCTTCTACGATTTTTTTAAGAACCTCAGCTGATTTTCACAATTTAAAGTCGAATCTGTGTTGAAAAAATAATTTTAGATAATTTATCTGCAAAAAGTCAAAATATTTTCTTTAATCTATCTTCTAAATTGTTATTTACTAACTTTCGAACACTCTTTTTCCTAAATTCGTCACCTCTTATGCAAAGCGAAGTAAAAATCCACGATAAAACGTTTGTTCCTTTTATCAGTGCAGAAAAAATTCAAGTCCGTGTGAAAGAAATGGG
>Ga0114969_10002856_pt1 | contig 14081 bp, 8 predicted proteins | sample M_130807_MF_Meta_FD_87316 | JGI IMG/M metagenome (GOLD analysis project Ga0114969, IMG submission 87316) | Freshwater microbial communities from Lake Montjoie, Canada to study carbon cycling - M_130807_MF_MetaG | ecosystem: Environmental > Aquatic > Freshwater > Lake | place: Lake Montjoie...
ACCCATCTTAAGCGGCTTACCCGCAAGACAATTTGTTTCTCAAAGTCAGAAGAAATGCACGACAAGATCATCGGCTGGTATCTGACAGTCAACCATTACCACTAAATCTGCGTCACGACCCAATATCCTGCCCTCCTTTTTTAGCTGCCCGCAAGAAATGTTGCTCCATTCTGGTGATTTCTACTTGTGCTCTGCAACGCGGCAAGTAACATAGCAATATCCCCAAATTCCTGGGTTGTCCGCTATTTCTGAACCAAAACTTATAAAGAGAGAAATCTATGAGCGTAGTGCCTGTAGTCGACGTACTGCAAGGTCGTGCTGCGGTTGACAGTGAAGTCACCGTACGCGGTTGGGTACGTACCCGGAGAGATTCTAAAGCTGGTATCTCCTTCCTCGCCGTTTATGACGGCTCCTGCTTTGATACGTTACAGGCCGTCGTTAATAATTCTCTGCCGAATTATCAGGATGAAGTTCTGCATCTGACTACCGGTTGTTCTGTTGAGATCACCGGGAACGTGGTTGCCTCCCCAGGCGAAGGCCAGAGCTTCGAGCTGCAAGCAACGGCGATTAAGGTGGTTGGCTGGGTTGACGATCCAGATACCTATCCGATGGCGGCCAAGCGCCACAGCATTGAATACCTGCGAGAAGTGGCCCACCTGCGCCCGCGTACCAACCTGATCGGTGCTGTTGCCCGCGTACGCCACACTCTGGCGCAGGCTATTCACCGTTTCTTCCATGAGAATGGCTATTTTTGGGTGTCTACCCCACTGATTACCGCTTCTGATACCGAAGGTGCCGGTGAAATGTTCCGCGTTTCTACGCTGGACATGGAAAACCTGCCGCGCACCGACAAAGGCGAAATCGACTTCAGCCAGGATTTCTTCGGCAAAGAAGCGTTTCTGACCGTATCTGGCCAGTTGAACGGCGAAACCTACGCCTGTGCGCTATCAAAGGTGTACACCTTTGGCCCAACCTTCCGCGCAGAAAACTCCAATACCAGCCGCCACCTGGCTGAATTCTGGATGATCGAACCTGAAGTGGCTTTCGCCACCCTGGATGACGTTGCGGGCTTGGCCGAGAGTATGCTGAAGTATGTCTTCCAAGCCGTCCTGAATGAACGTGCTGACGATATGCAGTTCTTTGCCGAGCGTGTAGATAAAGACGCAGTTGAGCGCCTGAAGCGTTTTGTTTCTTCTGATTTCGCCCAGGTGGACTACACCGAAGCGGTTGAAATTCTGATCGCTTCCGGTCAAACCTTCGAGAACCCGGTTTCCTGGGGGATCGACCTTTCTTCTGAGCACGAACGCTATCTGGCCGAGAAGCATTTCAAAGCGCCAGTGGTAGTGAAGAACTACCCGAAAGATATCAAAGCCTTCTATATGCGTATGAACGAAGATGGCAAAACCGTTGCCGCGATGGACGTTCTGGCCCCAGGCATCGGTGAAATCATTGGTGGTTCACAACGTGAAGAACGCCTTGATGTGCTGGATCAGCGCCTGGAGGAAATGGGGCTGAATAAAGAAGATTACTGGTGGTATCGTGATCTGCGTCGCTACGGCACCGTGCCGCACTCCGGTTTTGGCTTGGGTTTTGAGCGTTTAATCGCTTATGTGACCGGCGTACAAAACGTACGTGATGTGATCCCATTCCCTCGTACACCACGTAACGCAAGCTTCTAGTTAATCCGAACAGACGTTTTTTAACCTATTTTTGTACACTTTTAAGGCCAGCATTGCTGGCCTTTCGTGTTTTTTATTCTTGATCTAGGTCACAAAGTTCCCTTAAATTTATATTTTGTAACACATAATTTCTTTTTGAAACCTTATTGCGACATTAGTAGCATTTTCGTTCTAGATTAACCCGCCCGTGAATGGAACACTGCGTTCAGACACAGGACGACACCAAACTATCAACAATAGTTCCAAAAGAATTATTGGCGGCAGTGGCAAGGTGTCCGAATAACACTAATGAGGGTAATAATGATGAAACGCAACATTCTTGCAGTAGTAATCCCAGCTCTGTTAGCAGCTGGTGCAGCAAACGCAGCAGAAATCTACAACAAAGACGGCAACAAGCTGGATTTGTATGGTAAAGCTGTTGGCCTGCATTACTTTTCAAACGAAGACAACGCCAACAATAGTGACAACAATGGCGACAAGTCCTACGCTCGTCTTGGCTTCAAAGGTGAAACCCAGATCAATAGCGAACTGACCGGTTACGGCCAGTGGAAATACAACTTCTCAGCTAGCAACAGCGAAGGTAAAGATGCCCAAGATGGCAACAAAACCCGTCTGGGCTTTGCTGGCCTGAAATTCGCTGATTACGGTTCATTCGACTACGGCCGTAACTACGGCGTAGCGTATGACATTGGTGGTTGGACCGATATGCTGCCTGAGTTTGGTGGCGATACCTACACCTTCACTGATAACTTCATGAACGAACGTGCTACAGGCGTAGCGACCTACCGTAACAAGAACTTCTTCGGTACGGTTGATGGTTGGGACTTCGCGCTGCAGTATCAGGGTAAAAATGTTCGCGAAGGCGAACTCAAAAGAGCTAACGGCGACGGCGTAGGCGTTTCTACTACCTATGCAATCATGGATACCGGTGTCAGCGTCGGTGCAGCCTACACTTCTTCCAACCGTACTCTTAATCAGAAAGATGTGGATCTGTCTAATGCTGGTGGCGACAATGCTGGTGGCGACAAAGCTGAAATTTGGGCTCTGGGTGCCAAGTACGATGCAAACAACGTCTACTTTGCTACCATGTATTCTGAAACTCACAACATGACTCCATACGGCAATATCGGCGGCATCGCTAACAAAGCCCGTAACTATGAAGTGGTTGCACAATACCAGTTCGATTTCGGTCTGCGTCCTTCTATCGCGTACCTGCAGTCTAAAGGCAAAGACCTGAACACCTCATACGGCAACAACAAAGACCTGGTTAAGTATGTTGATGTCGGTGCTACTTACTACTTCAACAAAAACATGTCTACCTATGTTGATTACAAAATCAACCTGCTGAATGAAAACGACTCAGGCTTCTACAACGCTAACGGCATTGCTACTGACAACATCGTAGCTACCGGTCTGGTTTACCAGTTCTAAGTTGTTGCGCTTAATGGCAGTCTATTGCCAGATGAGTTAAAAACAGGGCTTCGGCCCTGTTTTTGTTTATGTTGCCCTGCCGCTTTTTATCCTATTAATGCTCCCTTCTCCGTCATTTTTTGTGCTGAATCTGCCACCATCACAAGATCGATGTGTTTTTCTCGCAAACGGTTGGCAAAGCGGATAACTGGCGCTACCCTGATGCTTCTGTCTGCTTAACTCTAGGCCATGGAAGCAATCTGACATGTTTGAAAAAATCACTGCTGCACCTGCCGACCCGATTCTGGGTCTGACCGATATTTTCCGCGCGGACGCCCGTCCGAACAAAATCAACTTAGGGATCGGCGTCTATAAAGACGAAACCGGTAAAACGCCAGTACTGACCAGCGTGAAGAAAGCTGAACAGTACCTGCTGGAAAATGAAACCACCAAAAACTACCTTGGCATTGAGGGTATCCCTGCGTTTGCTAGCTGCACGCAAGAGTTATTGTTCGGCAAACAAAGCCCGATCGTTGCCAGCAAGCGTGCGCGCACCGCGCAAACACCAGGAGGTACCGGTGCCCTGCGTGTAGCAGCAGATTTTATTGCCAACCAAACCAGCGCCAAACGTATCTGGATCAGCAACCCAACTTGGCCTAACCATAAAAATGTGTTCGGCGCTGTTGGCCTGGAAGTATTGGAATATGACTATTATGACGCCGCCAACCACGCGCTGGACTTTGATGGCCTGCTCAATAGCCTGAAACGTGCAGAAGTTGGCGATGTGGTGCTGTTCCACGGTTGCTGCCATAACCCAACCGGCATCGATCCAACCGAAGCGCAATGGGCACAACTGGCGGAACTTTCCGTCGCCAAGGGTTGGTTGCCGCTGTTCGATTTCGCCTACCAAGGTTTTGCCAAAGGTCTTGAAGAAGACGCGCAGGGTCTGCGTATTTTTGCGGCCAAGCATCAGGAACTGATTGTTGCCAGTTCTTACTCGAAGAACTTCGGTCTTTACAACGAACGTGTTGGTGCCTGTACCGTGGTCGCAGCAGACGCTGAAACTGCCGATCGCGCATTCAGTCAGGTTAAAGCCGCGATCCGCGCTAACTACTCCAACCCACCGTCACACGGCGCAGCCGTGGTTGCCACTATTTTGGGTAACGAAGCATTGCGTGCCACTTGGGAACAGGAACTGACCGACATGCGCCAGCGCATCCACCGTATGCGTCAGCTGTTCGTGAATACCCTGCAAGAGAAAGGCGCGAAGCAAGACTTCAGCTTTATCATCAACCAAAATGGCATGTTCTCTTTCAGTGGGTTAACCAAAGAGCAGGTTCTGCGCTTGCGTGATGAGTTCGGTGTTTATGCCGTTAACTCTGGCCGCGTTAACGTAGCGGGCATGACCCCAGACAATATGGCACCGCTGTGCGAAGCCATTGTTGCCGTGCTGTAAGCTGAAAACTCAGCATTAAAAAGGGGCGCACTGCGCCCCTTTGCTATTATATTGCTGCCGGGAAGATTCCGCTTACCAGACAGCAGGCTCTTCGCGCAGGAAAGGGTTGGTTTGGCGCTCTTGCCCAAAGGTGGACATTGGTCCATGCCCGGGAATAAACGCGATATCATCACCTTGAGGCAATAGCTTGGTGCGAATCGAGTCAATCAGCGTCTGATGGTCACCACGCGGGAAATCACTTCGACCTACGCCACCGCTAAACAATACGTCGCCCACCAGTGCCAGACGCGCCTTGTCGTTAATAAAAACGACATGACCCGGTGTATGACCAGGGCAATGCAGAACACCCAGCGATAAATCCCCAACATGCACAGTATCCCCTTCCTCCAACCATTGCGTCGGCGTAAAGGCTGCACATTCTGCCAAGCCGAACATGCGACTCTGAGCAGGCAAACCTTCGAGCCAGAAGGCATCTTCTTTATTTGGCCCCAAGATCGGCACCTGATAATACTCAGCCAATTCAGCCGCCGCACCAACGTGATCGAGATGACCATGCGTAAGCAGAATCTGGCTAATCTTCACGCCTTTTCTCGCCACTTCCGCTTTCAATTTTTCTGGCTCACCGCCAGGATCAACCAAAGCGGCCTGTTGCGTTTTGTCACACCAGATCAGAGTACAGTTTTGGCTGAACGCCGTTACGGGAATAATATGGTATTTCATAAAGCTCCAACGACAAAAGCGCCATACCCGGTAGGCTGGCGCTATTCACTCATGGTGCACAGTGATTACCAGGTCCGCACCGGGCCGGTATCGATGTGCACAAAGTTGCTACGTGGATAATATCCTACACCACCAGCGCGCATTTTTAACGCCGCTTTGCGGATATTACTCAGTTGGATACCTTCAATGTGGAAATCCATTGCCTGCCCCTTGGTGTGATAACTCTGTTTAGCCACACCACGGCTGTGCTCACGCATTTCATTGTTGGTTGCTGAAGAACGGTAACCCGAAATCAACTGAATCGGCTTGGTCGTTCCCAGTAAGACTTGCAGACGATAGAGATGATCAAACAGATGAGGATCGATCGTCTTGGTCTTATTGGCACGATAATCACGGAAAATATGATTCAACCGCACTAACTCTTCCCGGTTGTAACCTTTACCGTTGAAAAACTCGGCCTTAATGGATTCGCCAGTATTCAGATTATTGAGTACCAGAATACGTGGACGAGCGGTAGAAAGACTGGCGAACGCCTGCCCAGGGAGCAGAGCGATACCCATGGCTGCGCTACCTAGCGTTAGCCATTTACGGCGATGATGATCAATTTTGTCCATGACTCTTTTAAACTCGGCAAGAATGTCAAAATAAATGCACAAAACTGCGCACAGCCCGAACCATAACCGCCAGCCTATGCGGAGTCAACCCGAGATAGGCTTAGGTTTATAAGCACTCCCAAAAAGAGTGCTTGTGGCTAACCAGACATTCAGACCGCTATTTACCTAGAATTACTGCATTTATTGCATCAATTTTTCAGCCTGAGCCAAAATTTGTGCACCCGATCGCACCGTAGCATCATAATTGTAAATATCTGTACGGAACTGTGGTTTACCGTCGTCGGCAACCCAAGCTGTCAGATAATAAAGTTGCACCGGGATGTGCTGGCGAATATTCACGTAAGTGGTATTGCCCGCTTTCAGCGTGGAGGAGACTCGAGCGTTATTCCAGCCCGCATCCTGCAGCAGCATATTAGCCAAGTCAGAGGCCTTGTTCACACGCACGCAGCCCGAACTTAACGCACGGATATCTTTCTGGAACAAACCGTGGTTGGGGGTATCGTGCAGGTAGATCGCATCGGAACTTGGCATATTGAACTTGAAGCGCCCCAACGAATTGCTGGCCCCAGGTGCCTGCTGAATGCGATAAGGGAAATTGCGTGGTGAAGTCACGCTCCAATCAATCATTGATGGATCGACCGCCTCAGATTCATTGCTCCAACCCGAGAACACTCTGTAACCATGCTTCTGGAAGTAACCCGAGTCATGCATCGCCTTAGGCACGATATCTTCACGTATCAGCTTAGTCGGCACATTCCACGGCGGGTTGACCACCACGTTGTTCAGTGCGCTGCTCATCAATGGCGTTTTACGGCTTGGACGGCCAACGATCACCCGCGACGAGAGAACCTCATTACCATTGAGATAATAGATCAGTGAGTAATTCGGAATGTTGACCATAATGCCGGTATCAACATGACCAGGCAAAATACGCAGACGCTGAATATTCAACGCCAGCAAAGAGGCACGCATTTGGGGTGAAACGTTCAGCCATTCGCGGGTTCGGGCACCGATGACGCCGTCTGGTGTCAATCCTTGCCATGTCTGGAAACGCTTAATTCCTTCCACTAAATCGTCGGTATAACGGTTATCCGTCACCGAAACCGGGCTGACCGATTGCTGCACCAACGGGGCTTCGGGAGAAGGAACAAGATCCTTAATCGGTGCCGCCGCAGGGCTGACTACTGCCCCGGCAGGATTGCGATTTTTCTCTTCATCCACCGATAGATCATCCTCCACCACCGGTGCTCTTGCGGCTGTTGGCGTCGCTGCTGGCTCTTGCGAATGCGGCGTGGCTACAGGCACCACGGTTAACATTCCAGTACGCGCAAGAATTTCTCGTAACGCCGGTATATCATCACTGAGTTGACCAGGGCGCAGACTTGGACCATTGCTCACCTGCGGCCACGGACGCCCATCGGCTAACAGCTCACGCAGTGCCTGATGCATTTTTTCATACTGCGGATGTTGGGGCGTCAGCGAGTTGACATACGCCAGGGTTTTGCCCTGCTGTAGCGCAAGCTGCCACTGATTGATCACGGTATTCGCCGGCAGCGCCAGCTTGTAAGGAACATTGCTGTACAGCCAACTGTTACCGTTTAACCCGATTGACGAAACAAACTGCAGATAACCCAGCATGGCATCAGACAGCACAATATCGCGTGCCATATCGGTGATTGCCGGATCGGTGAGTAATTTTACCCATTGGGTGAATTGTGGCTGTATGCCCGAAATAGCGAGTTCAGCAAGTTGCTGCTGGAACTGCAATACGGTTTCCCGATCCTGCCACATTGGCTGCATTTGGTTGGATGCATATAGTTGAGCCAAAGTAGGAAGATAATAGGGCACCACGCCTTTAGGCAATACCGCCAATATTTGGGTACGGCTTTGCACAGCAGACATGCCGGATGATGACACCGGTGGAAACGCCTGCACGGCAGCCCATGCGGGTAACGACACGGCAAAACTACACGCAATTGCGCAACTCAATGCCAGACGTCGTACTGAGTTTCCTTTTTTAAGCAACATCCCTTGCCCCCTGTATGCTCACAAAAATACAACAAAGATTATCTACTCGTTTCAGTATACAAACAGAACGGCCCTTTTGCTCCCAGCGCCGTAGAATTACTGTTTTACTCTCATTACACTACTCAGTTTCAGCGATAAAAAAACCTGCCTATCATCCTCGCAGAGTAAAAAAATAGCCACCTAAAGGTGACTATTTTCAGACTTTTAGGGCAGTTTTATTCAAGTTTAAGGCGTTTTTGCTACCGTTGGTGCCAATGCGGCCTGTTCCGGGGCAAAACCACGCAAACCAACCACGTGTACATGCTCATGATTTTGAAATACTTTACGCACCAGCTTATAAGTGGTGCCCTTTTCCGGGCTGATATTTTCTGGTGCCGCAATAATCAACTGCATTTCCAGGCGATCGCACAGCTCAAACAGCGTGGCGATGGATTTGGCATCCAAACGCGCCGCTTCATCCAGGAACAGCAAGCGGCAAGGCGAGATATCTTTACCACGCAAGCGGCGTGATTCCTCTTCCCAGCTCTGCACTACCATCACCAGAATCGACATACCGGTACCAATCGCTTCCCCGGTGGACAACACACCACTTTCCGCCCGTAGCCAACCGTCGGAACCGCGGAATACTTCAACTTCCAGCTCCAGATAATTACGATAATCCAGCAGCTCTTCACCAATGGTCTGCGGCGTACGCTGGCCCATATCGATCTGCGGGTTCAGGCGTTGATACAGTTTCGCCAAGGCTTCCGAGAAGGTCAGGCGGTTACTGTTAAACAGATCCTGATGCTGTTCCTGCTGCTCAGAGAGCACGGTCAGCAAGGTAGCATGAGCTTCCCGTACGTTGACGTTCAAACGCACGCTCTTCACCTGGCCGAAGGAGACCGCCTGCAGACCCTGGTTGAGCATGCGGATGCGGTTCTGCTCACGCTGAATGGTCTTACGGATGATATTCGCCACGCTCTTCGAGCTGATTGCCAGCTTCTGCTCGCGGGCGGTCAGTTCTTCCGTCAAGCGGCCCAGTTCGATCTCCATCTGTTCGATGGCTTCAACCGGATCGTCAGTACGGATGATATCCTGGCGGATGCGCTCACGCAGATGCTGATAAACCGCAATGTAGAACTGAATTTTACGCTCGGGCCGTTTAGGGTCTTCCGACAGGCGCAACACATCGCGCAAGTGTTCGTTATCCGCCACAGCCAGGCGCAGCGCACCCAGCGCCTTATCCGACATGGAGCGCAGTTCATCACCGTCCATATAGGCCAATTCACGACGATGCAGACGGCGTTCAACACCGTTGTCTTTCACCAGGCGCATCACCGCACACCAGCCCGCTTTGGCGGTAACCACCTGCTCACGCAGTTGGTAGTAATCACGCTCCAGCTTGCGTAGTTTCTTCTGCAAACCGTCCATTTCCGCTTCGCAGAAGGTCAGCTGTTTTTCCAACTGATTACGGCGCGTACGATTGGTACTCAGCGCCGCATGCAGTTCATCACGGCGCTGGCGCGCACGAGCTTCGGCATTGGCATCCGCCTGCACGCCGATGTCCACCAATTCCTGACTCAGCTCTTTCAGCATGTCGCGCTTGGCGTCAAAGGAACTTTTCAGCGACGCCAACACTTGGCTGTACTGAGTAAACTGGGTCTGATACTGGCGCAGTTGCTCACGGGCGCGAGTACGCTCCGCTTCCGCATGCTCCAGCCGTTGACGCAGCTTCTCATTGAGATCGTTGTCAGCATTCTGCATACCGGCAGAGTCGGTATAGCTGAAGTGCGCACGGCGTTGCACCACTTCGGTGAGCGCAAAGGCCTGCTGTTTGGCCTGACGTTGCGTTGCCTGCGCCTGTGTGTAATCCAGTTGCAGCTGTTCGTGCTGTTCCGGATCGCTTTGCAGCACCGACAACAACGGCTCGAGCTTGGCCAGCGAAACCCCATGCTGCTGAATATAGCGCACAGCATCTTGGGCCTCTTCCAACTCTTCGCGGATCTCTTCAACGCGATCTTGCAGCGTATCGTCATTCAGCAGCGAAACCAGCGGCATCAGGCGGTTCAGCGCAGAAATGCCCTCCTTCGCCTGTTCGTATTGCTGACGCTGCTGCTGATTCTGCGCTTCGTGGTTGTTGAGCGAACGCTCAACCTCACCACGGCGGCTGTTCATGGTGCGGATTTCCGCCTCAGGATCGGCGTCAAACGCGACTGCCAGATGGGAACCAATAAAACGGCTAAAGGCCTGGTGGGAACGCTGAGTTTTCTGCACGTCAAATGACAGCGTGGCATAGCGTTCAGCCAACGAATCACGTTCGGCATACAGCACTTCCAGACGATTTTCACGCGCCGCACGGCCAAACAGTGGCACTTCCGGGTAACGCGAATAACGCCATTGGCGATCGGCAGTCTTCACCACCACCGCTTTTTCATGTTCTTCAACGGCGAATACGCTGTCATCGAACGACTGCGGATCCCCTTCGATCAGGTAAAGATCTTCCGGGCAATCGTCCAGCCCTTGCAGCATCTCGCGCACCAGCGACAGATCCGGTACCACGATCGCATGGCGTGATGGGCCATACAACGCGGAGAAATACGGCGCGTCGTCAATGGTCACATCGTCATAAATCTCTGACAGCAGTACGCCGCCGAAACGCTCGGCCAACGTCACCAGCCGTTGATCTTCGGCACCGCTTGGCTGGCTGAGGCGCTCAATTTGCGCTTCAATCTCACGCTTACGCGCAGCCACTTCGTCGCGCTCAACGGTAGTTTCACGTTCGCGTTCCAGCAATTGCTGCATGTACTCGGTAACTTGCTGGCCGTCTTCGAAGGTTTCGCCGCTTTGCTCACTGAGTTGGCTCAGCGCGTCCTGCGCACCTAACCAAATTGGCGCACGCGCGGTCAGTTCTTTAATGCGTTGTTGGATTTGCTCCAGTTCCTGACGCATTTCCATACGCCGCTCACCGGCTTCGCTAACGCTTTGTGACAGCGACTCCAGACGCTCTTCCAGCTCTTGCTGCAAGGTATCAAGTTCGTCAGGCTGGTATTCCTGCCCATGGCGTTTACAGAATTCCTGCAACAAACGCTCAGCATCCTGCTGTGAACGCAGGCGTTGCTCCAGTTCGTTCAGGCGCATACGCAACGGCTGTACACGTTCGGCCTGATGCTGCTGTGAAGGCCAGTCACGCAACAGTTCGCGCGCGGTTTGCCAGGCTTCACTGCGGCTCACTTCACCGGCAATTTTACCCACCAGCTGATAAGCCTGTTCAAACTGGCTATGGGCGGCATCCGCCACGCTCAGTTTCTGTTCCAACAGTAACAGGGCTTCGGTAGCCTCCTGCTCACGCGCCTGGAAGGTCTCCAGCCACTCTTCAGCGTTCTCGGCGGTCAGCTCAGGCACCTGACACAGCGCACGAGCACGTTCGAGCGCCTGAAGGGCCTGTTGATATTGGATAGCACGCGTCTGCTGCACGTCCAACGCCTGCTGGTAATCGGCAAGCTGGCTTTTCAGTTCATCCACTTCCAGCTCAGCGGCTTCGGCACGCGCTTCATTTTCTGCCTGCTGCTCACCCGCTTCTGCCACCACTTCATTCTGCTCTTCCAAGCGGTAGGTCAGTTCTTCCAGATCGCCTTCATAACGCTCGATCTTTTCCTGCTGACGCATCGCCGTCTGCACCAGATTAAGGTGATCGCTGGCGGCCTGATAATCGGTTTCCAGATCGGATTCGGCACCGCTCTGTTCAGCCAGTTCGCGTGCCATTTCAACATGGCGGAACTGCTCTGCGGCCAGCTGTTTGCGGCTGCCCAACAAATCGCTGCGCAACACCAATGCGCCATCCAGGTGGATACGGCGTTCGTTGGCGTGGCGCATATAGTCCGCCGCCACGTAGGAGGTGGCTTCGGAGATCAAATGCTTGAACAGATCGCGGTCTGACTGGGTAACGCGGATCGCCTCCAGCGTCATACGGTTCTCGCGTAGCGCCGCTTCCATATCCTGAAACGCTTTACGCACCCCGCTGTTTTCTGGCAACAGGTAGTCACGCAGTGAGCGAGTAATGGCGCTGGAGATCCCGCCGTAGAGCGAGGCTTCGATCAGGCGATAAAACTTGCTGCGATCGGATGAGGAACGCAGACGTTTCGGGATCACGCCGAGGTCAAACATTAATGAGTGGTAATCGGTGATGGAGTTGAACTGCTTGAACTGCACCCCTTCCATCTCTTCGACGCGCTCTTTCAGCTCCTGCAACGAAAGCACGCGCGCTTGGCGATCGCCCACGGTCTGGGTCAGCAATTCGGTGGGTTGTACCGCCGTCGGCAGCCCCTGAATGGTGAAGGGTTTGATATCGACTTTGCGATCGCGCCCCGCTACCTGTTGCAGACGCACGCCTACTACCACTCGCTGATGGCGCGAGTTCACCACGTCCAGCGTGGAATAACAGACACCGGCGCGCAGCTTGCCGTGCAACCCTTTATCACGTGAACCACTGGTGGCCCCCGCTTCGGTGGTGTTACGGAAGTGCAGCAACGTCAGATCGGGGATCAGCGCGGTAACAAACGCCGCCATGGTGGTAGATTTACCCGCGCCGTTGCCCCCGGACAGCGTGGTGACCAACTCATCCAGATCAAAGGTTCGAGCGAAAAAACCGTTCCAGTTAACCAGCGTCAGTGAGCGAAATTTACCGCGTTCAATCATTCCTGTTCATCCTCTGCACTGTCTATGGCGTTATCGGCCTGCACATCTTCAGCCTCGCTTTCATCATTCAGCGATAGGCTGTTTTCAACCGGCATCGCTTCACCGTCACGAATCATCCGCAACTGGGCTTCACGCGGATCGTCACCGCTGCGCACGTCAGCACCAAAGCGGAACACCGCTTCGGTAATGCGGAATTTACTGCTGTCGTTGCCCATAAAATAGACCATGCCCAAGCGGCGCAGACGGTTCAACGATGAGCGCACTTTTTCATGCAGCTTTTGCCGATCCAGATCCGAACCGGTAGAGCGCTGGTTAACAAACTTCAGCAGTTTATTCTCATCCGCCAGGCTCAGCAGTTCTTCGTACAGTTCTTGCTGGCTGAAGATGCCCTCATGCGCCAGGCGCTCCGGGCTGAGGTAGAGATAACACAGGATCTTGCCAACCATCATATCCAGTTCGGAAAGCACCGAACGCGGGATCAGCGTAGTAGAACGCGGGCGCAGGTAGAAAAAACCCTCCGGCGCGCGGATCAGTTCAACGCTGTAACGGGCGTAGAACTCTTCCAGTTCATCCTGAAAATCCATTAAGAAAGCGTGGTTGTCCAGCTCATCGATACCGATGTGACGCCCCGCGCGCAGTTGGCTATCGAGCGCCGGAAACAGCGTGTTCGACAGTGCTTTGGCCAGCTTGACTGGCATTACTTGTTCAATATTTGTCGATGACATGGGCCTGTACCTTGGCTCCGTAATCATTGATTGCCTGCCATTGTGCCGGCAACCCTGAAAAATCAGCTTCAGCCACACCAAGGCGCACTGCCTGGTCGACCACTATGCGTGCTACATCGAAGTGACGTGCACGCGGATATTGCGCCAGATAATCGCGCATCACCGCTCCTAAATTAAGCGGCATTTTTTGTTCTTTATAGACCTGCAATGCCTGTTCGATCATCGCTGCCAACTGTTCGCGAATTTCGCTGAACTCTTCATATTCCAGATCGGGTGGCAGTTCCCCGGTCACTTCTTCACTGCGCAACGCCAATTCTTCATCGCGCATATCGAACAGACGTTCGGCATTGGCGTGGGTTAGCGTCCAAGGGTTGTCGAAGTAGTTTTGCACCGACTGGCGCAGGCGTTGTGCGAACACGCGGTTTTTATCCATATCGATCGCGGTGCGGATAAATTTGTGAACGTGGCGATCGTAACCGATCCACAGGTCGATCGCCTGTTGACCCCAACTGATAATGCGATCCAGCTTGCTTTGTAGGTCAAACACCAGCTTGTCGACAAAGCCCAGTTCCATCCCACCCAGCGTTGCATCCTGAATCCGCAACAGATTGGCCTGTAGCTTATCGCCTGCGGCTTCCAGCGTATCCTGCAGCTCACGCAAGGTTCCCGAGGTTTCCGACAGCAGCATCTCACAGCTGGAGATCGCCGCGCGCCAATCTTGGTTCAGCAGTGCGGCAATATCTTCTTTTACGCTCTGCTGCTGTTCATCCATCAG
>Ga0114969_10002857_pt1 | contig 14078 bp, 10 predicted proteins | sample M_130807_MF_Meta_FD_87316 | JGI IMG/M metagenome (GOLD analysis project Ga0114969, IMG submission 87316) | Freshwater microbial communities from Lake Montjoie, Canada to study carbon cycling - M_130807_MF_MetaG | ecosystem: Environmental > Aquatic > Freshwater > Lake | place: Lake Montjoie...
AAGTTAACCTTAGCGGATATTGCTTTAGTAAATGTGGCACAACAAAAATTAAGTTTACATCAAATTTTAGAAACCTTGCCTTCCAAGTTGGTCATTATTTTTGAAGTAAGTGGGACCGATTTAAAAATGAAATTGCCCACTACTTTATATAAGTCTGTCCAATTAGGGGACACCTATTTACTATTCAGCAATAGTTTAGCCACTATGCAAGGAACAGATCAATTAGCTATAGTAGAGAAATCCAAACTGTGGAATGTATTAAAACAATTGTTTCAATTGTAATATAAGTGAGCTAGATGAAGACTCTCAATGACTATTTTAAATGTATACTATCAATGACGACTCTAATTGACTACCTTAAATGATTACCTTAAATGACTACTTTAATTTTTGCTACTAATAATGAACATAAAGTAAGTGAGCTGCAATCCTTATTACCAGAGGATATTCATATGATTACTTTGCGTCAAGCTGGCATTGACATTGATATTCCTGAACCCCATGATACTTTAATTTTAAATGCGGAAGAAAAAGCAACCACCATTTTTAAGATCACTGCACAAAATTGTTTTAGCGAGGATACCGGTTTAGAAATTGATGCATTGCAGGGTGCTCCTGGAGTACACAGTGCAAGATATGCTGGAGAAGATCGCAATTTTCAAGCCAACATAGATAAAGTACTTTTAAATTTAAAGGGAATCGAAAATCGTGCTGCACAATTTAGAACAGTCATTTGTTTCATCTGGAATCAACAAAAATATTATTTTGAAGGCATTTGCCGAGGTACGATCATCCATGAAAATAAAGGCAACGCTGGTTTTGGATACGACCCTATTTTTATTCCCGATGGTGCTTCAAAAACTTTTGCAGAAATGACCATGGAAGAAAAAAACTTATATAGTCATCGACAAAAAGCGGTGACGAAATTATTGGAATTTTTTGCAGAGAGATAAGTGGGTCGTATAACTTGAAAGAAGGAAAGGATTTACTCATTCCAAATTTTCCAACTCTCTTCGGCTTGTAAATGCAACATATGCAATCCATTTTGAATAGTCGCACCTTGTTGTTTTCCTTTTTGTAAGAATACTGTTTCAGCGGGATTGTAAACCAGGTCGTATAAATGATGTTGCGCACTTAATAGTTCATATGGGATTGCTGGGAATTCATGACTATTGGGGAAAGTCCCTACTGGCGTTGTGTTGATGATTAAAGTATGCGTACTCATGATGGTTGCATCTAAATCATCATAGTGATAAGTGGGGTGCGCCGCATGTGTCGTGGTTTTGCGCGACACAAAGGCGTATGGGATGCCTAACTGGGTTAGGACGTACTCGACTGCCGCTGCGGCTCCGCCGGTTCCTAGTATGAATGCTTTTTGATGCTGTGGTTTTAAAAAAGGTTCTAAGGATTTTTGAAAACCTATCACATCCGTATTATACCCGATTAATTTTCCGTTTACTTTTCTGATGCAATTACATGCTTGCATTTGTTTTACCACTTCGGACATCTCATCTAAATAAACCAGCACTTCTTTTTTATATGGAATGGTAATGTTTAATCCAGCTAGTAAACCATCCTCCCACAATGCCGAAAATTTTTGAATAGCATCGATGGGGTAATTGGCATAATGCGCATCTACAATATTTTCTTGCACAAACTTCTTTGCAAAATAGCCCTCTGAAAAAGAATGCGTTAAAGGATATCCAATGAGACCATATTTACGCACTGCTATTTATTTAAGTATAAATCAAAAGTATCGCCACGTAAACCTATACGCATGGCTTCCAAAGGAATCACTTCAGTAGGAGCAATATTTCCTAAGTTCACATTGCACCCCACTAATTCAATAAAGTATAATTGTTGCGCTTTTTGTGGCGCTTCCCATACTATTTTTTCAGATGGAATTTTAGTTAAAATTTCTTGCACTAAACCTTCACGCACTTCTCCACTGCCACGATAGATGCCCACATTGCCTGCTTCTCTTGCTTCTGCAATCACATAAGTACTACCTGCACTCAATTCAGCACTCATGAGTTCGATCCACTTATAAGGAGGTATAATATGTGCAGCATCCTTACTTCCTACTTCACTTAATACGGTGGCGTATTTGGCAATCTTTTCAATGTAGCCACATTTTTCAGCATGCGGAATTTCAATAGATCCATCGCTTACTTCAATCATATCAATTTTATAATCCTTACACATTGCGATGTAATCATCAAATTGATTCCGAATCACAAATGCTTCAAATAAAGTACCTCCAAAATAGACAGGAATATGATGCGATTGATATAATTCAATTTTCTTTCTCAAATTAGGTGTCACAAAAGAAGTTCCAAATCCTAATTTTAGGATATCAATATGGGGCTCAGCAACACTTAAAAAATTTTCAGCTTCTCCAAAGCTCAAGCCTTTGTCCATCACCATTGTCAATCCATGTTTGCGGGGCTTAGTAGTACGTTCGGGTATTTGTGTTAAATGAAAGTTCATAGTGTATTAATCAGTTTGATCACAAAGGTAATTTAAAATGATTAAGAAATTTTACCCTTCTTAAACTTACTTATGATATCAATCACTTTTTGATCTTGTGTGATTTCAGGATATAATTTCATAAACTTCTTCAACCATTTAGTGGACTTAGACAGAGCCATTTCTAATTGTAATAATGCATCATTATTTTTACGCATCATAAATAAAATCGCACTGCGATAATAGATGAATAAAATTTTGCCCTGCGTACTCATATAGGCTAGTTCGGTTTGTTCTAACGCCGCATCTAATTGTTCATTTGCTATTAAGCATCTAATTAAATATTCCCAGCCAGCAATTTGTTTAGGTTTGTTTTTTACCACTGTCCCAAAGTAAAAAGCAGCTTCTTTGTTTTGACCTAAGTTCATGTAACACTCTCCCATCAATATATAATACTCATTAATATGCTTGTGCACTCGTATGGCATTCTCCAATTGCTTTATCGCCAACTCCCACTTTTCCTCCAACATATAAGTGATAGCGATTTTTTGGAATAGTCGACTATCCTCCGAATTTAAATGCACTGCTTTTTTATAATGAAATCTAGCTTGTGCATAATTTTTCATTCTATGATAACAATGGCCGATGGCTTCATAAATGACATCTTCGGGTCTTGATAATTCCAATACTTTTTCTAAAGCTTCGATGGCTTCCTTGTATTTTCGTAAACGTAAAAAAGCATCGCCCATATTTCGATAAGCATAATCAAATTTTTCATCAATGACTATTGCAAATTGATAGGCGTCAATTGCTTTTTCATGCAATTTTAATCCTTGATACGCTGCCGCTAAATTAAACCAGGCTAAAGCATTATAAGGTTGATCATCAATAAGACGTTGATGCAAACGAATACTTTCTTCATTTCTTCCAGTGAAATCTGTCCAGAAACAAATTTTATATAATGCTTCTTCGTTGTTTGAATCTTCTTCTAATATTAATTGTAAACAATCAAATACTTTATCGAAAGCTTCATGATCATCATATACATCCGCTAATTCAAATAATAATTCGGTTCGCTCCTGCCCTTCAAATAAATGCAAAGCTTCCTGTAATAATACAATTGCTTGTTCGGGTTGATCTAATGCTAAAAATGCATCGGTTTTAAGAATGAATAAATTCATATCCTTATGATCATACAATGCGGCAGTATCTAATAATTGTAATGCTTCCTTATATTTTCTTGTGGCTAACAATAAATCTGCTTTTTTAATCATTAATAATGCAGAAAACGGATACTGGTCCAAAGCCATATTGGCGGCTAAAATAGCCTCGCTTATTTCATCCTTATCGTCTAGGTGTTCTATAATTTTTTCAAAATCATCCTCCTCAATATAAGCGTTACCCCTTCCATTTTTAAGATTATGGTAGCGTTGCATCAACTCTTGTATATCTCTACCCTCGTCATCAGGCTGTGGATCAAACATGATTATTGTTTTATTGGGTTAGAAAAATATTGATTTTCAATGAGTTATAATAAAATTACTTCCATTAATAGCTCTATTTAAATGTACAAACAACCCCTTAATTATCAATATTTTATTCTGCACATCCCCCCAAAATATCGTTAAAAATTAATTTTAAAGGAAATTCTAAAAAATCCTACCTTTGTTCTACGATGCGTACCGTAAAGAACCTATTATTAATTACTTGTTTATCCACCGCTTTATTTTTATCAAGCTCGGTGTATGCAAGTAGTATTGTAACAGGTACTACCATCGAATCTAAAAAAGCAGAAGAAAAGTACTCTCTTAAAAACTTAGGATCTCTTGCACACAAAACAGCTACTTTTTACACTTTAAAATCAAGTTTAGAATTTAAAGGATTCTCTAATAGCAATATTGTAAGCAACAATTATTTGAAATATAACAAAGGAAATATCTCTTACGTGATTCCTTATCGCTACAAAGTAATATTGCCTCGCTTCAAAACACCAACTGCACCCATCCATTAATTGCAGTCATTCTCCCTACTTCGTTTTATAATATTTGATAGTCTATCTTATTGATCAAAAATTGATTCAAGGTGATGGGACTTAAATCTATTTGATTTGCCGTGTACTTAAAATAGATCCCCTCTTTATTTAAAATAGAATAAGACAAAACGAGTCCTGGCACTTCCTTGAAAGCTAATTCAAATGTACTTACCGAAGGAATAACTTCGGGTGTATATAATAATTCATACACCATTCCATCGCTCCAAATAAGTTGCATTTTTTTACATGTATACCCTAAAATAACGACCGCTGAATCGGAGGGCATCTCCTTCATAGAAACCAATGTAGGAAGGCCTGTGGGTGGATATGTTATCTCTTGTAAAAACTTGCCTTCTCCCATTAACTTAATCACATATGCAATACTTTCCTGCGTATCAAATATAAGTGTTTGCTTAAGTAGTGGCGTGATGAGAGAGGTTTTGCATTGACTTCCCTTGACCCAAACTTTTTTTTGTCCCAACGGAACCCACTCATTATTTTTTTGCTGACTTACTTCAAATTGAAGACTACATTCCCCCAGCACTTTTGCTTGCGCTTTTGCATTGACTTGAAAAAAGAAAATGCAGACTAGGGGTAAAAGGAATTTAAACTTCATTCAGATGTAAACACCATTATTTTTTAGTTCTATCTTTTAAATCCTGTACTTTTTTTTGTGCTTCCATCATTTGCTCATACTTACTTTGCCAATTACTTTTTTTCTTTGGTGTTTTACGCTTCACATCAATATCGGCTAAAATTTTATCATGATTAATGATCACTTTTTGAATCACTAATTGCATTAACAAGGTAATCACGTTTGAAACTGTATAGTACCATGTTAAAGCAGATGGTAAACCATTGAATATAAACAATAACATTACCGGGAATATATACGGCATGTATTTCAATGCTGGATTATCCTGTGTAGGCGTCATTGCCATATTGTATATTGACATTAAGAAACTAGTCAATACTGCAGTTAAGGTGAATAAACTTACATGGTTACCATAACTAGGAATTGAAAAAGGAAGTGTCGCGATAGAATCAAAACTAGATAAATCATGACTCCATAAAAACGACTGACCTCTCAATGCAATATTAGAATTAAAGAAACTATACAATGCAAAGAAGATGGGGATTTGCAATAATGCTGGAATACATCCTCCTAATGGATTCACACCTGCTTCTCTAAACAACTTCATTTGCTCCATAGCAAATGCTTGTTGATCATCTCCAAGTTTTTTCTTGATGCCATCCAATTCAGGTTTTAATACTTTCATTTTTGCACTACTTAAATAACTTGAATAAGTTAATGGTGCAGTAATAATACGAATGAAGATGGTTAAAAGAAAGATGACCCAACCAAAATTGGTTACAAAACCAGCAATGAATCCAAATACTGGCATTAAAATATATTTATTAATAGGACGCACAAAAGAATATAAATCTCTACCTAAGTTCACAATCTTTTCCATTTCGGGAGCTTGCGTTTTAAGCACTTTGAATTCATTAGGGCCATAAAACAAGGATAAGTTAACAGCTGCATTGTCCCCACTTATCTTGGTTTGAAATTGAGACTGCAAAGAAGCTAATCCATTACTGCTATCTAATTTACGTTGCCAGTCAATTTTACCGGAAGCAAAGCCTTGCTTGTTAATGATGGTCGTATTAAAAAACTGTTGTACCAAACCTACCCATTGCACTGGCTTTTCAAAACTCTTGGTTGTTTTACTTGAAATATAATCAAACTCACCGCCTTCTGAAAAACAGATATTGGACATTTGACGCTCGTATATGACAGTTTTTTCCTGTTGATAAGAATGCACATCCCACAAGAAATTAATTTGTTGATTTGTCAACAAAGTGTTGGCTCCCTCCAATTGAATGTTCCAATCTACATTATAGTTATTGTTGGCTAATGAAAATTGATGACGAATTGTTTTCCCATTTGGTGTTACCCAAACATATTCAATTTGTTGTACCCCCTCTTTTTGAGGTAACATATTTACTACTGGAAATATGACTTTATTAATTTGAGCGATTTGATTATTTCCTATATTAACAGGATAATTTAAAGAACTACTGTCTCCTAAATGCACTAACTGTTTTTGAGAGTTAGTATATTTTTTCAAAGTCACTCCAACTACTTGACCGCCTCTATTACTTAAGGTAACTTTTACTAATTCATTTTCAAGAACACTTAATTGCTCTTTCACAGAATCTACTTCACCCGATTGAGCTGCAGCACCTAAAGTAGTATCTCCTTTGATAGGATTTTTTAGAGCAATTGCTTTATCGTTAGCTGCTTTAACCAATCTTAAGCTGTCTTCAACGTGTTGTTTATAAGCTGTAATTTCAGCTTGCTGCTTATTGGTATACCAGAAATATGTAAAAAACAATCCTGCTAATAATACAAATCCAATGATCGTATTTTTGTCTGTGTTCATGTGTAATTTTTTTTGTCCTATTTACGAGGAGCAAAGGTATGTTTTTTCGGGAGTTTTTATAGATTTCGGGTGTATTTCCCCCCTACCTGATATAAAGTGTCGGCGATTTCGCCCAAACTGCAATATTTCACAGCTTCCATCAGGATTTCGAATATATTTTCGCCACTAATGGCGGCCTCTTTTAATTGTTGGAGGTATGCTGGGGAACGTAATTGATTCCTTTCATGGAAGGCTTTTAAATGATCAATTTGTTGTTGCTTTTCCCCTTTACTGGAACGGAATATTTCCTTTTGTTCTATATTATTTTTACCCTGTTCATGCACAAAAGTATTCACCCCTACAATTGGTAAACTACCGTCATGTTTTTTACTTTCATACACCATACTTTCTTCCTGAATGGTAGAACGTTGATACATTCTTTCCATGGCACCTAAGACACCCCCTCTTGCATTCAATTTTTCAAATTCATACATCACGGCTTCTTCCACTAAATCGGTTAATTCCGTAATAAAGAAACTTCCTTGTTGGAAGTTTTCCACTTTCGCAGTTCCTAATTCTTTATTAATAATTAATTGAATAGCTAATGCACGTCGAACACTTTCTTCGGTAGGTGTAGTAATGGCTTCATCATACGCATTGGTATGTAAACTATTACATTGATCATAAATGGCATATAGTGCTTGAAGTGTGGTTCGGATATCATTGAAATCAATTTCCTGCGCATGCAAACTTCTTCCGCTGGTTTGAATATGGTATTTCAATTTTTGAGCACGATCATTTGCATGGTATTTTGTCTTCATCACATTGGCCCAAATACGACGAGCCACTCTGCCTATCACAGCATATTCTGGATCCATTCCATTGCTAAAAAAGAAACTCAAATTAGGTACAAAGTCATTCACTTCTAAACCTCTGTTTTTAAAATACTCTACATAAGTAAAGCCATTGGCTAAAGTAAAAGCCAATTGAGTAATTGGATTTGCTCCTGCTTCTGCAATATGATATCCTGAAATAGAAATACTATAAAAATTTTGAACTTTATGTTGTGAAAAATAAGCTTGCACATCGCCCATCATTCTTAAAGCAAATTCGGTAGAAAATATGCAAGTGTTTTGTGCTTGATCTTCTTTTAAAATATCCGCTTGCAAGGTACCTCTCACTTCATGTAATACTTGTATTTTAATTTTTTGATAGACTTTCGCATCTAACACTTGATCCCCGCTCACCCCTAATAATTTTAATCCCAATCCATTATGCCAATGAGAAGGCAACCCCTTTGCTGACATGGATACATAAGAGGGTAATGGACGAGTTTTATAAATGGACTTAACCGTTTTCAAAACCGATGTCCACATTTTATTTTCGGTGATATATTTTTCACAAGCCTGATCGATGGCTGCATTAAAAAACATAGCCAACATCATGGGAGCTGGACCATTAATAGTCATACTCACCGATGTAGAAGGTGCATTTAAATCAATGCCCGAATATAATTTTTTAGCATCATCAATGTTCGCCACATTCACACCTGCATTTCCAATTTTTCCAAAAATGTCCAACCTTTTAGCAGGATCATTTCCGTATAAAGTCACACTATCAAACGCAGTGGATAAACGAATTGCTGATTGTCCTTGTGATAAATAATGAAAACGTAGATTAGTACGTTCGGGACATCCCTCACCAGCAAACATTCTTGTAGGATCTTCATTGTCTCGCTTTAACTCAAACACACCTGCTGTATATGGAAACTGACCAGGAACATTTTCCTTGAGTTGCCATTCAGCAATATCTCCCCAATCACTCAATTTAGGCAAATACACTTTCTGAAGTGTAGTGCCAGAGGGTGTTTCAAAGGATAAAATTCTTTTTATTTTTTTATCTCTTACCTGAAATTCTAAAAATGCTTGTTGATATTTTTGATAGGTTTTGGGCCAATCTAAAATACTTTCTTTCACTTTGGGATCTACTATTTTTTCAATGGACTTGCTAGCTTGAAGCAGTGATTTATTTTGTGCAAACTGATTTTCTTGAAGTACTTTTTGATAGGCATACCATTTGGATGCTGCTTCTTTCTGTGATTGTATCCATTGATTGTTTTGGCGAATCAAATGTTGAATCTCCCCTAGATATTGAACTTTATTAGAAGGAATTAAGGGATGGGTTACTTTGGTTTCATCATATGGAATTTCCCATTCTATCTTTGCAAAATGAGTAGCATGTTTTTCATTTACTAATTCAATCATTTTATTGAACATCACTTGAATCCCTGGATCATTATAATGGGATGCTATAGTTCCATAAATAGGTAAACCGGTTTTATGAGCCTCCCAAATATGATGGGTTCTTTTATATTGTTTACGCACATCTCTCACCGCATCTAACCCTCCTGCTCTTTCAAATTTATTGACTGCAATGATGGAAGCATAATCAATCATATTAATTTTCTCTAACTGTGTGGCTGCGCCAAATTCGGGGGTCATCACATAAATAGGGAGCGTTACAAAATCAATAATAGCTGAATCATTTTGCCCCACACCCGCAGTTTCAACTATGATACAATCATAACCCGCTTCCTTACATAAATCAATCACTCCATCCATTTCCTTCGCAATCGATTGTTGATTATTTCGTGTAGCCAAGGAGCGCATGAATACATTCGGGTGATGTATTGCATTCATACGAATACGATCACCCAATAAAGCGCCTCCTGTTTTTCGTTTAGAAGGGTCTACCGAAATCACTGCAATTGTTTTGGAGGGATTGGTCAATAAAAAATATTGCACCAAACGATCACATACACTTGATTTTCCTGCACCACCCGTTCCTGTTAATCCTATGATTGGAATATTTTTGCTTTTTGTTTGATTTTTTTTAATGGAACCTAACAACCCATTTTGTAATAATGTAATGGACCTACTTAAAATTCTTGGATCAATTTTTTTGGAAAAAGATAATTTTTTAGATAATGAGGGTGGTTTTGAAAATTCAAAAGAACAAAATGAAACCACTTCTTGAATCATTCCATCTAATCCCATTTTTAAACCATCATCTGGTAAATAAATTTTAGTGATCCCGTTTTTTTCTAAATATTTTGCTTCCGTTGGTGTGATAGTTCCTCCACCACCACCCACAATTTTAATATGTTGATAGCCGGCATCATTTAATAATTTTCTTACAAAAGTGAAAAATTCAATATGCCCCCCTTGATAAGAAGTAATGGCAATACCTTGCACATCTTCTTCAATGGCTGCTTCTACAATTTCTAAAGCAGATCGATTATGTCCCAAATGAATCACTTCTACTCCTTTTTCTTGCATCACGCGACGCATGATATTTATAGAAGCATCATGTCCATCAAATAAACTAGTGGAAGTAAGAATACGGATGGGTTTCATGCCGTAAAACTAACAAATGTTAGGAATATAAGCAAATCAATAAACCCTTATTTTTTGGTTTGCGCGTATTTTTTTGCAGCAGCAATAAAATGAACAAATAATGGAGCAGGCGCTTCTACCGTACTTTTTAATTCAGGATGATATTGTACCCCAATAAAAAAAGGATGATTGGGTAATTCAATGATCTCCACCAATCCAGTTGCAGGATTCACGCCACTGGTAACCATGCCAGCATCTTGAACTGCTTTTAAATATTCATTGTTAAACTCATAACGATGGCGATGTCTTTCGCTAATATCTTCAGTACCATAAATTTGGTATGCTAAAGTATCTTTAGTGATATGACATGGATAAACCCCTAGTCTCATGGTGCCCCCCATCATGGTAATTCTTTTTTGCTCTTCCATCATATTGATAACAGGAAATGGAGTATTAGGATCCATCTCAACCGAATGCGCTCCTTTTAATCCTAATATATTTCTTGCAAATTCAATCACCGCCATTTGCATTCCTAAACAAATACCAAAAAAGGGTAATTTATTTTCTCTTGCATATTGCACTGCAATAATTTTGCCTTCTATACCACGATTCCCAAAACCTGGAGCCACCAACAATCCATCTAATCCAGCCAATTGTTGATTTACATTTTCGGGGGTAATATTTTCACTATGCACATTCACTACTTGCACTTTCACTTCATTCATGGCTCCTGCATGAATAAAGCTTTCAAGTATGGATTTATAAGCATCTTGTAATTCAATATACTTCCCAATTAAACCAATTTGTATGGTGGATTTAGGATGTTTTAATTTGTCTAAGAACACATTCCATTTTGTTAATTCTGGTTCGGTATACTTAGTAATATTTAATTTTTTCAAAACAATTAAATCCAACTTTTCTTTTAGCATTAACAAAGGCACTTCATAAATCGTACTTGCATCTAAAGACTCAATTACATTCCCTGCTTTTACATTACAGAATAATGCAATTTTTCGTTTAATATCATCATTTAATGGATGTTCTGTTCTACAAACAATGACATCAGGATGCACCCCTGTTTCACTTAACATTCTTACACTATGCTGTGTTGGCTTTGTTTTTAATTCTTTTGCAGCATTTAAATAAGGAATTAAAGTTAAATGTACCACCATCACATCTTCCTCAGGTAACTCCCATTGAATTTGACGAACTGTTTCAATAAAAGGCGTGCTTTCAATATCACCCACCGTACCTCCAATTTCAGTAATTACAACATCATACTTTCCTTCTACGCCCAATAACATCATGCGACGTTTAATTTCATCAGTGATATGGGGTACTACTTGTACTGTTTTCCCTAAAAACTCTCCTGCTCTTTCTTTATTAATCACCGTTTGATAAATACGTCCGGTAGTTACATTATTCGCTTGTGTGGTAGCGGTATTTAAAAAACGCTCATAGTGTCCTAAATCTAAATCGGTTTCGGCGCCATCTTCCGTAACATAACATTCGCCATGCTCATAGGGGTTTAAAGTTCCTGGATCCACATTAATATATGGATCAAACTTTTGAATCGTTGCAGTGATTCCTCTTGCTTGCAATAATTTTGCTAAGGACGCTGCTATAATTCCTTTACCCAAGCTACTTGTTACTCCACCTGTTACAAAAATGTACTTTGCCATAATATATAATTCTTCTTTTTTGAAAATAGAATATACGCAACAGCAAAATGCTATTGTGTAAAACCACTTCAAAAAAGGGTTAATTTACTTGTTTGGACCTATCTTTAATTGGAAAAATTCTTAGAGGTCATACAAACCTACATCAAAAAAAGAGGCCAACAAAAAGATAGATTTGAGTCAACAAAAAATGTTTATAAATGTTATTTAAAAGTGAACATCTTTCAACCCAAAACCAAATATTAATGAAAAAGCTAATTTATTCGACCTTCATAGTCATTTTTGTAAGCTCCCTAATCAGCTGGAAATGGCAAATCAATCAACATCCTGCAGTCAACAAAGCGGAAGTGATTAGTTGCTTAAATATGGAAACTCAACAGGCTTATAAATTAGAAGCGTCTCAACCTGCTTTTGCTCAATTACACCCTAGCCCACTTTCTGTGGCTCCTGAAAACTTATTGGGTAAAATGATCTCCTTCCCTTCGGCGGATGGTCAAACTGCTGGCGGATATTTTATTCCTTCAAAAAAGCCTTCTAAAAAATGGTTAATTGTCATTCAAGAATGGTGGGGGTTAAATGACAATGTGAAAATGGAAGCCGATAAATATTATACCGACTTAGGCAATGTGAATGTGTTAGCAGTTGATATGTATGATGGAAAAGTAGCAGCTACACCAGATAGCGCCATGAAATTAATGCGCGGTGCCAACATGGAACATATGACTGCCCTTATTCAAGGTGCAATTAAACATGCAGGTGCTAAAGCTGATATTTATAGTGTGGGTTGGTGCTTTGGTGGAATGTGGAGTTTACAAACTGCAATTTTAGCAGGACCTCAAGCTAAAGGAACCGTCATGTATTATGGTCGTCCCGAAACCAATATGGATAAATTAAAATCCATTCAATGTGATATCATTGGATTTTTTGGAAATTTAGATCAAAGTCCTTCTCCTGCTATGGTGAATGAGTTTGAAAAAAATATGCAATCAGCAGGGAAAAATTTAGCTGTGAATAGATATGAAGCAGGACATGGATTTGCGAATCCAAGCAACCCAAGCTTTAATGCAGCTGCTAAAGAAGATGCTTATTCAAAAGCTATTGCATTTTTAAAATCACACTAGGAGTATGCGAGCGTGAGGTGAAGATTCAATAAATTGTATATTGATATTATAAATTATTTTGAACCGAATTCGAGCTATGCGAGCGTGAGGTGAAGATTCAATAAATTGTATATTGATATTATAAATTATTTTGAACCGAATTCGAGCTATGCGAGCGTGAGGTGAAAAATAAGTTTATAATATCAATACTTTATAATGAATTCTCAATAACTCTTGCCCGGAACTAAATAATTTTGAACATAATCCTGGATGCCTTCTTCTAAAGAATAAAAAGGAATTTCATACCCTGTTGTTTGCAATTTTTGCATATTTGCTTCGGTGAAGTATTGATATTTATCGCGTATATCTTCGGGCATATCTACAAATTCAATAGCAGGTGCTAAACCTTGTGCAGTAAAGGTATTGGCAGCTAAATCATAAAAGCTACGCGCTTTTCCAGTACCTAAATTATACAATCCATTTTGTGCAGTGGTCCAGTCCTTAGCAATCATTTTTTGTAGCATCCATTCAATGACTTTCATCACATCCTTTACATATACAAAATCACGTAATTGTTGTCCGTCTTCAAACCCGTCCTTATGACTTTTAAATAATTTTACTTTGCCTGTGTCTTTAATTTGGTGATAAGAATGAAATATCACACTAGCCATTCTTGCTTTGTGATATTCATTGGGACCATATACATTAAAAAATTTCAAACCAGCCCAATGGGGTGGCGTATTGTGTTGTGCAATCGCCCATTTATCAAACTCATTTTTACTAATTCCATAAGCATTCAAAGGCTCTAGCTGATCTAGTATATCATGATCATCATTATAGCCCTGTTCCCCCGAACCATAAGTGGCGGCAGAAGATGCATATATAAATGGAATTTGTTTTAGAGTGGCATAATTCCACAATGCTTGCGAATACTCTAAGTTTAATTCCTGATGAATCGCATAATTAAATTCGGTGGT
>Ga0114969_10002859_pt1 | contig 14075 bp, 14 predicted proteins | sample M_130807_MF_Meta_FD_87316 | JGI IMG/M metagenome (GOLD analysis project Ga0114969, IMG submission 87316) | Freshwater microbial communities from Lake Montjoie, Canada to study carbon cycling - M_130807_MF_MetaG | ecosystem: Environmental > Aquatic > Freshwater > Lake | place: Lake Montjoie...
CTGTCCGCGAGCCCGCTTCTCACGCGCCTGTATTGCGCGCCCGGCAATGCGGGAATCGCGCGCGATGCGGAGTGCGTCCCGATTGATTCGATGGACATCGACGCGCTGGTGGCGTTCGCGAAAGAGAAGCGGATCGATTTCGCCATCGTCGGACCGGAAGCACCGCTGACGGCGGGCCTCGCCGACCGATTCGAAGCGGCAGGGATAAAGTCCCTCGGCCCCTCGGCGAAGGGGGCGCAACTGGAAGCGTCCAAGGGATTCGTCAAAGACCTCTGCGCCGAATATGGAATCCCAACGGCAGCGTTCAAGCGCTGCCGCGATGCCGCTTCCGCCAAAGCCTTTGCCGCGTCATTGGGATTGCCGGTGGTCATCAAGGCGGACGGTCTTGCCCAAGGCAAAGGCGTCGTGATTGCGCAAACGCAAGGAGAAGCGGATTCCGCCATTGACGCCATGTTTGGTGGCGCCTTTGGCGATGCCGGCAAGGAAGTTGTCGTCGAGGAATTTCTGGAAGGCGAAGAGGCAAGCTTCTTTGCTCTGACCGACGGTTCGCATGTTCTGCCGCTCGCCGGCGCGCAGGATCACAAGCGCGCCTATGACGGCGATGAAGGTCCGAACACCGGCGGCATGGGCGCCTATTCTCCAGCGCCCGTTCTCACCCCCGAGGTGCAGCAGAAAGTGCTGGAGCGGATCGTGCGGCCCACGGTCGATGCCATGCGCGCGCGCGGCACGCCGTATCAGGGCGTTCTCTATGCTGGGCTGATGATCAAAGACGGCGAACCCAAGCTGATCGAATACAATTGCCGCTTCGGCGATCCCGAATGCCAGGTTCTTATGCTGCGGCTGAAGTCCGATCTTCTGCCGGCGCTGATTGCGGCGCGTGACGGGGTGCTCGACACGTTCGATTTGCGGTGGCGCAATGACGCGGCGATCACGGTGGTGATGGCCGCCAAAGGCTATCCGGGCGCTTACGAGAAAGGCACGCCGATGAAGGGCCTGAAACACGCGGCCGAAGTCGAAGGCGTTGAAATCTTCCATGCCGGGACTGTCGCGCGCGAAGGACAAATCCTGGCCAATGGCGGGCGCGTTCTGAACGTCAGTGCCGTCGGCAAAGACGTGCGCGAAGCGCGCGCGCGGGCCTATGAGGCAATTGCGCGTATCGATTGGCCGGGCGGTTATTGCCGCGGCGACATCGGCTGGCGCGCAATCGAGCGCGAGGCAAAGGGCTGATGCTGCTTCTGTTGGCGGGCATGTTTCTCATCGCCGGTGGATTTTGCCTGCGCATCGACCGGGAGGCCGCGCATTATTCGCGCGCCCAATTGCAGCGACCGTTGTGGCAGTTCGCGTTGCGCGTGACGGATTGGGCGAAAGGCTTGCCCTGGATCATTGCCGCTCTGATCTTCTATTTCGCCGTGCAGGCAATCATGCGCTGGCAAGGTGAGTCTCCCTCTTTGCGGTTGATCTCGGGTTACTCGCTGGCGCTGCTGGCGAGCTTCGTGGTGGCGAGCGTTTGCCTCCACACGTTCAAGATTTTTCTGGGCCGCCGCCGTCCCCGCGATGAATTCGAACACGGCCTGTACGGGTTCCGCTTCTTCACGTGGGAGCTGCAGTACGATTCATTTCCCTCTGGCCATTCGATGACCATTCTCTGCGTGGCTGTCGTGCTGTCGGCGATTGTGCCGCTGCTGGCGCCGGTGTGGCTGGCGCTGGCGACAGGATTGGCGATCACACGCGCCATGCTGACGGCGCATTTTTTCTCGGATGTTTTTGTGGGCGCCGCGGTTGGAATTCTTGTTACGCGCGAGACATTCCTGGTCGGCTTTCCTCAGCTTGCACCGGGGTGGTTCTGAGCAGACGACACCGGCCCGCGCCCCCTCCACCGCCTACGGCGGTCCCCCTCCCCCGCTACGCTGCACTCCGCAGTGGAGGATCAATCAGCGCCGGGCCCGGAAGAAGTCGCGCAAAATTTGTCCGGCCTCTTCGCCCTCGCCTCGGTCCACGATCGGGCGATGATGGCAGGTTGCTTGCGTAAAAAAGCGCGGGCCGTGCTCGACGGCGCCCCCTTTGGGGTCCGAGGCGGCGTAAATCAGCCGGTCCACCCGCGCCAGACTGATGGCGCCGGCACACATGGCGCATGGCTCGAGCGTGACGTAAAGCTCGGTGCCAGGAAGCCGTTCATTTTTAAACAGCTTCGCACCCGCCCGGAGCACCAGAATTTCGGCGTGGGCGGTGGGGTCGTGAAGCTCCACAATACGGTTGCCGCTTTTGGCAACGACTTCCTGCGTGCCAGTTGATACAAGCACTGCGCCGACCGGGACCTCACCGCGGGCAGCGGCCGCCCTCGCCTCATCGAGGGCCAGTTTCAGATATTCCAAATCTTGCTCTTTCATGCGCCGGAAGATACCCGAAAAGCGAACACCATGAACAAGCCTGCCGAAAATACCCCGCCTGAAGGCGGCGAACGCATCGCCAAGGTGATGGCACGCGCCGGCGTCTGCTCGCGCCGTGACGCCGAGAAGCTGATTGCCGAGGGGCGCGTGGCGCTGAACGGCCAGCCCGTGACATCGCCCGCGCTGAATGTCGACGCCGATGCGTTGATCACGCTGGACGGCAAACCGATCCCGTCCGCGGCGCCGACCAGATTGTGGCGCTATCACAAGCCCGCGGGATTGGTGACGTCCCACCGCGATCCCGAGGGACGGCCGACTGTGTTTCAGCGTCTCCCCCCGAACATGCCGCGCGCGATTTCCGTGGGACGGCTCGACATCAATTCGGAAGGGCTGCTGCTGCTAACCAACGATGGCGCCTTGGCGCGCCAATTGGAGATGCCGTCGCAAGGCTGGATTCGCCGCTACCGCGTGCGCATGTTCGGCACCCCGACGCAAGCCGATCTCGACAAGCTGGCAAAGGGGATGACCATCGACGGCGTGCGTTACGGACCCGTGACGGCTGAGTTGGAGCACACCAAGGCGTCAAACGCCTGGGCAATGGTAAGCCTGAAAGAAGGCAAGAACCGTGAGGTCAAGCGCCTCATGGAGCATCTGGGCTTCCGGGTCTCCCGCCTGATCCGCGTGAGCTTCGGACCGTTTCATCTCGGCCATTTGCCCGAAGGCGTGGTGGACGAAATCCCCGGCAAAGTCTGGCGCGAGCAATTGGGAATGGCGAAGGTAAAAAATCCACGCCCCAGTAGCAGATTTGACGTATAACGTTATACGCTTGACGTATAACTCGCAACGTCCATATACTGCCTAATGATCAGATCGTTTCGCGACCGCACCACAGAGCGTTTCTGGATGGGGGTGTTCGCAAAACGTTGGAGCGGTATCGAAAAGCCGGCGCGGCGCAAACTCGACATGCTTCATGGGGCGCGCACGTTGAACGATTTGCGTGTGCCGCCGGCAAACCGGCTGGAGGCGCTTTCCGGTGACCGGAAGGGGCAACATTCCATCCGCATCAACGATCAGTGGCGAATATGTTTCGTTTGGACCGAGGAGGGTCCTGAGAATGTCGAAATCATCGACTACCACTAAGGGTGCGTGTATCCCCAATCGCGTGACAACCCATCCCGGCGAAGTCTTGAGCGAGGAATTTTTGTCCCCCTTAGGGATGTCAGTGAATGCGCTCGCAATTGCCTTGCGTGTGCCTGCGACTCGCATCGGGGCAATCGTCAAAGGTGAACGTGCGGTGACAGCGGACACGGCCTTACGGCTCGCCCGTTTCTTCGGAACAAGCCCGGAATTCTGGATGAATTTGCAGGCCATGTACGATCTGACGTTCGCGCGCAAAGAACGAGGGTCCGAAATCGAGCAAGAAGTCCGTCCAAGAGCGGCGTGATAGTATCCGTTCGAACGTTTTGACCGAAGCGGTGTTCGCGCATTACCCCCTTCCAGGGATCAGGGGTTCAAGGCTGGCCTCAAAATGCAGAGCACTCCCGTCCATATGAGCCAGACGGTGAGCAACAGGAAGCCGACCAGCGCAGCCGCACCAAAGACACTGGGATCGAAATTGAGAACGGTCGCCAGTCCATCGAGAAGTCCGATGAGGAGGACAGCGCCGGCAACGAAGCCGATCCCGGCAATCGTGATACCGAAGCGCGGGTGCTTGCGCTGTCCCATAGCGACGCCGATCAGCCAGAAACCGGTCAGCGACTGGCCAATCGCCTCCCCAATTCCGACGCCGGCAAATTGGTGAAGTGTGATGAAGACGGTTTCGAGCGAGGCCCGCAGGGTTGGATCGGCCGCGCTTTCCGTCCAGCGCGACGCAAGACCTGGCACGGCGTATACCCAGCGTGACAATCCGATGGCTTGAGTGACACCTGCTGCGATGCCGAGCCCTGCCACGGCTGACGATGCGTGCCCGCTCCCGCGTGTGACGGCCGCCATGCCGATTGCGATGGGCGCGAAGAGAAGAGCCGCTGCCGCGAACGCACCCCAAGCGAGAATTAAGGGCGTGCCTCCAGCCGCGAATGCGGTCAAAATCGTTCCGGGCGGGCTGCGCAAAATCACAGGATAATTGAAATTGGACGCAAGCCACGAATAAGGAATGTTGAAGTAGATCGCGAAGGCAATGAAAGCGATCCCCAGGCGGCGAACAGCCCGCGGCTCAATCAACCCGTTCATTGTTATCACCCCGCCTCTAACGCCCCCGAGCAGGCATTGCACCGTTACCGAATACAACCACGGTTGGATGCCTCTAGCGGCGTGATTCCGGCTGCTCTCACAACATCCGAGTTCAAGTTGTTGTGTAACTTGGCCGAGCGACGCGTTTTCCGTTCGCGGCATATCGGCTTTCGGTGATCGTGGTGCTCGTAACAGCGCCGTTCTTACCGTGCCGATATTCCGTTTCCGTTTCGATACGGCCACCCTTGGCGAGGAATTCGAGCGTTGTCCGCTTCTTGACCTTGCCGTCCTCGTCCCACTCGGTTGTTTTCTGCCGCTTCAAGCTGCCGTCCGGATCGTGTTCCGTCGTCGTCCTCTTGGTGGGTTTGCCGTCTTCGTATTCCGTTACCGTTTCCTCGACGAGCACATCCTTGCTCGCGTGCTTGTGGGTGACGGAGATGACCTCGCCGTCACCGTCGAATTCGGTGGTGGTCTGATACTCCTCGGCACCGACTTTGCCGAAATCTTCGATCAGCTTGCCACCGGTAGCGTTGCCTTTTGGCCCATATTCCACGATGCGCCGCGTGCTGCGCGGGCCGTCGTTGGAATAATCCTCCTCTTCGCGCCGGATCAGCTTGCCCGTGTTCTTGTCGAAAGTTTCCTCGATCGTGTGATCGCCAGTCCGCTTTCCGTTTGCATCATAGTCGTAGATGCGCCCACGTACGGTGCGGTTGCCTTGCGGATCGGTGGCATACGTCTTCTTGGAGACCGCCCGGCTGTCGGGTCCGTAGATCGTGATCTCCCGCGGCTTGCCGTTGGCATCGAACTCGGTGTGGCTAAAGCCGCCGGATAAAGACGGCTCTACCCGCGAGATCAGTCTCCCGGTCTTGCTGTACTTGGATATCCGGGCGATACGGTCGTCCTTGCTATATTCGGTGACGATCTTTTTGCCATCGGCGGTAATTTCCGTCTTTGGGGGCTTTTGCGGCGTATCCTCGGCCTGATCGCCAGACCAGCGCCGGAATGCGCGCAGAGCCATCTTCACTTCGCCCGGCAGCGGCTCTCGTCCGGAGACGCGCTGGCGCTCCCAGCGCAGGGATTTTCGCTTGGTACGCGACAACTCTTTGGATTGTGCCCGCATGCCCCTGCCCCCTGGTTGAGCCCGGCCCCAATCCTAGGCGAAGTCACGGTCTCCTGAAGCAGCAATTTATAAGGCTTCATGCTAAACATGCGCCCGAACCGGAGGGCGTTCATGTCGGCACAGAGTGAAATTTCGCGCATCACCGTCCCGCAGATTCGTGCCCGCAAAGGCGGATCGCCCGTCGTTTGCCTGACCTGCTATCACGCCCATACGGCGCGCCTGCTCGACACTCATGTCGACCTGATGCTGGTCGGCGACTCCGTCGGCATGGTCATGCACGGGCTCGAGACGACGCTCGGCGTCACGCTGGAAATGATGATCATGCATACCCAAGCGGTCATGCGCGGCAGCAAACGCGCCCTTGTCGTGCTCGACATGCCATTCGGCACCTATGAGGAAAGCCCGGAAATCGCCTTCCGCAACGCCTCGCGGGCGATGAAGGAAACCGGCTGCACGGCGGTGAAGCTCGAAGGGGGTACCCGCATCTCGGGTACCATCCGCTATCTCACTGAGCGCGGCATTCCGGTGATGGCCCATATCGGCCTGACGCCCCAGATGGTTCAGGTGCTGGGGGGCTTCCGCACCCAGGGCCGGGACGAATCCGAGTGGCCGGCCATCGAGGCCGACGCCCAGGCGATTTCCGATGCCGGCGCCTTTTCGGTGGTGCTGGAAGGCATGGCCGAACCGCTTGCGGCCAAGATCACACGTCAAATCCCCATCCCCACCATCGGGATCGGCGCTTCGCCGGAATGCGACGGTCAAATCCTGGTGATGGAGGACATGCTTGGGCTTAACCCAAGGCCGCCCCGATTTGTGAAGGAATATGCCCATTTGGGGCCGGATATCGAGGCGGCCGTGACCGCCTATGTCGCCGACGTCCGCAGCCGGCGCTTTCCGGGCAAAGAAAACGTCTACGCCATGCGCAAGGGCAATAAGGCATAAGCCAAGTTTGCGTCCCGCGCCCGGGCGCGCTAATCATCTGTATGGAATAAGGGTTTGCGTCCTGGCCCCTCCCACAATGGGAGCGAGGCGCTACTTTCCGGGGCCGTTGAGCCTGGGCGCCATCATATGCAGCATTTAAGGGCAAAAAGCGCGTGAGCGACATCTTTCAAGAAGTCGAAGAAGACGTACGCCGAGAGCGATACGAACATATCTGGAAAGAGTACGGCAATTACATCATGGCGGCGGCCGGTGTGCTGGTGCTTGGCGTAGGCGCCTATCAGGCATGGCAGAATTATGATCTTTCGCAGCGCCAAAAGGTTTCGGACCAATTCCGCGCAGCGGCGCAATCCATGCAATCCAATGTCGCCAAGGCGGAAACGGACCTTTCCACGATTGTGAAGGATGCTCCCGCCGGTTACGCAACACTGGCGAAATTCCATCTTGTTGCGGCCTATCTTGCGCAAGGAAAACGCGATCCGGCCATCGCGCAATTGCGCGAGTTGATGACATCGTCCGACGCGCTGATCTCGAATACGGCACGGCTGCGCCTCGTATGGATTTTGGCCGACGCCAGTCCGAAGGCGGAGATCGTCAGCATGCTTCAGCCGCTCACAGCGGCGGATAGCCCCTGGCGTTTTGCGGCTGCCGAAGTGACCGCCTATATCGATTTGAAAGACGGCGCCCGCGCGCAAGCGATCCAGGAATATCAGAAGCTCGGTCATGAAGCCGAAGCGCCTGCCAGCCTCAAGCAGCGCGCCGCGGGTATTGCCGAATATCTCAAGGCCAATCCGGACGTGGCGATCAACACCGCCGTTGGCGCTGCGCCAAGCTTGACGTCCGCGCCGCCTGCCGCCCTGCCCTCACGCACACCGGAACCGCCCGCGCCTACCGCCGCAAAAGCAACCCCACCTGGGACTAAAGCAAAATGATGTCGCGTACTGCTTCTTGTCTCACTCTGCTGCTCGCCGTCAGCATGCTGTCGGGCTGCACCAGCACCTTGGATACCGTTTCCGATTGGTTCGATCGCAGCAAGAAGGTCAAAATCCAGGGCGAACGGATTTCCATTATCGCCTCCGAGCAGCAATTGTCGTCCGATCCCATGCTGGCCAACGCCAAAATGGAATTGCCGCCGCCGAAGCGGAACACGGAATGGCCCCAGCCGGGCGGCACGCCGGACAATGTCATGGGCAACCTCATGGCCGACGGTCCGCTCGCACAAGTGTGGAGCGCGGAAGCCGGCAAAGGCACCGACGACGATTCGCGATTGACGGCGCCCCCGATTGTGGCGGGCGGACTGATCTATGTTCTCGACGCCAATACGCATGTTTTTGCGTTTAATGCGCAGACCGGACAGCGCGTGTGGGATTTGGGTCTTGCGCCCGAAGGTCAGGTGGGCAGCAAGTCCTGGTTCAATGTTTTCGGCTCCGGCAACGACATCGACCCCAAAAAGGGGTTCGGCGGCGGCTTGGCCTATGACAATGGCAAACTGTTCGCCGCCACCGGGTTTGCATCGGTGTCCGCACTCGACGCCAAGACCGGCAAAAAGATTTGGACCGTGAACACGACCGTTCCGGTGCGCTCGGCCCCCGTCGTTGTCGACGGACGTGTGTACGTCATCACCCAGGAGAACCAGACTCAGGCGTTGGACGTCAATACCGGGCGGCAGTTGTGGGATCATCGCGGGACAGTGGAATCGGCAGGCATTATCTCCAGCGCCAGTGTCGGCGTTTCCGGCGATACGGTCGTTGTTCCGTATACGTCCGGGGAACTGTTCGCCCTTCGCGCTCAGAACGGCACGCCGTCATGGACCGATACGCTCAGCCGCACCGGCAATGTGACATCGCTGACCATCATCAACGACATTGCGGGACGGCCGGTGATCGACCGCAATATGGTGTTCGCCGTAAGCCATTCCGGCACGCTGGCCGCCATCAATTTTCGCTCCGGCAGCCGCGCCTGGACGCGCAACATCGCGGGGATACAAACGCCGCTGGTGGCCGGCGAATACGTCTTCGTCGTTTCGACGGACGGGCAAGTCGTGTGCATGAACCGCGGCGACGGGCGCGTGCGCTGGACAGCACAGCTGCCCGCGTTCGAAGATCCGGCAGGCAAGCGCCGGCCGATCGTATGGACCGGGCCGCTTTTGGTTTCCAACTTCCTGGTGCTGGTGGCGTCGAACGGGCGGGCGGAATTGCTTTCCCCGTTTAATGGACAAAAGCTCGGCGAGACGGAAATACCCGATGGCACCTTCATCCCGCCGATCGTCGCGAACGGCATGATGTATGTGCTGACGAACGAGGCTCAGCTCGTCGCGCTGCGTTAAGTCGATATGCCCCTTACCGTCGCCATTGTCGGACGCCCCAATGTGGGCAAATCCACGCTGTTCAACCGGTTGGCGGGAAAGCGCCTTGCCATCGTTGACGATACGCCGGGCGTAACCCGCGACCGGTCATTCGCCGAGAGCAATCTCCTTGGCCTGCATTTGCGGGTGATCGACACTGCCGGGTTCGAGGAAGGTCCGGTAGAAAGCCTGCCTTCACGCATGACGGGGCAGACCATAGCCGCCATCGGCGAGGCCGATGTGTGCCTGTTCGTCGTCGATGCACGGGCCGGCGTCACGGCGGGCGATGAGATCATCGCCAACGCCTTACGCAAAAGCGGTAAGCCCGTCGTTGTGGCAGCCAACAAGAGCGAAGGCTTGCGCGCGCACGCCGGCGCCAACGAAGCATTTGCGCTGGGCTTTGGGGAACCGATTGCGCTGTCCGCCGAACATGCATTGGGCCTTGAAGAATTGCGCGACGCGCTCGCGGTGTTTGCTCCGGAAGATGCGTTCTTCCGCGACGACGACGACGAGGAAGGCGAAGGCGAGGAAGGAGTGCTCCGGCCCCTTAGGCTGGCCATTGTCGGACGGCCGAATGTCGGCAAGTCCAGCCTCCTTAATCGCATGCTTGGCGAGGAACGCTCGCTGACAGGACCCGAAGCAGGTATCACGCGCGATGCCGTTCTCGCGGAATGGCGCTATGAGGGGCGTGAGATACTCCTGCACGACACGGCGGGGATGCGCAGAAAAGCGCGCATTGAGGAGAAGCTGGAGAAACTCTCGGTACAATCCACGCTGCATGCGGTGCGCTTTGCCGATTGCGTCGTTGTTGTCATGGACGCCAATGACGCGCTGGAAAAGCAGGACCTCACGATTGCCGATCTGATCTCCCGTGAAGGGCGCGCCATCGTCTTCGGCGTCAACAAGTGGGACACGATAAAGGATCGCGGCGCCGCCATGAAAGAGCTGCGCGAGCGCGTGGACCGGCTGCTGCCGCAAGTCACCGGCACGCCGATCGTCCCGCTGTCGGCCCTGACCGGAGAGGGCATGGAGCGGCTGATGCCGGCCGTCATGGAAGCCGAGCGCGTGTGGAACAAGCGCGTGCCGACCGCGGCGCTGAACCGGTTTCTGGAAGATGCGCTGTCGCGGCATCCGCCGCCGGCCATCCACGGGCGGCGCGTGCGCATTCGCTATATGACACAGGCCAAGGCGCGTCCGCCGACCTTTGCGCTATTCGGCAATCAGTTGCAGGCGCTGCCGGAATCCTATCTGCGCTATCTGACGAATGCGATGCGCAACGCTTTCGGACTTCCCGGCACGCCGATCCGGCTCAGCCTGCGCTCGAATAAAAACCCATACGCCGACTAATCGGGACTAGAGCGCAATCCGACGAAGTGGACGCCGGTTCGTCGTTAGATTGCGCGCCAAACTAAGGAATCTAGAGCATGATCCGATTCCTTTTGATCGGATCATGCTCTAGGGCCAACGGAAGGCCACAAGCTCTCCGGTCTTGTCGCAGGCCGGCGAGAGCATCTCCAGGATCAACGGCGTCAGTTCCTCGGGCGCCGGCAGCGTCATGGGATCTTCGCCGGGCATGGCTTCGGCGCGCATGCGTGTGCGGGTCGGGCCGGGATTGAGCACGTTCACGTGTACCTTGGTGCCGTTCAATTCCGCGGCGTAGGTGAATGTCAGCATTTCCAGCGCCGCTTTGCTGATCGCGTACCCGCCCCAATACGGCCGGTTCATCCGCGCGACGGCCGAACTCACCATCAGCACGCGGCCGGCTTCCGATTTCCGCAACAGCGGGTCGAATGCGCGAATCATGCGCCAGTTGGCGGTGACGTTCACCGCCATGAGCTCGTCCCAGGCTTTCTGATGCAGATGCATGACCGGCGTCAGCGGACCCAAAACGCCTGCGTTGCCGAACAGCGCGTCCAGCCTGCCCCAGCGTTCCCCGATGGCGGCCGCCATGCGGTCGATGCCGGGATAATCCTTGAGGTCCAGCGGGACCAGCGTCGCGGTGCCCCCTTCGCGCTTGATGTCATCGTCCAGCTCTTCAAGCCCGCCGATGGTGCGAGCGACCGCGATGACATGCGCGCCGGCTTTCCCCAGCGCGATAGCCGTGGCGCGTCCGATGCCGCGCGAAGCACCGGTAACGAGCACGATGCGTCCGGTGTGTGGGCTATCCATGCCACCTCCCATATCCAGGGGATCAGAGTTATTTGGGCGCATCGACATGCGCCGGCTGGATGGCCCGGTCAAGCCGGACCATGGACCGGCCGGGTTAAGCCGGTTCGACGAGAAGCGAGAGCTGGCGGCGGGATTCGGTCGCGTCCGCCGGCGGGATGGGATAATCGCCCGAGAAGCAGGCATCGCAGAATTGCGGAGCGGCGCTGTTGCGTTTGGCCTCACCAACCGCGCGGTAAAGCCCGTTCATGGAAATGAACGCAAGGCTGTCCGCCTTTATAAAATCGCGCATGCCTTCCACGTCGTGCTTGTGTGCCAGCAAATCTTCGCTGTTGGGCGTATCGACGCCATAAAAACAGGAATGCGTCGTCGGCGGGCTGGCAATGCGGAAATGAACCTCGGTTGCGCCGGCATCGCGCACCATCTCGACGATCTTATTTGCCGTTGTGCCGCGCACGATAGAATCGTCCACCAGCACGATACGTTTGCCATTGAGCATGGCGCGATTGGCATTGTGCTTGAGCTTCACGCCCAGATGGCGGATGCGATCCGACGGCTCGATGAAGGTGCGGCCCACATAGTGATTGCGGATGATGCCGAGTTCGAACGGCACGCCCGACGCATCGGAATAGCCTAGTGCAGCGGGAACACCGGAATCCGGCACAGGTATGATCATGTCGGCGGCGGCCGGTGCTTCCTGCGCCAATTCCATGCCGATGCGCTTGCGGACATCATAGACATTGCGGCCTTCGACCGTGGAATCCGGCCGGGCGAAATAGACATATTCGAAGATGCAGAAGCGGCGCTGCTTCGGCGGGAAGGGATGCAGCGATTCAACGCCGCTTGACGTGATCACCACCATCTCGCCGGGCTCGATATCACGGACGAAGTCGGCGCTGATAATATCGAGGGCGCAGGTTTCGGACGCGAGAATCCAGGCATTGTCCAGGCGGCCCAGAACCAGCGGCCGCACGCCGTAAGCGTCGCGCACCCCGATGAGCTTCTTGGACGTCATCGCCACCAGCGAATACGCGCCTTCCACGTGCTTCAGGGCATCGATCAGCTTTTCGACAACGGGTTCGTAATGGCTGCGTGCCGCAAGATGGATGATCGCCTCTGTATCGGAGGTCGACTGAAAAATGGCCCCGTCCCGCACCAAGTCGCGCCTTAGCGAGCGGGCATTGGTGAGATTGCCGTTGTGGGCGATCGCGAGGCCGCCGCCCGCCAAATCGGCGAACATCGGCTGCACATTGCGAACAATGGAGCCGCCCGTGGTGGAATAGCGCACATGGCCGATGGCGTTGGCGCCGTGCAGCTTCTGGGTGTGGCCGTTCTTGCCGAAAATATCGCCGACCAACCCAACATGCCGTTCGGAGATGAACTGCTCGCCGTCAAAGGTGACGATGCCTGCGGCTTCCTGGCCTCTGTGCTGCAGGGCATGCAACCCGAGCGCCGTCAAAGGGCCAGCCCCTTCGTGACCGAAGACGCCGAAAACGCCGCATTCCTCATGGAATTTGTCGTCGAAGGGCGTGCTCATTGTGACGTGCCACTCCCTTCGTTGGTGCCGAACAAAGTGTCTAGCGTGCCGTGAAGGCGCGCGCCAGCGGTCTTGGTTGCCGCACCACCCTGATCACCATTTCCCTTAGCGTCGGAGGCTGCGGCCGGTACAAGCTCGCGCAGGATCTCACTCGACACGCGAATGAGCCGGTACGAGCGCGCCTGGGTCAGGCTTGCGGGATGATTCTTCTGCGGTACCAGCGCTGCGTAGGTCATGTAGACAAGACCCACGATCACCAGCCCGCGCGCAACCCCAAATAAAAGGCCCAAAACGCGATCCACCATGCCGACATCCGAATGCTTAACCATGTCGGAGACACGGCGGCTGATGAGGGCAAGCGGAATGAAGACGATCAGAAATATGCCAATGAAGACCAGCAGCCATTCCAGCCAGGGCGGCGGGATGGCGCCTTTCAAGAGCGGCTGAACCTCAGGCGTGAAGCGCAGCGCGACATAACCGCCCGCCAGCCATTGCAGGATGGCAAAGGTCTCACGAACAAGCCCGCGCAGTGCGGCGAAAGCCGCCGAGATGAGCACGACCCCAATGACGAGGCCATCGACAACGGTCAAGGATAGCTGGGCCATGTCGTGCGCGCTCCTATTCCCGCAAGATTACCGTGATTCGGCTCTACCGCCGTTAATCCGCAACCAGCCGGATCAAATCGCCCACGTCGGCGACCGCTTCCAGCTTCAAGCCGCACGCGCCTTGCAGCTTTGTCCCGGCAGGCACGAACGCGCGCCCAAACCCAAGCTTTGCCGCTTCCTTCAGTCTCGCTTCGGCGTGCGGACTGGGGCGAACATCCCCGGACAGTGCAATCTCTCCGAAGACAACGCAGTCTTTCGGGAGAGGCTTGCCGCTGAACGAGGAAATCAACGCTGCAGCCGCGGCCAAATCGGCGGCCGGCTCCGCAATCTTCAACCCGCCGGCAACGTTGAGGTAGACATCCTGCCCCGATATTCCAAGACCCGCGCGGGCGTCTAGCACGGCAAGAACCATCGAAAGGCGGCCGGTGTCCCAGCCAACCACGGCGCGGCGCGGCGTGCCGTAGCCGGATGGCGCCGTCAGCGCCTGGATTTCCGACAAGAGCGGGCGCGTACCCTCCATGCCTGCGAAAACCGCCGCTCCCGCCGCCATACCGGAGCGATCGCCGAGAAAAAGAGCCGAGGGATTGTGTACTTCCGCCAAGCCCGTGCCGGTCATCTCGAACACGCCGATTTCATCGGTTGCGCCGAAGCGATTCTTCACCGCGCGCAGGATGCGGAAATGATGACCGCGTTCCCCTTCAAAGTAGAGAACCGCGTCGACCAAATGCTCGACCGCTTTGGGTCCGGC
>Ga0114969_10002862_pt1 | contig 14069 bp, 10 predicted proteins | sample M_130807_MF_Meta_FD_87316 | JGI IMG/M metagenome (GOLD analysis project Ga0114969, IMG submission 87316) | Freshwater microbial communities from Lake Montjoie, Canada to study carbon cycling - M_130807_MF_MetaG | ecosystem: Environmental > Aquatic > Freshwater > Lake | place: Lake Montjoie...
AACATCCACCAAAATCCATTGGCACATCAATTGATAATAGGTGGGCTTTGCAGCAATAAGCACTCAATTTATTTTTTTACTGACAAAATGAAACATAATAATGGAATTTAACAGACAAATATTCGGAAATGGAAATGATGAAATAGAAATTATGCCAATAGTTCCATTATCGGAAGATGAAATGAGTGATGAGGATAAAAAAAAATTACCAGAGAATTTAGTCATACTTCCCTTGCGAAATATGGTGCTATTCCCGAATGTAGTTATTCCCATTTCCGTATCCCGAGATAAATCGCTGAAAGCATTGACAGAGGCGGAAAAGAATGGAAAACATATTGGCGTGCTTTCGCAAATTGACCCTAAAAGTGAAGAGCCAAATTTTGCAGAAATCAATACCATAGGTACCGTTGCTGAAATTATTAAACAAATAAAAATGCCAGATGGCAGTTCTACTGTTTTTATTCGAGGACGCATTCGATTTCAAGTAGATGAATGGATTCAAGATGAACCCTTTTTCAAAGCAAAAGTTACTTACCTCGAGGATATCATTCCTGAAATGGATGATGAATTTGCAGCGATGATTTCTTCGGTTAGAGATATGGCAGAACAGATACTTCGAAAATCATCGAATGTGCCACCAGAAGCTGGTATCCTTTTGAAAAATATTGAAAATATTTCTTTCTTAAATCATTTTATCGCTTCAAATCTGAATGGTGACATCAAGGAAAAACAAGCTTTACTCAATGAAAATAATTTCAAACAAAGAACCGAAGATTTACTTCGTTTGTTACATGTTGAACTACAGCATGTGGATTTGAAAAATAAAATTACAGATAAAACAAAAGGCGAATTAGATAAACAACAAAAAGAATATTTTTTAAATCAACAGCTCAAAGCCATTAAGGATGAACTTGGTGGAGAAAGTAATGATCGAGAAATTAAAGATTTACAAAAACGAGGAGAAGATAAAAAATGGAGTGAAGCGGCTAAGGAAATGTTTAAAAAAAGCATTGACAAATTAGAGCGTATGCACCCATCCACACCAGATTATTCAATCACGTATAACCATGTAGATCTATTACTCGACTTGCCTTGGGAAGAATACACACAAGATATTTATGATATAAAGAAAGCGAGAAAAGTGTTGGATGACGATCATTATGGGATGGATAAAATTAAAGATCGGATACTTGAATATTTAGCCGTTCTTAAATTAAAAGGCGATATGAAGTCGCCCATACTTTGTTTCATTGGACCTCCAGGTATAGGCAAAACCTCTTTAGGCAAATCTATTGCCAATGCCATTGGTAGAAAATATGTTCGATTTAGTCTAGGTGGATTGCATGACGAAAGTGAATTACGAGGACATCGCAAAACCTATATAGGTGCGATGCCTGGACGTATCATACAATCTTTACGAAAAGTAAAATCCAGTAATCCTGTTTTCATTTTGGATGAAATTGATAAGATTGGAAATGATTTTCGAGGCGATCCAAGTAGTGCCCTATTAGAAATTTTAGACCCGGAACAGAATAATTCTTTTTATGATAATTATTTAGAATTGGAATATGATTTATCTAAAGTACTATTTATTGCAACCGCCAACAGCTTAGCAGAAATACAACCTGCGCTTCGTGATCGTTTGGAAATAATTGACTTAAGTGGTTATGCTGTTGAGGAGAAAACGGAGATTGCCAAAAAGCATTTATTGCCTAAACAAAAAGAAGCACATGGTTTAAAATCATACACCATCAAATTATCCAATGCGGTTATTGTCAAACTAATTACGGAATACACAAGAGAAAGTGGCGTTCGAGAATTAGAAAGACAATTAGCTTCTGTGATGCGTAATTTAGCGATGCGTGCAGCCTTAGACGAAAACTTGAAAACTGTTGAAGTGACAGAGTCTATGATAGAAGAAATTCTGGGCAAGCCAAGATACACAAATGATTTATATTCCAAAGCAAACCCGCCAGGTGTTGCAGTTGGACTGGCTTGGACTTATGTAGGCGGAGAAATATTATTCATCGAAACTAGTTTACATCCAGGGAAAGGCGGTTTAACCTTAACTGGAAATTTGGGCAATGTGATGAAAGAAAGTGCATCAACAGCACTCAGTTATATTCAAGCACACGCTAAAGATTTTCGTTTGGATGAAAAAGTATTTGATGAAAATTCTATACATATTCATGTGCCAGAAGGTGCTGTACCAAAGGATGGGCCTAGCGCAGGTATTACCATGATGACTGCCATACTTAGTGCATTTACGAAAAAGAAAGTGAAACCCTTCTTAGCTATGACGGGTGAAATTACTTTGCGTGGACAAGTACTTCCAGTTGGTGGCATCAAAGAAAAAATATTGGCTGCAAAGCGCGCTGGTATGAAAGAAATTATTCTTTGTGCACAAAACGAAAAAGACATATTGGAAATTAATCCTTCTTACATCAAAGGACTTAAATTTCATTATGTACAAGAAATGATGGAAGTGGTGAAGATTGCATTAGGGTAAACTAACAAAGTTAATTTGCTTCAAATTTCTTCGTTACTCAAAAAATTCAAATCCTCATTATCCTCGAGATAATTGCGGTTTGAATTTTCTGAAAGCCTCTAACTTTTTGCAAATTTACTTTTGCAACTGGTTCAAAGTGATTACAGATATTCATAAAATAAAAAAAGAAGCTCAAATTGAACTCCTTTTTTTTATACTCTTGATAAGAATTATTTCTTCTTTGCGTAACGCTTATTGAATTTATCGATACGACCTGCTGTATCTAATAATACATTTTTACCAGTGTAAAAAGGATGTGATGTATTAGAAACCTCCAATTTAATAACTGGATATTCATTCCCATCTTCCCATACCATTGTTTCCGAAGACTTAGCGGTAGAGCGTGATAAGAATGTAGTTTCGTTACTCATGTCTTTAAAGATGACATGTCGAAAAGATGTTGGGTGAATGCCTTGTTTCATATTATTTTATTTAGTGCATGATTCTAACCATGCGATTTTTTAAAGAGGGCAAAAGTAAGCTAGGAATGTGTAAGGAACAAACAATTTTTCAAATAAATAAAAATCTGCTCAAACTGTTGCTAGGACTAGCTTTTCATATTGATGAACTGCATTGGAATTTTCAATTCGGAGCTTTTACACAATTGTATGACCTCTTGCAAATCGTCAATCTTCTTCCCTGTCACGCGAATAATATCGTCCATAATGGCAACTTGTACTTTCATTCCAGCGTCCTTAATCATCTTTACTATCTTCTTCGCATCATCTTGGTTTAATCCATTTTTAACCGGAATTTCCTTTTTTACAATTTTGCCAGATGGATAAACTTCTTTGCTTAAATCGAAGCAATCACCATCTAAACCATGGCGCATAGAACGAGAAACTAGTACATCCAATATTTGTTCCATCTTCATGTCACTGTCGGCTTCTAAAGACACTTTATAATCTTTTTTATTCAAATCAATCACCACATGCGATCCTTTAAAATCGAATCGATTGCTTATTTCTTTGTTCACGGTATTGATAGCATTGTCTAAAGTTTGAATGTCCACTTTACTGCTGATATCGAATGATGGCATAGTATAATTTTTTAATCGCGACAAAGATAATTCTTATCCTTTTTTATTTAATGCTTTTTATTTATTTTGACAAAACTTAATTTATGGTTAGGTAATACTGTAGCGTATTTTTTGAAAAAAATTAATGCTATAGTGTAATGGTGTAGCGTATTTTTTGAAAAAAAAATAAATGCTACAGTGTAATGGTGTAGCGTATTTTTTGCAAAAAAATTAATGCTACAGTATGGGCGGCACTCACGCTATCCGTTCCAATCTTTTTGCTTCAAAGCAAGCAAAAAGGATTTCCACTACTATCGTTGCCGCAATGCATCCACTAAAGAAAATTATTTTTCTCATTGCAAATTTTTACAAAAAAAAATAAACAAGAACAAACAAAGGGAAATTGCTGGAGCTTGTGCAATAAATAATAAACATAAAAAAAGACAACTGCTCGATGATTCTTATTCCATATTATATTTGAGGATTAAAAAAATGCAATGGGCAAAATCTTCGAAGCAATTACACCACAATTAGAGAAATGGATAAGCCATCAACAAATGTTTTTTGTTGCCACTGCTCCCCTATCAGTGGCTGGACATATCAATTGTTCACCTAAAGGTTTGGACTCCTTTCGGATACTTTCACCCACTGTTGTGGCTTATCAAGATTTAACTGGAAGCGGTATTGAAACGATTGCACACATTCAAGAAAACAAACGGATTTTAATTATGTTTTGTGCCTTTGATGGTGCACCCAAAATCGTGCGTTTACATGGACATGGAAAAGCTGTATTACCTACAGATCCTGCATTTGCAGACATGGAAACCAAATTTCCAAAGCGAACAGGCGTAAGAGCTTATATACAAATTGACCTTACACGTATTACGGATTCATGCGGCTATTCCGTTCCCTTATATGATTTTAAAAAACATCGGGATGTTTTAGATAAATACAACGAACAAAAAGGGGAACTAAAATTAAAAGAATACCGTTTGCTTAAAAACAAAACAAGCATTGATGGCTTAGTGGGATTAGATGAATAATACCAAAGCATTTATTTTTTATTCAAAAAATGCGTTATAGTGTATTACTCGTTTGCAAGAAACGAGTGCATAAAAAAAAGCTACTCTTTTGAGTAGGCCTTTTTTTATAACAATCACTTGGATGAGTTTATTTTGTAAAATTAGAATAGGTACTCTTACCGCTTGCATCTGTCAATTTCAAAATATACATAGAGGAAGACAAAGCTTCAATATTGATAGATTGTTTATTTTTTACAGAAGTCGATATTACTTTAGTTCCATTGGTTGTATACACTTGAACTTGGTAGGTTTGATTAGTTTCGCCTTCAATAAATAATTTATCTGTTGCAGGGTTAGGATAAATATGTATGCTCTCTTTATCTATAGCGCTAGTAGAAGTAGGCGTACCAAAGGTTACAGAGTACATCGCATTCGCCGTTTTATTAATCGTACTAGAATCGCAATATGTGTTTGTACAACCATTACCAGTGACAGTTAAACAAATGACATACACACCAGGAGCTGCATAAGTATGTGATGGATTTGCGCCAGTACCTGTTGAACCGTCACCCCAATCCCATGCATAAGTTAAACCTCCACCTGTACTTGTATTCACACCAATATAGGTTGAAGGTGCGCCAAGAGAATCTGGGTAAATATAATAGCTAGCATTACAAGGTAAAGCAGAAGTAATAGTTACAGAATTGCAAGTAGAATCGCAAGCAATATTGGTTAAAGAATCAACTACTTTATGACAAATGGTATAAGTACCCGGTGTTGTGTAGGTATACGTTGCATTTTGTTGACTACAAATAAAAGTTACACCGCCATCAAAAGACCAATAATGTAACATGATGTTAGCAACTGCACTGCCAGCACAAGTTACAACCCCATTTGGATTGACGTTCGTGGTGAAAGTAGCGCTACATTGTGCTTGCATTTTTACCGAAGCAAATGCAAAAAGGACGAGAAGTAATAATTTTGTTTTCATGTTTTATTTTTTTTAAAAGTTTAAAATGATTGTTCGGAAGTAATACGATAGTCGTACAAATAACGTTAGCAAATCTAAAAATAAATAGCTTGTGATTTTTTATTGATGCAATTATTTTTTTAAGCAAATTGGCTGTTAGGTTTGCAACATTGGATGGCGGGTTTGGAACCTGAGTCTACTAAACAAATGGAATGAACAACAATACTTTGGCTTTCCTCAGGAAATTTTTTTTTGATTTGGATGATTAGTATGATTCTGTTTTACGCACTCTTCGATATGTTCCGCATAGAAGGTCACAGTAAAGATAATGGCAGATTTATAATTTGCTGAACCACGATTATAAATTGCTTCTTATCGAAAGTTCGAGATGCCCTGCGCTAACCTCTTGAACAGCGGAATTTCAAATACATTGATGCAATTCGATATGTAAAATTCTATACATCAGATTTTTATAAATTGAAAATCAATAAGTTAAAAACTGCTATTCTCTGGTTTTAATGAAGACCCTTTATTGATGGAAACTCGAACTGTGTGTGGATTATCATTTTGTTTCAATATAATTTAAAGAATAAAAAAAATATGTCATTCAGATATGTTAATGTTTGTGTTTTTAAAAAAAATGTTTTATATCTTTAAAAATAAAAAATATTTAATTATGAAACACAACACAACTCAACATACGCAATACGCAACACATGCGAAACGAATTTTACTTTTTTGGATGATGCAAGTAATTGGCGTTCATGTGTTGGCAAAAAATAATTTTACAATATCTAATCCAGCAATAGTGAATAATATCTCTTATGCAAATGTAGATGTATTATCCAAAGACATGAATGGAGATGGTAAAGATGATATTATTTTGTTTGACCATACAGATGGTTCTATTAAAGCGTTGATAAATAATAGTTCCATTGCTCTCAATACAACTATTCAAAATAATACCGTTTTAGCTAATACTCCAATAAATTTATTGAACTCAAATACACAATTTAATTCGGCAAATTGCAAATTAGTATTAGCGAATGTAGTAGGTAGCAATGAACCAGATGCAATCATCTATAACAGTTCTAACCATACTATTTATGTTCTTGAAAATAATGGAGGATTTACTACAAATACTTCATGGTTAACTTTGTCTGCAAATACAAATTATGAAATTCTTGTAGGGAATTTTACAAATAGTATTTATCAGGATTTAGTAATTTTCAATAAAACAACTGGAGATATTTCTATTGCAACCAGCAATGGTACAAGTGCATTTACCTTAAATACAACCTCATTAAATATAGGTAGTAATTCTTCAAATACCAAAATGTTTGTTGGTCGTTTTGATAGCCCAACTGGTGTAGATGATTTACTGTTTTATGATAATATAGTAGGAACATTAATAACTATGAATGGTAATTATGTAGGCACTACAACCAGTTTTAGTGCAGGCATAACTTATACATCGCCTACGAATACATTAAGCTTATATGATAAGGAAACTTTTATAGACCCTAGTTTAATCAATTGTCCATTACAAGTTGGTGATTTTGATGGCGACGGATTGTATGATATTTTGGCTTATATGAACAGGCAAGTAACAAACCCTACAAACAATAATAATTTAAGTGTAGGAACTATCTTAGATCCAACCAACATTACTAGACCTCAAGTTTGGGTGGGCTTTAATAGAGGAAATGCTATCAAATTTAATTTATGGTTTGAAGGTGGTTCTTTTGATGTATCTGATTCTTATAAAATAATAGTGACTGATTTTTATAAAGATGGTAGAGCAGACTTTTTTGTGCAAAGTCAGAATGCTAGTGCGCTTACCTTATGCATTAACTCACCACATGTAGAAGGTTATTGTTGGCCATTGTCGGCCAAAAACGACGGAACAGAATCGATAAACTTTTATTTGAGTGGGCACGGTTTAAACAATACTATAGCAATTTATAAATACACTTCTAATGATGATAATGTAAATGAAATACCAACAGGAAATTCTATTACAGGTGCTGTATTGAGGCCGCAATATGTTTCTTCTTTGGCTTGGCAAGATGGTTGTAATTGGTCACAATATGGAAGTTTTGTGATACCAATAGGTATGGAATCTGGGTTTTATGCAGCAAAACTTTTAAGTATAGATGGAACAATTGACTTTGTAACTTTTGTAGTAAAATCGGCAACTCCAACATGTTCCAAAATATTATTATTAGCAAATACAAACACTTGGCAAGCCTATAATGGCTGGTGTGGATCGCAAGATGATGGTGTATATGGTAGTAATAATTGGCCAGTACCTAATAATACGAGGCGAGCAAAATATAGCCCACATTGGCCTGCTTTTGACCCAAATCCAACATGGACAACTGCACATAATTATTCTCATTTTAGTATGATGCGCCCTAACCCCAATGCAAGACCAGATATAATACAAGGAACTGACCTTTCGGAGAAAGATATTCAATTAATGAACTTAAGAGCAGAGCTATGGATTTACACTTGGCTTAAAAATAATGGATATGAGTCAAATGTAATAACAGATATGGATTTAGATGCTATGCCAATAGCTGAACTTAATCAATACAAAACCTTAATTATTAGCACTCACCCTGAGTATTGGACAGATAATGAATATGATAAAACTTTGCAATTTAAAAAAAATGGAGCAGGCTTAAATGGTGGAAATATTATACATTTAGGTGGCAACAGTATATTTGAAGTAAACAAATATAGCACTTCTACAATAACAGGTGAACCGCAAATAGCATTTTACAATGGTGCTGATTATTCAGTAAGAAATAATTTCTTTTTTGAAAATATCTCTTCTTATAACCCACCCAAAAGTGCATCTAAAATTATTGGTGTACATACAGAGGGGGATGCTAGTTGTACACCAGTACCTTATTATGTAAATTCTAGCTTTTACAATTATTTTTTGTTTAATGGTATTAGCTTGAATAGTAGTAACTCTATTATAGGTCTACAAGGATATAATAATTCAAATTCTTGTTGTGGTGCAGTGGGTTGGGAGGCAGACGAATTAAATACAAATGATGAATTGCCGAATACAGTTCTTTTAGCTGATGATGGGGCTACTAAGTCTGATATGATTTATTCTCCAAGCGAAAACACTTTGTCACCAAACGGAAATCATGGTTTTACATTTGCTGCACCAAGCATTCATTTTGGAGGTAGCTTAGCTTATAGTGGCATTTCCACTAATAATCAACCAGAATTAAGTAGAATGATGAAAAATATTTTAAGTATTGATTTAGTATCAATTCATATAGATCAACCTATAAGTTGCGCTGGGTTTTCTGATGGGGCTTTAAGTATCGATTTATGTAGTAATCTTGGACTAATTGCGACATGGAGCAATGGGCAGACAGGTTTATCTATTTCAGGGTTATCTGCTGGAATTTATTCTGTAACAGTTTCGGATGCAAATGGAATTTCTACTACTGCCACAGTCAGCTTGACTACATCATCATCTTATTGCTGTAATCAAGATTTTTCTAATTCTTTAAATAAAGAAATGTTAGATAATGTAAGCAATCTGAATTTTCCAACTAATATTTCCAATAAATCATTTTTTATTAATGGGGCATTTACAATTAATCAAAATATTGTGTTCGATCATTGTACTTTTTATTTTACTGCTGATGCTAAGATTTTAGTTACAAATGGATCAGTTTTTCAATGTAGTTATTGCACTTTCAAAGCAGGTTGCAATACCATGTGGGATGGTATTTATGCGGACGACCCTAGTGAACAGATAGTACTGGATAATTGCTTTTTAAAAGATGCTACTACTGGTGTTTCACTACTTAATAATGCCAAATGCAATTTAAGCAACAATACATTTACAAACAACTATAATAATGTAGTAATCAATTTAAACTCAATAGCAGGAACTTGCTCATTTACAAACAACACTTTCAACTTTGCAGGTCTTTTATTAGCACCTAATGCTACTGAAAAAACTACATCAGGTTTTTTAATTCAAAATAGCACCAATGTTGCAATTGGGGGCATTAGTGGTAACTTTTTCGACAACTTAAGTTGTGGTATACATGTAGAAGAATTTACTTATTTAACTGGTCAATTTCCAAATCAACAAATACAAATTCCACCCAATAGTGTTGTACAACTCACGAATAATAAATTTACGAATATAAAACCTGATGCCAATTATACCAATATTGGTGATGAAATAGGCACAGCTATTTATGCCCATCGTGAAGACCCGTGGTTTAGCTTACGAGTAAATGTTTATAATACCTTAGCAACCACGAATCCACCTATTACACATTTCAACAATTGCGAGAAAGCTATATGGGTACGAAATACAACAACCACAATTGATAAACAGAAAATTAATAATTCGGCAATTGCTATTTTAGCAACCGAATGTGAGGGTAAAAGAATTAGAGTAACTTCTAATACAATTACAGATAGCTATTGGGGTATACTAAAAAGTGGTGATGAAAGTACAAATGGATTTATTGCCATTAGCAATATTATAACTTTACCAAATGGAAATGAAGATGGATGGATAAGTTTTCCGCCCATTGGCATTTACAGTGCTTATAGTAGCAAAGTACATGTAGGGAGAAGCAACATTTCAGACAATTCCATTCAAATGCCTTTGGGTAATACTGGGCTTGGTATTACACTAGCAGAAGGAAGCTCAGATTATATTTATTACAACCAAGTACATTTTAGCACGCCTAACATAAGCCAAAATGTATCATTGCCTAAAATGATTGGAATATATGCCAATAATGGCGATGCGGTGAATATAACAAACAACACCATAGATAATGGAGGTGGTAGTCAATATGTAAAAACCAATAATACAGGGATATATTTGTTAGATACTAAAAATAGTTTACTCCAATGCAATACCATGAACTATACCAAGTACGGCATATTTGCTGTAGGACAAAATGGTAGTACTACCCAATACGACCGCACCGCAGGCAACTATATGAATAACTCTGATGCGAACTTAATGCTTTGGAAACTAGCACAGGAAGGAACTATGGGGCAAGTTGGCATTAATAGTTTAACAACTAAATTTGATGCAAATAATATTTTTAATGAGCCCCATGATATAAATCCTGCTATGACTCAAGCACTGTATAATAAAGTGTATAAAGTAACAGATTGTCCTCAATTGCCCCAACTAATAGAGAATGAAATCGTAACTACATTTAACAAACTAGACCAATCAAGAAGTAGTACAGTAATTGGAAATCTATTAGATTGTAAAGTGACCATTACCAACCCTACTACTGGATTTACCTCAACCTTTACATGCTCTACAGTCAGCAATAGTAGCACTACTAGCACTTCACATCCTATGGATTTGCATTATGCATTACTTGTAGCAAATAATGAAATTGATTATAGTGAATATTTAGAAGGTGCTCGCCGTGCTGACGAAGAATTGGTTCAACAATGGCTAGAGAATAATGAAAACGAACGTACTTCGAGTGCTATATTGAATACATTTTATTTAGAAAGAAATGCAGATATAGTAGGGCAACTTAATGCCATTGACAGGCAAATAAGTTTACTGAATGATAGTACTTTGAGAAGCTCTCCTGAGCAATGGATGACTACATATAATTTAGCGAGAACAATGAATCATGACTTACAAGGTTCATTAGTATTTGAGCAAAATGCAAAATATATGAATGACCTTTACCTCAATACATTATTGCGAGGGCGAGATACTTTAAATGAAGAGCAACAACAGGATATTGAAACACTTGCTTTTATTTGCCCTTATATAGGTGGGAACGCTGTTTTTAGAGCGAGGGTTTTATATAGCATGAGGCATTGGGGTATTCATTATGACGACCTGGTAATATGCAATGGGCAAGGTGTGTATAAGAATGGAACTAGTAAGCTACAGGAACAGTTAAATCAGTTATCTAACAGTACTAAAGCCAAAATTTTAAAAGATGATGAGGTAATTATATACCCTAACCCCGCTACAAAATTTATTACAATTGCTTGCAAAAATGCCAACGAGATTGTGATTCAAGATTTACTTGGAGCTAAAAAACTTGTATCTAAATTAGATATTAATTTAGTTGAAAATAAATTGAATATTAGTTCACTCCCTTTTGGTATTTATTTCTACAAAATATTTAGAAAAGATAATAGCGTTTATACTGGTAAACTTTTAATTGAGTAAATATGAAAACGAAAATTTGTATTTGCATCAATATATTGATGTTTGTTTCGACAATTATATATTGCCAAGAAGTGAAAAGAAATAATACTTGGACTATAGGTTCAGACCCAGTTGTGAAGTTTGATTTCAATAATGGATTACATATAGATACTGTTACTAATGCAGGTATTTTAAATCCGCCATATTGTATTTTATCTTCTGGTGCATCTAGCATATCAGATACAAATGGAAATCTTCAATTTTTCATGAATGGTTATGTGGTTTATGATTCTGGTGGTTTTGCCATGAACAATGGGCTTTATGTCAATTGCCCTTATGGTCAAGTACTTGCAAATTATTATGGTGGCAAAAGTCTATACGACCAAACCTCTATTATCCTACCTAAAAAAGGTAATACATTTTATGTATTTAGTACAGGAATGAGCGACAGTGCGGCAAATAATGCTATAAACCATATATGGACAGAATTTGATGTATTGAATTATAGCGTGGTTGACATGGATAGTAATGCAGGCAAAGGCAAAGTGGTTCAAAAAAATGTAGTAGTTGCTGATAAGCAACACTACTTTAATTGCGCAATGCATGCGGTAAAGCATAGCAATGGTAAAGATTGGTGGCTTGTAAAAGCAGATTGCAATAATAATAGATACCAAGAATTTTTAGTAAAAGAAGACACCATTATGGGTCCTTATTATCAGAATATTACAAACATAGGAGATTGGTGTGTATCGTATAGTGAATTATATTTTAGTAATGATGGCAGTAAATTAGCGAGTAGTATTTATGGTAAATTTGAAGGAGGATTAAACAGCCGAAACAGAGTAGATATATATGATTTTGACAGATGTAATGGTTATATTACCTACAAGAAGTATTATATGACTCCTTATGATACTAGTAGCTATCCGAATAGTGATTTTAAAAATGGTATTTGTTTTTCTCCAAATGATAGTTTGCTATATATGTGTAATCTTTATACTATTTATCAGATTGATTTGTTCGATAGCAATACCTACAATGCCACTTTTATTCATGGTCCAGATACTTCTATTAGCCAATTCCCTTGGTATGAGCATTTATCAGTAGCGCCAAATGGTAAAATGTATATTGGTAATAGCAATGGCACACGCAAGTATATGAGTTATATAGGCAGCCCGAATGTTAAAGGCTTGGGCTGTGGCTTTGTGCCACAAGGCGTGTGGCAACCCTATACCAATTTAAAGAACCCACCCAATATGCCTAATTATGGGCTGGGTGCAGATACGAGTGTGATATGTTGGCCATTACAAAGTGAGAATGTGAAAGAGAAAGAAAAAGATTGGGTTGTTTATCCCAACCCAGCGTATCAAAATATTTATATTAGTAATGCAAGAGGCAAAAGGAAAACATTGTTTAATTTGAGTGGACAAATAATTTCAACAACAACAAAAGATGAAATAGATGTAAGCAAATACGCAAAGGGTTTGTATTTTATACAAATTGAAAATGCTGTAAAAAAAATAATCATTGAATAAATGAAAATTATAATTCTCCTATTACTCACACTAACCTTTACTAAGCGTAGCCGAAGTATCACGGTTCAGACTAAAGGGAATGCAGATATAGTAGGGAAATTAAATTATCTTGATAGCAAAATAAGTTTGTTGAATGACAGTAGCTTATGAAGCACACCCGTACATTCTATTCCTAATGTTCAAATTACAAAATCGAATCTGTCGCGCTCCATCTATTCATGATGTTAAATTACAAAATCGAATCTGTTCTAGATTTGCAATCTCGAACTGCTATCGGCGGTTTTGCAAACCGCATAATCAGAAGTATACAATAATAATTCTCTTTATAAATTTGCACAAATAGCGAGCCTCAATTTTCCCCACCCCCAAATTTGTTTTTTTCAAAAAAGCTTTTTATTTTTCCTATTCACTTTTAAAAACAAGTATATTATGCAAAACACAGAAACCGGCCACGCCAAAAACGTAGCAAACTTTGAAGATTTTATTTCGTTCATCACAGGTTATGGAGCCGCCTACAACCCCACCAAAGTGCCCATCAAGTTACTCTCACTCAACACACACGCTCTTCAGCATCTTCCGCATGGCATGTCAAAGCATAGATAATGGCAGATTTTCAATCTGCTTCTATGCGATTAAAAATCGCTTTTTATCTAAGTTTCGTGATGCGCTGCGCTAACATCACGAACAGCACAGTTAAATTACATTCATCTAAATCCTGTCCGCGCAGGTATAGTAGAAAAGGGCGAAGATTATATCTATAGTAGTTGCGCAGAT
>Ga0114969_10002863_pt1 | contig 14068 bp, 12 predicted proteins | sample M_130807_MF_Meta_FD_87316 | JGI IMG/M metagenome (GOLD analysis project Ga0114969, IMG submission 87316) | Freshwater microbial communities from Lake Montjoie, Canada to study carbon cycling - M_130807_MF_MetaG | ecosystem: Environmental > Aquatic > Freshwater > Lake | place: Lake Montjoie...
ACTGCATTCGTATGGAGGACTGCAGTTTAATATTGGCGGCAAGGAGTTGGGGCACATGCACGGTAATGCGCTTTTGGATGTGTATATAGGTGTGAGGCACAGAGATTATTGCATGGCGAATTTTGCTTGCGCACAACATCACGTATTGGAGCATAGCGGTGCATGGGTGTCCCTATGGATGAATGAAGAAAGGGATTTTCAATCTGCAGTGGCATTGTTGAAATTTGCATATGAGCAGCAGCAGAAATAATTTTTTTTCAAAAAATATTAAACCATTTCTGTTTGTGTGCGTCTTATCACTGTAATCTTAAAAATACAATTATGAAAATATTTAAAACCGTCTTTGCTAGTGCTCTTGTTTTATTGTGTACAATAGTTAATGGACAAGCCACGCCAAAGATCACGCAAGAACAAATTCAAGAAAAGCAGCGCATTGAAAATGGAGTTCAAAATGGATCTTTGTCGGCACGCGAAGCAAAGCGCTTGAAGCGCGAACAACGCCGTATTCAGCGCGATAAAAAAGTGGCGAAGGCGGATGGTGTTGTGACAAAAGCGGAGAGAAGACGCTTGCGCAAGGAGCAAAAGGCCGCTAGCCGACATATTGAGCGCAAGAAACACAATTGATGTGCTTGGAATTATGGCTTAGCGATCTTATTTTTTTGATTTAATATTTTTTGTTTTTTTTTCGATCTCTATCGACGATCTTGCCTTCTTTTTTGCCTAGTTCGCGGCCCCATTTTGCGATTTCTTCTATCATGGGCACCATTGTTTTTCCAAAGGTAGTTAAGCTGTATTCTACTTTTGGCGGCACTTCTGCGTATACCTTGCGCTTGATGATGCCGTCTACTTCGAGGCTTCGGAGTTGCAAACTCAGCATTTTTTCGGTAATGTCGGGAACATGTTTTTTGATTTCACTAAAGCGCTTCGTGTCGTTGCGTAAGTACCATAAAATAACAGTTTTCCATTTGCCGCCAATGTAGTGCATGGTAATGTCAAGGGCACAATGGAAATCTTTGCCCCACAATTGCACTATTTTTTCTTGTCCGTCGATGACCATATAATTTATTTTTTTAGTTTTTTCCTTTGCTGTGACGCATTACTGTTACTATTGACAGTAGGTGTGCGTGCTTACAGTTCTTGCTATTGTGGAATTTACTTTTTTCCTTTACTATACTTATTACAGTGTAAATCAAAAGTAAAACAAATATTATTGAATGGAAAAGTTACTGCGCAATATCCCTCATTTTGTTTTGGCAGTGGGTCTTTGGACTGTCGCCAATGGCTTGTTGCACGAGGTTTTTGTATTGTTGTCGCCGCATGCTGCGCACTACGATAGAAATTTGTTGCGCCTGTTGGTAGATGGATTGGTGTTACTTTTTTGTGGTACAGTGCTTCTTTTTCTTTTCAGTGGGTTAAAACAAAAACAAAGAAATGCAACGTATATTGCGATAGTTTGCTCTCTGTTTATGCTTGTGTATTGTGCGCTGATATGGCCTTTTCTGAAAACGTGGATCATGGTTCTTTTGCACGCTTTTCTTTTGGGCCTTCTTTTTTATTCGTTAACCGTAAAATCTAAAAATTAGTAATATGAAAATTGCAGTATTGGGTACAGGTATGGTAGGCGATGTGATCGCTACTAAATTGCTTTCGTTGGGACATTCCGTGATGATGGGATCAAGAACGAAAAACAACGAAAAAGCGTCGGCTTGGGTGGCCAAGTCGGGAGCAGGCGCAGCACAGGGCACTTTCGCCGACGCAGCAAAATTTGCCGATATCGTGTTCAATTGCACAAAGGGACTGAACACGCTGGATGCGCTTACTCTAGCCGGCAGTGAAAATTTGAAGGGAAAGATTTTGATTGATATTTCGAATCCACTCGACTTTAGCAAAGGCATGCCGCCCGTGCTTTCTATCGTGAACGACAATTCGTTGGGCGAAGAAATTCAAAAACTTTTTCCGGAGACCAAAGTGGTGAAAACATTAAACACTTTGAATTGCCAGTTGATGGTGAATCCACTTTTGGTGAATGGCGGCGACCACAATATTTTCATCAGTGGTAATTCGGCCGAAGCGAAAGCAGAAGTAGTGACATTGTTGACCTCTTTCGCGTGGAAAAAAGAAAACATTGTTGATTTGGGCGATATCACAACGGCGCGAGGAACCGAGCAACTACTGCCTTTGTGGGTGCGTTTGTATGGCGCTTATGGCAGTCCGATGTTTCAGTTTAAAATAGTGAAGTAATGCTTTGGGTTATTTGCCGTAACGATGATGGTATAAATAAAAGCAATAGTTGAGCGGCATTGTATTTAAATAAAAGTGCTTATCTATGCTGCGCATTTGATAAACCAATTAAAACAAGAGATATGAAAAGAACAGCAACAGCCCATTGGGCAGGAACAGGAAAAGAAGGCAAAGGGAATGTTTCTACACAAAGTACAGTGTTGGATAAAACACAATACTCTTATGTTTCTCGTTTTGAAGAAGGCGTGGGTACCAATCCAGAAGAATTAATTGCGGCAGCGCACGCAGGATGCTTCACCATGAAATTGAGCTTTATTTTAAATGCAGCCGGCTTTACCGCCGATGCAATTGATACTTCTTGTGCCATCACTTTGGAGGCAGGGGCTGTAACGGAATCTGCTTTGAAGGTAAGCGCCAAAGTACCTGGCATCAGTGCTGAGCAATTTGCTACTGCTGCAAACGACGCAAAAGTGAACTGTCCAATTTCTAAGTTGTTGAATACCAACATTATTTTGGAATTTACTTTGGCTTAAGCGGAAGTTTAATATTGAAGAGTTTTTCCAGTGATTTGGAAAGGCTTTTTTTGTGACTGTATGAAAATAAAAAAGCCTTTAGATTGCTCTAAAGGCTTTTCCCATTTTTGTGGTGCCTGCTGGAATTGAACCAGCGACACGCAGATTTTCAGTCTGCTGCTCTACCGACTGAGCTAAGGCACCATTTTAAATAATGGAGGGCAAAACTAAGTATATTTTTTAAATAATAAAACATTCGCATTTCTATTCTATGAAAATAGGTCTAACTTTGAACGATGCATTTGGCAGTAGATATAGGAAATACAAAAACTAAACTGGCTTGGTTCAATAATCAAGAATTGAGCGGCAGCAAGGTTTTCGATGCTTTTTCGGAGGAAGAATTGTGGCGCTTTATGGATGCCGGACAGTACCGTAAAATTATTGTTTCGACGGTAAAAAAATTATCTGTAAATTTTTTGGAGCGCTGTGCTAAAAGCGAGATTTTGCTGTTTTCGCAGTCAACTCCTTTGCCGATATCGGTGGATTATGCAACACCTTTTACCTTGGGCTTAGACCGTTTGGCTGCGGCTGTGGGTGCGCATGCGCGTTTTCCAAAGCAAAATGTATTGTGCTTTGATTTGGGTTCCTGCGTCACCACTGAATTTGTGGATGCAAAAGGCATTTACCGTGGTGGTGCTATTGCGCCAGGACTTCATTTGCGTTTTAAGGCGATGCATACTTTTACCGATCAGTTGCCGTTAATTAGCGCAGGCAGTGCCGTTTTTCCAGCGCTCACGGGAAATAGCACCGAAAGCTGTATGCAGTCGGGCGTGGTGAACGGAATGCTTTTTGAAATGCAGGGTGCCATAGCGGCATACAGCAAGCAATACAAAGATTTAAAAGTATTATTTACAGGAGGAGATGCTTCTTATTTTGAAAGCCTGTTAAATATGAAGATATTTGCCGACCCCTATCTCGTTTTGAGAGGGCTGAATGTAATTTTAGAATACAATGCGCGTTAAAATACTTGCCTTTCTTGTTTTGTTTACTTGCTCAGCTTTTGCGCAAGGCGGATCAAATTCCGTTTATTCCCAATTTGGTGTAGGGATATTGTATCCGCATCAGTTTGGGCAAAGTTTTGGCATGGGCAATACAGGTATTGCGATGAACAGCAGTACAAATCTTAATTTATTTAATCCAGCAGCACTCGGCAATTTGAAATATGTGACTTTTGATGTCAACGCAGTGTCGAATAGCGTTAGTGCGAAAGATGGTGTAAATGATCCTGCTTCTTATACAGATGCTTCATTGGGTACAATTGGTGTTGGTGTTCCCTTGCTCAAGGGTTGGGGCGCAATGGCTGGTTTGACTCCTTTTGCATCAATGGGCTACCGCGTGAAACGCACAATTGCCGATCCGATTTTGGGAATCGTGAACGATTACCACCATGGCGCAGGAGGGCTCAATAGCGTGTTCATTGGAACGGGTTACCAGTATAAAAATTTCTCAGTAGGTGGAAAAATGAATTATGTTTTTGGAACCATTATGCGCGAAAAATTAAGAGTGCTCGATACAGCATTTACCAATTCATATGTAGAAAATCAATATGGATTTTCAAATTTAACTTTTGATTTTGGCGCACAGTATCAGCTGCCTGTGAACGACAATCTTAGTTTTACTTTGGGCGCCATATATGGTTTGCAACAAATGATGAATGTTTCATCGACCGAATTGCAGGTGAGTACTTCTCAAAATGTGTTAGTAGATGTGATGTACAGTGGAAATGTCAAAAATGTGGTGTTTGACAATTCAGGAAGTCCCGATAGAATTACAGTGAAATACCCTTCCTATTTCGGCGCCGGATTGACCATGAACTACAAAGAAAAAGTGATCGTAACTGCTGATTACAAGCAGCAGGAATGGTCCAATACGGGCTTGATCAACGGGGCATCCGCTGCATTGGGTAGAAGTATTAATGTTGGCGCACAGTATGTTCCAAATGCCAGCGCCGTGGGCAATGAGAACTATCAAAAACGCGTTGCATACCGTTGCGGATTGCGCTATGGAAATCTGCCGTTAATGGTGAATGGCAGCGCGATCAATGATTTTGGTTTGAGCTTGGGCATGGGTTTTCCTTTGCGCAAACTTAAATTTGAAAGAGAATTGTTTGGATCATACATCAACTTAGGATTTGAAATTGGCAGAAGGGGTAGCCTTAGCAATGGCCTTGTGCAGGAGGATTACTACAAATTTAATCTTGGCTTTACCTTCAACGACAAGTGGTTCATCAAGCGAAAACTCGATTAAGATGGCTGATAAGCAGTTTTTGAAGTTCAAAGCATTCCTACTGTTGGGCTTCTATTTTTTGCTTTTTTTTACTTCCTGCAAAAATGATTTAGAGGAAGTGGCCAGCGCTACCCTTGTAAATAAATTTCCCTCTACTACCTACCTCGATTACGATGTGCTTTACAGCGATTCAGCCATTGTGCGCATTCGTTTGCAGGGAAAGGTGATGGAGCAATATGATGGTGATATTGCCCACGACGAATTTAAAAAGGGTGTGCATCTTTGGTTTTTTGATCAGGAGAAAAATGTTGAATCAGAGATGATCGCCAACCACGCCACACGCTTTCGCACGTCGAATCAAATGGAGGCCAAAGGAAATGTTGTGGTGTTCAATAAGGTTGGCGATAAATTAAATACGGAGCACTTGGTTTGGGATGCCAACACGCGAAAGATATTTACAGAAGAATATGTGCGCATCACCACTAAAGACAAGATCATTACGGGTAAAGGACTCGTTTCCGACGAAACTTTCACGCACTACCGAGTTAAAAATATAACGGGTCAAATCAGACTGCAATAGGTGCTGCAATTTTTGCCAGTGCTTCCTTCGCTTCTTCTATCGTTGAAATGTATTCCATCACCAGAGTGAGTTTGTCTTTCACCTGTTTTAGTTGACATTTTTGTGGATGGTCTTGCACATATTTCAGTGTGGCGCCGAATTGTGCAGATTGAAAATAAGTATTGTTTTGATCGCCTAAAAAGTGGCCGCGTAATTTGTTGCTTTTCAAAATTATTTTTTCGAATCCCAGTTTTTGTCCCAGCCAGCGCAAACGCATTGCGTTGAACAATTCGTGGGTTGCTTTTGGTATGGCGCCAAAGCGGTCGATCATTTGTTTTTCGAAGAGCAGCAATTGTTCTTCTGTTTTTATTTCGTTGAGTTCTTTGTACAATGACAAGCGCTCAGATACGGTGTTGACATAGCTGGTGGGAATCAATATTTCAATGTCGGTGTCGATCACACATTCGTCGGCAAACATGCGTACATTGGGTTCGCCTTCGTACAAATCTTTGAATTCAGTTTCTTTCAATTCAAAAAGAGCTTCGTCGAGAATGCGTTGGTACATATCGTAACCCACATCGGTGATAAAGCCCGATTGCTCGGCACCCAATAAATCTCCAGCTCCACGAATGTCAAGGTCGCGCATGGCGATGTTGAATCCGCTGCCTAAATCTGAAAATTCTTCGATGGCGCGCAAGCGTTTGCGCGATTCATCGCTTAGCGTAGAAAGTGGCGGCGTGAGCAAATAGCAAAATGCTTTTTTGTTGGAACGGCCAACCCTTCCGCGCATTTGGTGCAAGTCGCTCAATCCAAAATTTTGCGCGTTGTTGATGATGATGGTGTTGGCGTTGGGTATGTCTAATCCCGATTCAATGATGGTGGTGGCCACGAGCACGTCGAACTGTCCTTCAATGAAATCGAGCATCACTTCTTCTAATTTTTGACCATCCATTTGTCCGTGACCAATAGCCACGCGAGCGCTTGGCAACAAGCGTTGAATTTTTCCTGCAATTTCCATAATGTTGCCCACTTTGTTGTGCACAAAAAATACTTGTCCGCCCCGCTCTAATTCAAAGCGAATGGCATCGCGCAGCATTTCGTCGTTGAAGCTAGTGACAGTGGTTTCAACAGGATAGCGATTGGGTGGTGGCGTATTGATGACACTGAGATCGCGTGCGCCCATGAGTGAGAATTGCAGTGTGCGCGGGATTGGTGTTGCAGTGAGCGTGAGTGTGTCAACGTTGGCTTTGATCAGTTTCAATTTGTCTTTGATGGCGACGCCAAATTTTTGTTCTTCATCGATAATCAACAAACCAAGGTCTTTGAAGATCACGTCTTTTCCAACGATGCGGTGGGTGCCAATGATGATATCTACTTTTCCTTCCTTCAGTTGATCGAGTGTTTCGCGCTGTTGTTTGGCAGTGCGGAAGCGGTTGATGTAATCGACCTTACAAGGGAAATCTTTGAAGCGTTCTTGAAAAGAGCGAAAATGCTGAAGAGCGAGAATCGTGGTAGGTACCAGTACTGCAACTTGTTTATTGTCGCATACTGCTTTAAATGCGGCGCGAATGGCGATTTCTGTTTTGCCAAAACCAACGTCACCACAAACGAGGCGGTCCATTGGAAATATTTTTTCCATGTCCTCTTTCACCGCCACTGTTGCTTTTTCCTGATCGGGCGTATCTTCGTATATAAATGACGCTTCAAGTTCTTGTTGCAGGTAATTGTCGGTACTGTATGAAAAGCCTTTTTGCGCCTTTCTTTTGGCATAAAGTTGTATGAGGTCGTAGGCAATTTCTTTGACCTTCTTTTTGGTGTTTTCTTTTTTTGTTTTCCAAGTGGCGGTACCCAATTTATTCATGGTGGGTTCCTTGCCTTCTTTGCCCGAGTAGCGACTAATCTTGTGCAGCGATTGAATGTTGACGTACAATAGGTCGCTGTCTTTGTAGAGAATGCGCACGGCTTCGTGTTTCTTGCCGTCGTTTTCAATGGTTTCGAGTCCATCAAAAACACCGATGCCGTAATCGGTGTGCACTACAAAGTCCCCTTTGTGCAGGCCTGTGAGCTCTTTAATCGTGATCGATTGCTTGCTTTTTTTGTAACGTTCCTTGAGCTTAAAACGGTGGTAGCGGTTGAATATTTGGTGGTCGGTATAGCAAATAATTTTTTCGTCGTGGTCGATAAAACCTGCATGCAGTGCTGCGTTGATGAATTGATAGCGAATAGGTTCTGTGCTGTTTTGCAGAGGGTGATGCGCAATAATTTCTTTCAGTCGCGAGAGTTCTTTTACGTTGTCGGAAAGCAAAAATATAGCGTAATCTTTGTCTTGGTATTCTTTCAGATGTTCCACCAGCAATTGAAAATTTTTATTGAAATTCAGTTGTGGCGAACTGTGCACCGCAGTGGTGTTGTCGCCACTGCTTTTGAGGTGAATGACTTTGTGTTTTTTGAGATCGGCGACAAAAGATTTCTCGTCTAAAAATAGTTCTTCAGGTGCTCTTTTTTGGATGGGAGAGTCGCTGGTTTTTTCAAAGAGGCGTGTTGTTTTTTGAAAAGCTTTGTCGACTTGCTCCTGAAACAATTCGGGATTTGAAATCCATACTGCGCAGTTGCTGCCTAGGAAATTCAGCAGTGATTCACGTTGCGACGTGCTTTCTTTACCAATAATGTCGGGCACCACAGTGATGACGTCAAGTGGATCAACCGACAGTTGGTCGGAGGGATCAAAGGTGCGTATGCTTTCAATTTCGTTGCCAAAAAATTCAACGCGAAATGGATAATCATTGGAGTAGGAGAAAATGTCAACGATGCCTCCACGCACTGCAAACTGACCAGGTTCTACAACAAAATCGGTGCGTTCGAAATGGTATTCAAATAGCACATCAATTACAAATTCAACGGAAAGAGATTCTCCTTTTTTAATTTGAAGGGAGTGTTGCTTAAACACTTTTTCAGAAACTACTTTTTCTGCTATCGCTTCGGGATAAGAAACAATAATTTTGTTTTTGTGGTTGGCGAGTGCACTCAATATTTCTGTTCGCGCCAAAACATTGGCGTTTTGTATAGCGTCTAATTCGTAAGGATTTCGGTAAGATGCAGGAAAAAAATGAATGTCGTCTTTGCTAATAAATTGTTGCAGATCATTGTAAAAGTAAGCGGCTTCTTCGCTGTCGCTGAGTAAGAAAACATGCGGTGCATGTACCTTATTCCAAACACCAGTTGCGATCAAAGCAGGCAAAGAGCCTTTGGCTCCGGAAAGAATTTTCGGAGTATTTTCGTTTTGATTCAAATGTTTGATCAGTTCAGAAATAGCGGTGTTGAGCCGATATTTTTCTGAAAGCAATTTTGCTTGCATGGTGTAAAGATAGCAAGAAAAAGAGGTCCTTAAAATCAAGAACCTCTTTTTAGGGAATAAGTTTAAAAATTTGCCCGAAGTGTGATTACTAAATTTCTTCCAGGGGCACTGATATTCGACGCAAACACGCGATAGTTGACATCCATAATGTTTTCGAGTGCGATTTGCAATTGCGCGTTTTTGCTGAATTGATAGGCGCTGCGTAAGTTGAATGTTATCCATGCAGGCATTCCTTTGGTAGTTGCATTACCATCAAAGTTGTCTTCACCCATCATGTTGTAATCACTTAAGTTTTTCCATCCACTGTATTGCATGAAAAATTCACCTCTAAATTTTTTCATTTTTAAATTGAAACTGGTTTTTCCAAATACTGGTGGAATGTGATCTAGTGGATAAGCAGAGCTGTCGGTTTTAATTCTGCCGTAGGTGTAATTTAAAGTGCTGATGATGTAAAAGTTAGAAGTTATTTCTGCATTAACATAAGCGCTAACGCCGTAAATTAAGGCTTCTGCGGCATTAACATTCATGGTTACAGCGCTCATTTGTGAATCGTAAAGTACTGAATCAGCACCATTGAATTTGCCTTTTTGGGTGGTGATGGCGTTGTTGTAAATGGTGTAATACGCATTGGCGCCAAAAGTGATTTTGTCGTTGAATGTTTTTGAAATTCCGAAGTCAGCATTGTAGGTGAATTCTGGTTTTAAATTCGGATTGGGTACCACAATATTTCCGGCAACCGATTCAAAAACTTTTGATAAATCGTCAACGTTTGGTGCGCGAAATCCACTTGAACCCAATAAAGTAAATCTCCATCCTTTTCCTGGCATGGCTACCAATCCTATGTTTCCGTTCAGTGCGTTGTTGTTTTGCGTTACGCTGTTAAATGGAAAGGGAAAAAATGTTGCGTCGTTAAATAGAGAATGCAATTGCACAAAACTTGCGCGTATGCCTTCGTTGATAATTAATTTTTTGGAGATTTCATAGGTGTGTATGAAGTAAACTGCAGCGCTTTGCATGGTTGATCCACCGTCGGGATAGCGCGTGTCTAGCGCGCTTTTGATGCCTGTTGAAATGTTGGTAGCATATGCACTTGAATTTACTTTGTTGTACAGCGCTTCAACACCATAACGGAATTCATTTTTTTTAATTTTTTTATCGAAGTCGACGTTCACACTTAAGATATCCAATTGTTCTGTTCTGTTGTTTAAATTGGTTTTATTGAATTTTCTGTCGTGGCGACTCTCTACAATATTTTGGTAAGCTACAATGAGGCGAGCGTTGTTGTAAAAAGAAGATCCTTTGCTTAAATTGAGTGCATAGGAAGCTAGTAAACGTTGTTGTGGACCGTAATGCCAGTCGCCATATTTCGGACTTGTACCCGATGCTTGCGTTAGTCGATCGTAGCGCGGAATATCAGACGAGGTAGAGAATTGAAAATTTAATATGTGATTTATTTTGTCGCTTTGTTTGTATAAAAACTTTTGTAGTACATCGTACTGAGTGTATCCCGAACCTATTTGTAAATTCGGATCGTTGTTCGAAATCAATGAATCTTTGTTGTTGATTCTTTTCGAATAAAATGTTCGCGCTCCTAAATTTTCGTAAAAGGGATTGCGGATATTTCCTTGGCGCAAATCATCAAATTTCGAATAAGTTAAACTCGTTAATGCTGCGAATTTTTTGCCGCCAATACTGAAATCAACGTGTGCTGTGTTTTCTTGATTGGCTGTGGAGTAGCGCACATAGGCATTTGATTTTACTAAAATACCAGTGTCGGCAAGTAAAGGATTTTTACTGTAAAAATGCATTACGCCGCCAAGCGCATCGCTGCCGTACATTACAGATCCAGGGCCGTATACAATCTCTATTTTATCCAACATGGAATTGTCGAGCGTAATGATGTTTTGCAAGTGACCACCTCTGTATATGGCATTGTTCATGCGAACGCCGTCAACTACCATTAAAACCTTGTTCGTTTCAAAGCCGCGAATGATGGGGGATCCACCACCACCCTGACTTTTTTGCACCATGATGTTTCCGCTGTTTTGCATCACATCCGCAGTTGTTTGCTGATTTGAAAATGCAAGTTCCTTCGCTTTAATTACTTGAATAGATTGTGCTACGTCCTTTCTTTTTTCTTCAAACTTACTGGCCGAAATAACTATTTCTTCCAATGAATTTATTTTTTCACTCAGCGCAATCACAAAATTTTTGTTCCCTATTTGTGCGTAAGAATAAACTACAGCATTAAAAGAAAAATGAGAAAAGTGGATGCTGTCGCTTCCTTTGAAAATAGAGAGGTCGGCTTCGCCTTTGTTGTTGGTGAAAATTGAATTGTTGTGGTCGTAAATGTTTAAATTTGAAACTCCTTGTAATGTAGATTCGTCAACTATAGTTATTTTTTGAGCATAGGCGCTGCTGCACAGCAAAGCCAGTAGCAATGAATATATGTATTTCATGATGTTTTTGTAAATTATTAATCGGTAGTAAATAGTATTGATTCCTTTTCGGAACGTTGTTCGAAAGGATGAAAATTGTTAAGCTATTTCTGGAGGATGGCAAATATTTTTCGCGAAGTCAAAGTGGTATCGTTCAGTATAATCAAAAACCTGTGCACTTTCTTTTTTGAAAATATTTTCGCAATTTTTATTTTTCGAATTTATATTCCAAACTAACTTTAACATGTTTTTTACCAAAGTATTTTCTTTGTCGCTTTGTTTCTTTACCATTTTATTTAAATTAATAAAGAGCATATTTTCTTTGCTGTCATTGATGCAGTAATAGGTGGTGGAACCGTCGCTGTTTTGTTGTTGTTTTACTACGTCCCACATGGTTTCAGCGTAACGAAATTCATTTTCTTCTTCCCATTCTATTTGCTCTTTTTGTAAAGTAATTGCAGTGAGCTCTTCGATAGGAAGTTCTTTTTTTAACTTCAATTTTATTTCTCTTTTGATTAAATATTGCTGTGTAGGAAAGTAAATTGCAAGGCCAATGGCATTAAATATAATGGCAAATAGGAGCGCTATGCAGAAATATTTTTTCAAGGTTTAAATGTAAATATTAATTGATAAGTCATGAAAATATATTTTCGTTATTATGATGATCTAACTTAATGATGGAAGTATACTGTTATTTCTTCTTGAATATGCATTTTTTGTGATAGTGGAGGTAATACTTACAAATGCAAGGAAGTACTTATTAGAAACCTTGAGTTATAATTTTTTCGGCTAAAAAAGCTGATAATTTTAAGTGTGATTCATGTGTCCATCCTGCGATATGTGGCGTAAGGATTACTTTGTCGGACTGCATTAGGTATTGCATTTCAAGAGGGGTTTCAATTGCAGAAATACTTTCAAAAGAAAGGGCTTCAAATTCTATAACGTCTAAACACGCACCTCGAACTTTTCCGCTTTCGAGGGCAGCAACTAAAGCACTTGTTTTAACACATTTTCCTCGTGCGGTATTGATAAAGAAAATATTTTTATGGAATAAATTCAACCATGTTTCATCTACTAAATACTCTGTTTCATTAGTTAATGGAAGATGTATGCTAACAAAGTCGGCTTGCCCATATATTTCTTCCATGGTTGCCTCGTTTTCGAAATTCGTTTTGTACTTATCGAAGGCTAATATTTTTACCTCAAATCCTTTTAAGCGTTGTGCTACTGCGGTTCCCATTTGACCATAGCCGATAAGGGCAAAGGTTTTTCCTTTCAATTCTATTCCGCGATTTTCGGCTCTTTTCCATATGCCATTGCGGACTTCAGCGTCGGTAATTTTTATTTTATTGAGTAGCATTAATATCATGCCCAGCACGTGTTCGGCAACGGCATCTCTATTTCCTTCAGGGGAATTGAAGCATAAAACTCCTTTTGAATGGGCGTATTCCAAATCAATGTTTTCCATTCCTGAACCAGCACGTGCAATAAATTTTAATTGCGGACAAGAATCTAGAATTGTTCTTGTGATTTTAAATTTCGATCGAATGATAAATCCGTCGTAAGAAGGTAAAACCGCAAGTAATTTTTCTCCCGATAAATGGCTTAGTTCATCAACGGTATGACCGTGATTACGAAGTTCATCGTACAATATTGGATGAACGCTATCTATGGCAATTATTTTCAATGGATTATTTTTTTCAAAATTAGTAAGAATAAGCACAGCAAAACATATTTTTGAACGATGGACAAGAGATTTTACCCTTTTCTATTTGTAGTTGTTGCGCTTTTCATTTTGCTGCTGTCGCCCACATTGTTCAGTGACGGTATGTTTATGGACGGATTGATGTATGCTTCGGTTGCGCGAAACTTGGCGGAGGGCGATGGAAGTTTTTGGATGCTGCGTTTTTCTGATACCCACCTATCGGCATTTCATGAGCATCCTCCCCTGGTAATGGGATTGCAAAGTGTTTTTTTTCGCCTTTTCGGCGACAGTATTTTAGTGGAAAAATTGTATTCCATGGCGACGTATTTGCTCAGCGGAGGGATTCTGTTTTTAATTTGGCAGCAGGTTACACAAAGAAAATATAGTGCAGTGGCATGGTTGCCATTTTTGTTTTGGCTTGTGATGCCTTTGGTGTATTGGGGCGCGGCCAACAATATGCTGGAAAACACAATGCTGATTTTCGTTTGCTTGTCGGTGTTGTTTTTGCTAAAAGCAAGCAGTACCAACTCATACCTTTATATGCTGCTTTCAGGAGCAATGCTTTTTTGCGCTTTTATGAGCAAAGGGTTTACAGGCTTGTTTCCATTGGCACTTCCTTTTTGTTTGTGGTGTTTTCAGCTCAGTACTTTTAAAGAATTCATGATTCGAACAGTTTTTCTTATCGCAGGATTGCTGCTGCCTGCGCTGTTGCTTTACTGTTTTGTGCCAGCGGGAGTCGATAGTATTCAGGCCTACTTAAATGCCCAAGTTTTTAAAAGTATTCAAAATATACAAACGGTTCCCTATCGCGCTTATATAGTTGTTAAGCTAATGACTGAGTTGGTAATTGCGGTGGCGTTGACCTCCTTGTTCGTGCTGTTGGGGCGGAGGCACAAAGCAAGTTCTGAGTTGAAAACGTGGAGCGGGATTTTCTTTTCTTTGGGATTGTGCGCTGTGTTGCCCATTATGGTG
>Ga0114969_10002864_pt1 | contig 14067 bp, 14 predicted proteins | sample M_130807_MF_Meta_FD_87316 | JGI IMG/M metagenome (GOLD analysis project Ga0114969, IMG submission 87316) | Freshwater microbial communities from Lake Montjoie, Canada to study carbon cycling - M_130807_MF_MetaG | ecosystem: Environmental > Aquatic > Freshwater > Lake | place: Lake Montjoie...
ATATATAAAAATAATCAGCACTATTTATTTTATATGTCGAGTAGAGTTGAACAACTGAAAACAATTCAAACTACAGCATTGGAATTATTTACCAGGAAGAATATCGATTACGGAGACGCATTTGCAAAGTATGGTGTTATCGGTGTGCTGATGCGGATAGAAGATAAAATTCAACGCGCAATGTCTATTACCAAGAATGGTGTAAATTTAATAAATGACGAAGGACTCCGTGATACGTTATTGGATTTACATAATTATGCGGCAATGGCACTAATGTTGTTGGATGAAAAAACGGAAGAATTAAATTTTAATATATAAATTTTTAACATTTATTTTTGGTCAAACCTTTTAGAAAAAGGTTTTTATCTAACCTTTTTCTAAAAGGTTGTTTGATGTTCGATACTGCTATTACCCATCCTGCATCTATTATAATTACCAAAGGCGGTAAAAGTATAAAAAACAAAAATAAACACAAAACTCGACGCAGGAAACATAAATACAATAGAAAAACTCTACGCAAATCTACGCCCTTATATATATAAGGGCAATGTTGGCGATAAATCAATTAAAACGCACACTTTGTGTGCGGATTTACACCCTTGAAGATTTAAAATGGGACAATTTATGAATAAAGTTTTTATATTTTTATTATAGTAATGACACATAAAAGCGAAGATTATAAAATTTCTGCCGTAAAATATTATTTGAAAAATAAAGACAATATAAGAAAAACCTGTAAAATTTTTGATTGTAAGAAATCTACATTACAACGATGGATACAAAGATATAATTCTACTAAAAATCTTACAAGAAGAAACCGAAAATCAATATCATATAAAATTTCTAAACCACAAGTAAATACTGCGTTAGATTTATTGAAACAAAACGAACAACTGACTATGAATGAATTATTGGTTGATATGAAAAATAAATATCCTACATTTGATATTACACCTCAACATTTAGGGCAAATTATCAGGGATAATAATAAAACCAGAAAAAGAACAAGACACGAGCATTTTCCAAAAGAAAGATACAAGAAACCTATAGAAAAACAAACTGAATTAAATAAGTTTTATAGTAAAGTAAAACAATTTCCAATAAATAAAATTATTTGTTTAGATGAAACCAGCATTGGTTCAGCATTAAAACCCACTTATAGTCGTTGTAATTTAGGTAGGCGATGTATTATAAAAACTTCTAACCAATTCGTCTTCCGTAAATTTACTTTGTTGGTAGCAATAAGCAATTCAAAATGCGTGGGTAAAGAATTATATGAAAAGGGTGGTATGACAAAGGAGCGATTGTTAGAATTTTTAGAAAAGCATGTATTTTCTATATACAAAGACCATCTTATTATATTAGATAATGCAGGAAGTCATAATAACGAAATGATAAAAGAAGCAATCAAGAAGAGTGGTAATGATTATTTATTTTGTGTGCCTTATACACCAAAGACAGACGCAATTGAAGCGTATTTTAATCAAGTAAAAACATATTTGAAAAAGAATAGAAATGTTGAAAATTTTCAACAACTAGAAAAGAATGTAGAAAAAGCAATAGAAAGAGTAAAACCTGAAAATTATAAAAATTATTTTGAGTATGCTTATAATTTGAAAGAAGGAATCAATTTACACAGGAAACCATCAACCAGACGGCGTAAGTTAAAAAAATATAAATAATATACTTAAAAATGTTATCATATATTTAAGTATATTTACAATGCGTCTTAAAAGCGAATTGTATAAAAAAGAACAAGAGGAAATTGTAGATAAAATTATTAATATACTGGATTTGGTAAATAAAAAAACATATACGCTTTATGAATTGGATAAAAATGAAGAACTACAAAAACAGATAATGGATTTAATACCTGAAATAAGAAAATGGTTTTCGTTTAATGGTATAAAAGCAGTAGGCGAACCCAGTAAAATTAAAAGACCTTGGTTATCTATTATTAAACATCTCGTAAAGTCAAAATATAAATTAGAAAGTAAAGATTTTCAATTTACGAAAAATGAAAAATATATTAGAACGCATATTTATACTTTTAATGTAATATAATTATATTTTTTTTATAATTTTAAATGCGGGTTTTATTATTTGTTTAGTTCAAAAACACTAAATCTTCATGGCCTGTTAATTGGCGTGCTAGATTTAAGAAAGGCATATTTAAATTAATATTTGTTTTAGCACTTATGAGATTATAATTTTCACCACAAACTCCGCGCGGTATATCACATTTAGTTCCATAAATACTAATTGGTATTTCACCCGCTGTTTGTTTGATATTATTTGTCCATTTTTCAACATTACGCAATGTAACTCTCGCGGTTGTATCAAACATTACAATAGCACCACGTGCTTGAATGTAATAACCATTACATAAACCACCGAACTTTTCCTGACCTGCCGTATCCCATACATCAAATAATATTTCGCCATAGTTAGTGTCAAAATATATAGGACGTACATCTACGCCCAATGTAGGTATGTATTTTGCGGAAAATCTACAATTTAAGTGATGGTTAATAAAAGTTGTCTTACCAACTCCCCCATCGCCAACAATAACAATCTTGTATCTTTGCATCGGCATCATTTTGATTATTTTGAAATACCCATTACTTTATTTTTATAATTCATTTCAATTTTTTATTATATAATTCGTAAAACTACTTAAAATAAAATCTTTAGGGATAGTATAGAATGTCAAACATAAAAGAAAAACCGCCAGACGACTTTTTCAAAGGTATTAAACTTTCTTTGAAAAGTGTCTTGAAACATCCTGACATTAATTTACCAAAGATTACAAATGCGGTTATTAAATGTAATAAAATAGTTATTCAAACTTTACAATTTATGAAACTTTTTATATTAAATCATTATGAAAAGCATCATTCTTTACCCATTATTAATGACGAGTTTATTAATTCGTGTATGAAAATATTGTGTAATGAAAACGCATCAGGCAGACCACCAAAAAAAGAAATCAAGGAACTTAAAGATACTTTAACTGCTTTTTACAAATCCGATTTTCAACCACTCATTCAAAACGACAACTTGGATTATACCCATATGAATACTATTTTGGATTATCTTACTATTGATATTCTTACGATGTATGAAAACAACATTAAGTTTCATTATGTAGAATATGTGGAACGCTATGTTAATGTGGTTTGGAAAAAGAAATTTCTTGTAAATAAAATACGCAAATTAAACCTTACACAAAAAGAAAAAGAACAGCGTGTAAATAAACTATGTAGTCAATTGCGTAAAATAAAATCCGATATATTGAATGTGGATAAGAGTGGTTATAAATCACAACCTTCCTATCATAGTTGGATAAATCAACACAAACAATTCATTACACCCAATAAACCAACATATAAAAAGAATAACATTGTTTATGACTTAATGTGTAGTCCATTTGATTATTTCCCTTGTATGATTGTTATGATGAAACAAGTAGAAAAGGAAGAACAAACCATTAGTAATGTCTTTCCTATGCGGAGCGAAATCATACCTAAACATATTCGATTAGATACCACTACATTAGTGCATTTGTTGATGACAAAAAAACAAGGGATTAAAAGTGAGTATTTAACCAAAGGTAACTTGAAACGCAATGAAAATAAAATATGGGAATTCTTTTTTAGAACCGAACGCAAGTTTTTTCATAAACAACATTACGAGTTTCATCATATGATAGAAACCGATGGAATAAGTTGTTCTTTATTATTATTGCGTAAAGATTTAATTGGTAAGCGTTTGCCTATGATGAAAAAGGGATTATCCAATGAAACTTATATTGATGAAGTAAAAGAATATTCTACTTTACGAAATAAGAAAATAGTGGCGATAGACCCAGGTTTATGTGACTTGATTTATTGTGTGGATGCGGATAATAAAGAAGCGAATACCTTTCGTTATTCACAAGACCAACGCAGAAAAGAAACCAAGAAAAAGAAGTATGCAAAAATACAACTTGGGTTGAAAAAGGAAAAAATACAAGGTAAAACCATTATAGAATGGGAAACTGAATTATCTAAATTAAATAAGAAATCATTGGATATAACAAAATTCAAAGCATATATTCAAAAGAAGAGTGAAATAAATGGGTTGTTATTTACCTTTTATGAAAAATATGTTTTTAGAAAATTAAGATTACAAAGTTATAGAAATATAAAGAATAGCGAACAAAGAATGATTAATAATTTTAAACGCATTTTTGGTAATGAAAAAGAAGTGGTTGTTTGTTTTGGCGATTACGAACAAAAACAGCATATGAAATTCAAAGAAGCAACCAAAGGAAAAGGTATGCGATCCTTATTTAAAAAAGCAAATTTTCAAACATATTTGGTGGATGAGTTCAGAACATCGTGTAGGTGTTCCAAATGTGAAATAGGTATTTGTAAAAAGACAATGGTAAGGGAAAATCCCAAACCATTTAGAACTGGAAACATTCTCGTTCATGGACTGATTTGTTGTAAAAACGGATGTGGTTATTGGAATAGGGATGTGAATGGCGCAACAAATATTTATAAAATTGCTTATAATGCGATAAATAATAAAGCAAGACCCTCTTATTTATCCAGAAGCAATAATACTTCAGGTAATTTAGACGAATTACCAAAACCAAAATTTACATTGCCTTGAAATAGGCAAACCTTTTAGATTTTTAGTGGGGTTTGTCCCATTTTAAATCTTCAAGGGTGTAAATGTTCATCGCTGTAAGTAAGAAAGTAGATATTATATTTTATCTATATAACATAAGGTGATGTTTAAAAAATTTTTAATAGAACAATGGCCTATTATTTTAATCGTAGTTATTATTTTTATAACATTATTAACTTTATTCGCTATTTTAGGAATTAATTTTAATCCGTCTAAAAATAAAATAATTCAAAAAGAAGTAATTGTAGAGTCGTTTTTAGATAATAACAATAACAATAACAATAAAAATTCTTTAAGCGATGATTTTTGTACGCAATTTTCATCGCAATCGGAAGTATTAGATAAACAATGTAATAAATTAACAGAACACAATTGTAATGCAACGGGTTGCTGTATATGGTTAAATGGTAAGCAATGCGTGGCGGGCAATGAACGCGGTCCTACTTTTCTAACTAGTAAAATAGATAATAAAGAAACAGATGTCGATGTGGCGTATTATTATTATAAGGATAAATGCTATGGTAAGGGTTGTCCCAAGGGGAATCCAGGTTCCCCTCCTTAAAAGGGTCCCTTGGGGGAATTATTTCCTCTTTTTAAAAAAATTGAAATCAATATTGTTTAATACACTTAAATGTATTATTATATATTAAAGAAGAATGTTGATTCCAGTTAAATGTTTTACCTGCGGTAAAGTTTTAGCAGACAAGTATCGCTTTTATGAACAAGAAGTTCGCAAACGCAAATTGTCTAAAAATATGGAAGTGGATGAAGTTATTTATTTGACAAAAGCACACACGGATAAAACACCCGAAGGTGAAGTGATGGATTTACTCAAATTAAACAAGATGTGTTGCCGACGCCATATGTTAACGCATGTTAATATTGAATAATAATAAATTTCTGAGTAGTATATATATAATGGTCAGATATACAAGACGTAGGAGTAGGAGCAACAAACGCAGGAGCAACAAATGCAAGAGTATGCGGAGCAACAAACGCAAAACTATAAAAAAATATAAGCGTAAGCATATACGTCACCGAGGCGGGTATGGTCCCGGTGCTGGACCCGTCGGGTTTGCCTGGGAGGGCAAAGACCCCAATACCTGGCCCGGTGTAGCAGGTGTAGACAATCAATCTAATTTTTTACCGCTCAGTAAATATGGGGTGCCCGCCGGTGCGCCGCATCCACCTGAGAATACCAGCGAACTTAATATAAAAAATAACTCTACAATGCGCGGCGGCGGTGGTTTAATGGACCTTGTACCGCAAGACATTGTCAATTTTGGTCGTTCGTTAACCGGGGGCGTTCAAGGCGCAATATACGGGTATCAGGGCGTGGATCGCCCCTATTCAACTTACCCGTCCCCGACCACACAACCCGGAATAAATCATAATATTAAATATATTGATAATAATCATATGAATATTAAAAATATTCATTTAAATGCTGGTAGACAAGTCGCTGCATTATAATAAACAAACAAACAAACAAACAAACAAACAAACAAACAAACAAACAAACAAAACAAACAAACAAAACAAACAAACAAAACAAACAAACAAATAAAAGATATTTAGATGATGTTAATTTTACATTTTTATTTTATTATATTTTAATATATTATAAAATAATGTTAGAAGTGATTAAGAAACTTTGTACGCCCGCGTATGTTTATTTAGTCATTTCGGTCGTTGCCATGATTATTTTAATGATTCAAAACGGCGGCAACACGGATAAATATTCGATGGGATGCTTTCACTGCAAAGTCCCCAGCACCGCAATGGTTTTTATCGCCAAAATTCTCTCCATTGCTTTCTGGACATTTGTTCTCAACTATATTTGCAAAGCCGGATACAAGAAAGTGTCTTGGTTTCTTGTCTTGCTGCCTTTTATTACTATTTTTTTAGCAATGGGTCTGCTGGTAGTAACGAAAGTAGTGCACATGGCATGATAATAATATAAGTATTTGATATATTATGCGTTTGTTTATATAACTCTTGCAGAGAGAGTGTTATATAAAAATATAACGTTCTATGGGAAAAAGAGTCTAAAAAAATATAACTAATAATAGTATATAATGAATGAACAATTGCCTTGGTTAATTATCGATAAATATTTTAATGATAATCCCTATACATTTGTTGCTCATCATCTCGATTCCTACAATACTTTTTTCAACGAAGACATTAAGAAAATTTTCAAAGAAAAGAATCCCATAAAAATCATCAAGAATCATGATAAACAATTGAATGATTTCAAACTTAAATGCGATTTGTATCTAGGCGGTAAAGAAGGCAATAAACTCTATTACGGCAAACCGATTATTTATGATGATAATCGGGCGCATTTTATGTACCCCAACGAAGCGCGCCTGCGCAACATGACCTATGGTATCACCATTCATTATGACGTGGATGTAGAATTTTCCATAGTAAATGATGAGGGGGTGCCCATGACTCATAGTATTACTTTAAATAAAATTTTCCTAGGGCGATTTCCCATCATGTTAATGTCGGATTTATGTGTCTTGCGGGGACTCGACCGCCTGGCGCGGTTTGAAATGGGTGAATGTAAAAATGACCGCGGTGGGTATTTTATCATCGACGGGAAAGAGAAATGTATCATCTCCCAAGAAAAGTTTGCCGATAATATGATTTACACCAAAGATTCGGTCAATGATTTATATAGTCATTCCGCCGATATCCGTTCCGTCTCGGAAGACGCCTCTAAACCCGTGCGCACCTTGTCTATTCGTATCGTAGCGCCGACCACCACGTTGACCAACAATCAAATTGTGGTGAATGTGCCGAATGTCCGCAAACCGGTGCCACTCTTTATTTTGATGCGGGCATTAGGTATCGAATCCGACCGAGAAATTATTGAATATTGTCTACTCGATCTCGATAAATATGCTTCTTATGTGGATTTATTTATTCCCTCCATCCATGATGCGGGGCATATTTTCAGTCAAGAAGTCGCCATCAAGTATATTGCCACATTTACAAAGAATAAAACTATCCCGCATGCGTTGGATATTTTAACCAATTATTTTTTACCGCATGTGGGGGAGATGAATTTTTCCGACAAGGCCTATTTTATCGGCAACATGGTCAAACAATTGTTAATGGTCTATACCAAAGAAATAAAACCGACGGACCGCGATAGTTTTCGCTTTAAACGCGTAGACTTGCCGGGCAATCTCATCTATGATTTATTTAAAGAATACTACACCTTACAACAGAAGAATATCTTTCAAAAAATAGATAAGGAATATTTCTACAAGCAGGGGTCCTATCAGAATGAAAATTTTATCGGGTTGATAAAAGACCATTTTGAGGACTTTTTCTCGGAACGCATCGTGGAAGTCGGTATTCGCAAAGCCTTCAAGGGCAATTGGGGGTCGGAAGCGCACACCAAACGCGTCGGTGTCGTCCAAGATTTGAACCGGTTAAGTTATAATTCCTTTATGTCACTGCTGAGAAAAATCAATCTACCCATGGATGCGAGTGCCAAGATTGTTAAACCGCGGTTACTCCATTCGTCGCAGTGGGGAATTATTGACCCGATTGATACGCCTGATGGCGGTAATGCCGGATTGCATAAACACATGGCAATCACCGCGCATATTACCACGGGGTCATCCGGGTATCCGATTATAAAATGGTTGCGCACGAATACTAAATTACAACTTTTAAATACCAATCTCCAATTTTTAAATGAATGTACCCCGCTATACGTGTCGGCAATGTGTAAGGTGTTTGTGAATGGGTCTTGGGTGGGAGTGATTCCGCGACCCCGAGAAGTAGAGCAGATTATGAAAGAACATAGGCGGATTGCGCTGATACCTATTTATGTGAGTATTTCGTGGGACATTGAGGCGAATATTTTATATATTTATACCGATGCTGGACGCATGTGTCGTCCGATCTTTTATATTGACCGGGAAACACAGCAACCGAGTTATTATAATGAGGCGATACTGGAAAAGATTGCTGCGAAAAATTTTACCTGGGAACAACTGGTGACGGGTTTTGCGGAAAAGAAAGATAAAACGTTTAACCTGGCACATTATAAGATTTATAATACATTGAGTGATTTATACAATGCGACCGATATGAAAGAAATCAATAAATCCCGGGCGATTATTGATTTTATCGATACGTCGGAAACCGAGGCGGCGTTGATTGCGTTTCATGAGGAGCAGATACAAACAAGTAGCAAAAAAAAACCAACAAAAACAGCGCAAACAGAGGCAGAAACCGAGGCAAATACTACCTCACATTTGAAATCTTACACCCATATGGAAATACATCCTTCGCTCATTCTCGGATTTATGGGGAATCAGGTGGTGTTTCCAGAAAACAATCCCTTGCCCCGCGATTTATTCGCCTGCGGGCAAGCAAAGCAGGCGATTTCACTCTACCATACTAATTTTCCAGCACGCATTGATAAACTGGGGGTGTTGTTGAACAATGGACAAATACCCCTCGTGAAAAGTCGTTACCTGAAATACATTAATAACGAAGAACAACCCTGTGGGGAAAATACCATCGTGGCGATTATGGCGTGGAACGGGTACAACGTGGAAGATTCTATTTTATTTAACGAAGGGTCACTTAAACGCGGTCTGTTTAGAACAACCTATTATGGTATGTATGAAAGTAGAGAAGAAAGTTCCAAGGTGACAAAAACTCAGGTCAATGCGCGGTTTGCGAACATTGAAAAGGAGAGCGTCATTGGATTAAAACCGGGTTACGATTATTCGCATTTAGACGAGTATGGTCTGATTAAAGAAAATACGCCGTTGACTGACAAAACAGTGGTTATTGGCAAGGTCTTTACCAACCTGGCAAATCCTGATACATCGATTGATGCGTCTTCTTTTCCGAAAAAGGGGCAAATGGGTTATGTCGACAAATCCTTTATTACCGAAGGGGAAGAGGGATTTCGCATTGCGAAGGTGCGGGTCCGCGATGAACGCATTCCCAATATTGGTGACAAGTTTTCGAGTCGGTGTGGACAAAAAGGTACGGTGGGGTTGGTCATTCCGGAAGAGGACATGCCCTTTACGGCCGAAGGCATCCGCCCTGACATTATTATTAACCCGCATGCCATTCCCTCTCGGATGACCATCGGGCAACTGGTGGAAACATTGATGGGGAAAACCTGTAGTATGTATGGGGCGTTTGGCGATTGTACGGCGTTTGTGAACAAGGGTTCCAAGCATAAAGTATTTGGAAACATGCTCACGACCATGGGGTATCATTCCAGCGGGAGCGAACTCTTGTACAATGGGCAAACGGGGGAACAATTGCAAAGCGAAATATTCATTGGACCCACCTATTATATGCGTTTGAAACATATGGTCAAAGACAAAATTAATTATCGCGCGCAAGGTCCGCGTACAGTGCTGACCCGCCAAACGGTGGGCGGACGCGCGAACGATGGCGGTTTACGTATCGGTGAGATGGAACGCGATGGTCTGATTGCGCATGGTATTACCAAGTTTTTACAGGAATCGATGTTGGTGCGCGGTGACGAGTATTACATGGCGATATGCAATAAAAGTGGCACCATTGCGATTTATAATGAAAGTTATAATTTGTTTTTGAGTCCGTTTGCGGATGGTCCTATTACCTTTAATGGATCGCTGACGGATGACAATAAGAAAAATATTGAAAACATCAGCAAGTTTGGGCGGTCGTTTAGTATTTTGCGCATTCCTTATGCGTTTAAATTACTTATCCAAGAATTACAGACGATGAACATACAGATGCGGTTGATTACAGAGGATAATATAGATCAACTGACCAGTATGTCGTTTTCGGATAATGCGGCGCGACTGGCAGGCGTAGCAGGCGCCAGCACAATCAGACAAATAAACGCATTGAATATGGAAAGTAATAAAAAGTGGGATGACCGATTGGAGGTTAAACCGGTAAGGGAACGGACGCGAAGAGCACCCAGAAGAGAAGCATTGTCAGATACCCCTTGGGGTGAACCTGCTAGTCAACCCAGTAGAACGTATAAGAAAAACGCACCGAAACCATTGGTATTGGAAAAGGAAGAAACAGATGTATGGGGATTTCCTGTTGCCTATCAACCAGGCAGTCAGGAATATGTACCTGGATCGCCCTCGGAATATCGTGTGTCTAGTCCCGGGTATGAAGCAGGACCAATCACTCCAGGGTATGAAGCAGGGCCTATCACTCCGAGTTATCCTGGAGAAGGTCCTCGAACACCGAGTTATCCTGGAGAAGGACCTCGAACACCCATATTTCAAGAGGCTTATAGCAATGTATCCCCGACTTATAATATGGGTTCATCTGTAAATTCTCCTACATTTCAAGCACCTTATTCCAATGTTTCACCAACTTATACGGGTTCGCCTGTAAAATCTCCCATATTTCAAGAACCATATTCCAATGTTTCACCAACTTATATGGGTTCATCTGTAAATTCTCCCATATTTCAAGAACCATATTCCAATGTTTCGCCGACATATCAAATTTCATCCAATGTAGCAGTACCTTCTAGTCCATCCTATAATCTCTCGCCTACATATTCAGGGACACCTTATTTGCCTCAAACTCCTCCTGGACCGCCATCTCCTAACAAACAATTTGTAGAAATACCCTACACATATCCCACAGAACCACTACTAACCACGATTGAATCAGAAGGTGAATCAGAAGAAGAAAAATCGAAAACAGACAGTAAAAAAATCAATGTGAGTTAATTCACCCCGACAACAACTTTTGAAAAAGTTGGGCAAAACACAACTTTTAAAAAAAGTTTGGCAAAACACAACTTTTAAAAAAGTTGGGCAAAACACAACTTTTAAAAAAGTTGGGCAAAACACAACTTTTACACCTTTTAACATTTAAAACGCCGATTTGTAGGAATAATAAATGGTAGAATATTATTATATTATATTCGCCAACCTTGATAATGTCTTCATATAATAATTTATATTCTTTACTTGTTTTATTTAGTTTTGAAAGTTTTATTAATTTTTCTAGGAATGTTTCTTTTAGTTAATTTTTTATTTTTATATTTATTTTTACTTCTACATCGCTTAGACTTGCTTTTGCTTTTCATTGACACTTTATTTTTATATAATTTCCCAGCACTTTGAGTAACTGGTATTTTTTTTGGTATTTTTTTATACAATACCACATTCATATCTTCAGTAGTAATATTACTAAATATATCAACAGATGGAATATACAATAGTGAAGTTTTAATATTTTCAGGATACGCACTAAACACCATTAAACCATCATCAGTTAATAACTTATAAATTACGGGATATGGCATATAAGAAAAAGGGCATGTATTCAGAATTATCAATGAATAACTTTTTTTATTTTTTGCTAAAAAATCAGTTGTAAAATCATCACTTTTTTTTATTTTTAAAGTACCTAATATATCGACATCGCCTTCTTCGTGACCTTTCATATTAGATAAATATTCTATGGTATAATCCTCTGTTTCTAATATGTTTTCAACCAGAGTTTCTATCATTGGAGTAATTAGTTCTTCTACTCTTTTAGGTGTAGACCTTAAGGATCCAGTTTTTCTTTGACACAAAACCAATACTTTTTTTGCCATTATATATATAATTTTATATTAAATATTTTATATACCAATAATTATTATATACACCTTTTAACATTTACACCTTTTAACATTTACACCTTTTAACATTTAAAACGCCGATTTTATAGATAGGTTTTTAATGGTTTCTTACGTGGGAAAACAAATATTTGGATCATTGTTGTAAACATCGTCTTAGACAATTTGATTATGGACCTTATGGTATGGTCATCAAAGGATATTTTAAAACAATATACAAAATAATAATTGGTTTATAAAATCGGCGTTTTAAATGTTAAAAGGTGTAAAAAAGTTGGGCAAAACACAATTAATATTTACATTACAATTTAACAAAGTATTTCATCATAGTTTTCCAACGCAGTTTTTTGCTATACTTTTTCCCAAAAAGTACAAGAGTAGCAGATATATCTATAAAATTGAAACCAATTAAAAATATTCTATGTTACTATAAATAAAGGAAAAATGACGCAAAGCGGACAAATTGTTGAGATTTATAAATCGCGGAAAAATCTGGTCTCGTTGTTGAAACGGCAAGACTATGACGTGTCAAATTATAGTGAATTTAGTATTCATGAGGTAAATACGATGTTTCATGCCAAACAATTGGACATGCTCTTTACCAAGCAAGACGGGTCGAAAAAAGCATATGTGAAATACCATCTGTCAAAAAGTCTGCGTCCGGTGAATATATACGAATATATCGATGATTTATTTAATTTAGAAGAAGTGTTGAAGAAAACAGACGACCTCATTATTATAATGAAAGACGAACCCAACGAAACGACGGAAAAAACGCTCAGCAATATTTGGGAGCAAGATGGTGTATTTGTGACGATTTATAATATTAAACGTCTCCAATACAATGTGCTCGAACATTCGCTGGTGCCACCGCATTATGCGCTCACGGAAGAGGAGGGCAATGCGATTAAAACCAAATATAATATATTGACCAATGACCAGATTCCCGACATTTCCCGATTTAGTCCGGTGGCGCAGGCAATTGGTCTGAGACCAGGACAGATGTGCCATATTGTGCGCCCGAGTAAAACGGCGATTTCGGCGGACTTTTATAGGGTTTGCACCTAAGCTTTCGCCGTGAAACAAGTTTAAAAGCTTAACCAAAAACAACCTTTTGGGAAAAGGTTGGACCAAAAACAACCTTTTGGGAAAAGGTTGGACCAAAATCCAGGTAAAATTATTGGTAAGGTTCAAGCGAAGCAGATTGAACTAAAAACCAGGTAAAATTATGGGGAAAGGTTCAAGCGAAGCAGATTGGACCAAAAATGAGATAAAATATATATAATTTTTTTTATGTGTTAAAAGTATTTGAATATTTATGAGTATAAATATTCAAAAAATCTCGCGGACAGGAATCGAACCTGTGACCCATTGTGATATGCTTCCCGCTACAAACAATTGCAATGCCACTTTGCTACCGCAAGTTTAATGAGTCCTTGCCTAGGACAATATAGTTAACTAAAATATCTTTAAGTAGTTTTTTTTAAATATGTTTTGACGCAATCTGCTTCGCTTGAACCTTTTACCTATAAAATTACATTGAGTTTTGGCGCAACCTGCTTCGCTTGAACCTTTTTTAAAGGTTGATTTGGCGCAACCTTTTTAAAGGTTGTGATTTGGCGCAACCTTTTTACACCTTTGCACATTTAAAACGCCGATTTTATTATATTTATATATATTAAAAATAATAATAATTATGTCTACACAAAAAAAAATATTATCAAAAGACAAGATAATAATAGAGAAAGAAA
>Ga0114969_10002866_pt1 | contig 14062 bp, 16 predicted proteins | sample M_130807_MF_Meta_FD_87316 | JGI IMG/M metagenome (GOLD analysis project Ga0114969, IMG submission 87316) | Freshwater microbial communities from Lake Montjoie, Canada to study carbon cycling - M_130807_MF_MetaG | ecosystem: Environmental > Aquatic > Freshwater > Lake | place: Lake Montjoie...
GACACCGAATACATCAAGGTGTCAAAAATGGGTGAGCGTGCAGCACTCGTTGCCGCAATTGTGCGCGAACTCGTTAACGGCTAACGCCAACTATTCAAGTTCGAGCAATCCGCCAGCGCCAAGTGTGCCTGCACTGCGGTATTCATCAATCTTTGCGCGTGTGTCTTGAATGTCTAAGTTGCGCATGGTGAGCTGACCAATGCGGTCAAGTGGGCCGAATGCAGCGTCTTCCACGCGTTCCATGCTCAGACGTTCTGGGGCATATGTCAGGTGTGGGCCAGTGGTGTTCAAAATGCTGTAGTCATCACCGCGACGAAGCTGAATAGTGACGTCACCGGTAACGAGTGAACCAACCCAGCGCATGAGTGGCTCGCGAAGCATGAGCGACTGCGGGTCGAACCAACGGCCTTCGTACAACAAGCGACCAAGCCTGCGACCCATTTGGCGATAATTCTCGAGCGTGTTTTCGTTGTGAATTGCTGTGAGCAAACGCTCGTACGCAATGTGGAAGAGAGCGAGTCCTGGCGACTCATAAATTCCACGGCTCTTTGCTTCGATGATGCGGTTTTCAATTTGGTCGCTCATGCCAAGTCCGTGTCGACCGCCAATGACGTTTGCTTCGTTCACCAATTCGGTTTGCGATGCAAACGATTTGCCGTTCAGCGCAACCGGCCATCCTTCTTTAAACGACACAACAACATCTTCGGTTGCAATGGACACCGAAGGGTCGTAATGAGCAACACCCATAATTGGTTTCACGATGTGCATGCTGGTGTTCAACTCTTCAAGTTGCTTTGCTTCGTGTGTTGCTCCCCAAATGTTGGCATCCGTTGAGTACGCCTTCTCGGCAGAGTCACGGTAAGGAAGTTTCCTTGCGGTGAGGAACGCACTCATTTCTGCACGTCCACCCATTTCGCGAACAAAGTCGGCATCCAGCCATGGTTTGTAAATACGAAGTTTTGGATTAGCAAGCAGCCCGTAGCGGTAGAAGCGCTCGATGTCATTGCCCTTGTATGTGCTGCCGTCGCCCCAAATGTCAACGCCATCTTCTTTCATGGCACGCACCAGCATGGTTCCCGTTACGGCGCGTCCAAGTGGAGTGGTGTTGAAATACGTTTTGCCAGCAGTGGTGATATGAAAAGCACCGCATTGCAAAGCGACGAGGCCCTCATGTACCAACTCGGTTCGACAGTCAACAAGTTTGGCGCCTTCGGCCCCGTACTGTTTGGCGCGAACAGGAACTCCGTCTAAGTCGGGTTCGTCTGGTTGACCAAGGTTTGCGGTGTATGCATAGGGAAGCGCACCCTTTTCACGCATCCACGCAACGGCTGCAGATGTGTCAAGACCTCCAGAGAACGCAATGCCTACGCGCTCACCAATTGGCAATGACGATAAAACTTTGGCGTTAGAAGCAGCAGCGCTTGAATCAGGCATGTAAACACGGTACTGAATTTGGCGTGCTGAAGGCGACCGCTTTAGTTGCGTTCACGTCCTGCAAGTGTCGCTATTGCGATGAACAGTGCCGATACTGCGGTTATTCCTTCAATGATTGCGATTCCAGGCGAGCCTGCGATATCACCAATTGCAACACCAGCAAGCACAAGTGAGCATCCAATTCCGACGTATCCAGCAATGCGCGGTAGTCGAAGGATGGCAACGATGCTGACAACCGGCATCAAAAATGGCAGTGCCCACAGGAGGGCAAACGTCGGGTTCGATTCTGGACCAAGCCACCAGGTGGATTTTCCAACCGACCTACTAGCGATTGCAGCGCACGTAAGGGCGGCGGTTACAAGCAACCACGATGTAACACCAACGAGCTTCCAGGGGGACTTCACATCCTGAACAGTACAACCCAAACCACTCCAGTTAGCCTGATGGCGCATGTCCCGACCATCTTTCACTCGTTTTTCGGTGTTTTTCCCCATGTGGAACGAAGAGGAATATCTTCAGCGTGCGCTGAACGCTGCGATTGAACTTGGTGATGAATTGATTGCCGAAGGCACAGTGCAGGACTACGAGATGATCATCGTGAACGATGCATCAACCGATGCAACGCCGCAATTGGCCGATGCCGCTGCCGCTGCAAATTCACGGATCAAAGTGGTGCATCATCCTGTAAATCGCAAACTTGGTGGATCGATCAAGTCTGGTTTTGCTGCCGCAACGGGCGATGTCGTGTTGTACACAGACGCCGATTTGCCGTTTGATTTCCGCGAAGTGCATAAAGCGTTACGACTCATGCATCAATACGAAGCTGACATCGTTGCCGCCTATCGGTTTGATCGTACAGACGAAGGCTTCGTGCGCGTGGTGTATTCGTTCCTCTATAACCTCTTGGTCCGAGCGTTGTTCGGTTGTCGATTCCGCGATGTGAACTTCGCATTCAAATTGGTTCGCAGAAATGTTCTGAACACTATTGAGCTCACGAGCGAAGGTTCATTTATCGATGCCGAACTGATGGTCAGTGCGCGCAAGTTGGGAATGAGTGTGGTGCAGTTTGGTGTTGACTATTTCCCGCGCACACGTGGTGTCTCAACGCTGAGTTCACCATCGGTCATCGTGAAAATTTTGAAAGAAGCGTGGTCCTTGCGCGCAAAACTTAATGCACTCTCACCGAAAAAGTCATGAGCGACGACTCCGATAACTTTTACGACCAAGACTTCGAATATGACGAAGACTTCGTAGGTGAAGATATTCATCCTGCACACAGCGCATACGAGCGCTGGAGGCCAGCACTCGCCGCATTTGCAGTATTGATCACCGTGGTGGCCGTTGGCATGTTTGCTAATGACAGAAACAGCAATGGGGCATCGGGAAGTTCTGATTCCACAATTGAGCAATCAACGGTTCCTGTTGTCACTGTTCCGCTTACGCGCACTATTAAGCCAGGCATGAAGGGCGACGACGTGTTGCGCTTGCAGCAACGCCTATCTGCGATGCATTTTGATCCGGGCCCGCAAGACGGCGTGTATGGCCAAAACACCGTGCAGGCGGTGTGGGCATTCCAGAAACTGATTATGCAAACGCCGCGCGAGCGTGCAACCGATGAAGTGACTCCATCAACCTGGGCAATTATGGAGACTGCGGCCCCAGTGGCTCCTCGTCGACAGGCTGATTCGCCAAGCCATGTGGAGATTTACCTACCCGAGCAAGTGCTGGTGGTGTTTAAAGCAGGCGAACCGCAATTAATTACGCATATCTCTTCTGGCTCAAATGAAAAATGGTGTGAGGAAGTAACTATTGACCCAGGCCAGGATGGAAACAACACCGCTCAGCAAATCAAAGAAGGAATTTGCGGTGAGGCAATAACACCGCCAGGGATTTTCTACTTTTACAACCGACATACGGGAATGCGCGAATCAAAATTGGGAAGTATGTACAACCCCGTGTATTTCAATTACAACGTGGCCATCCACGGAGCAATTCTTGTTCCACTAAAACCAGCGTCGCACGGTTGTGTGCGTATTCCGATGTCCGTTGCTCGTTACTTTCCGGCACTCGTTGCCTACGGCGATCGTGTGTATGTCTTTGATGGCATTAAAGAGCCAGAAGAATACGGATCACCAGTTCCGCCATTTGATAAACCAGACCCGAACTACACCACAACGACATCGTCGACACTCGCGCCAAAGCCAGGCGCCACGACCACCGTTGTTCCGTAGCTAAATGGAATAAGGTTCAGCAGATGGAGCGCATTCCTTACGACGAGTATTCATTGTTCAGCGAAAACATTGCTGAATACGCATTGACCGTGTCGCCGATGCCGACAGTTGCTCGTGTGAACACCACGTTGAGCGATGGCCGAGTGCTGAGTGCGTTGAAATGGGGAACGGGAGAACCGCGTTTGGTGTTGGTGCACGGCAGTGGCCAAAACGCGCACACATGGGACACCGTTGCGTTGGCGTTAAACGTTCCATTGATCGCAGTCGATTTGCCAGGCCACGGACATTCGTCATGGCGAGAAGACGCAACGTATAGCCCGCAAGGTATGGCGCAAGACATTGCGCAAGTGATTGATGCGCACGCCACACATGTTGAAGCCATCGTTGGCATGTCGCTTGGCGGATTGACATGTCTTGCACTTGCAAACGCACGCCCAGAACTCGTTCCGCATCTGGTGCTCGTTGACATCACGCCGGGAGTAACAAGCAAGAAGGCAAAAGCTGTACTCGATTTCATTAATGGTCCACAAAGTTTTGCAAGCTTTGATGAATTATTTGCTCGAACCAAAGAACACAATCCAACGCGCAGCGAATCCAGTTTGCGCCGAGGAATTTTGCACAATGCCAAACAGATAGAAGATGGCTCGTGGCAATGGCGTTACGACCGTCGCGGACAGACTGAAACCGCAGGTTCTGCTCCTGGCCACGAAGCTCCGCGATCGCCAATGTGGGACATGATCTCTTCGTGGGAAAAGCCATTGCTCATGGTTCGCGGAGGTGTGTCTCCTGTGGTTGACGACGAGGACATTGCTGAACTGCAAAAGCGTTGCGTTCAGGCAGAGATAGTAGTAGTTGACGGGGCTGGCCATAGCGTGCAGGGCGATCGTCCGGTGGAGCTAGCGAACCTGCTCCGCCGCTTCGCTTAGTTAGCACACCCCGAATTAGCCTGATTTTATGAAGCTTCTTGCACCAACAAAAAAGCTGGGCCGTCCGTGCTCGACTGATGCTGGAGAGACACGCGAGCGCCTCATTCACGAAGCACGTGCATCGTTTGCCACCATTGGTTACGACGCAACAACTAATCGCACTGTTGCCGCTGCAGCTGGCATAACGACTGGCGCGATTTATCACTACTTTCCTTCAAAGCTTGACATGTATGTGGCTGCATTTGAGCAAGTGCAAAACATGGTGACTGAAGCGGTGGTTGCAGCAGCAGCACCGTGTGATTCCTTGGTCGATAAGTTTGCAGCAATCATTGATGCGCTGACAGAGGTAAGTAAAAACGACGCTTCGCTTATTGGATTTGTTGTTGGAGTTTCTGCAGAAGCGCGTCGCCATCCAGAACTCTCTGATGCGATTCGCCCACTACGTAAGGATTGGGCAGTATTTTTTCAACAACTCTGCGAAAACGCAGTTGCCCGCGGTGAAGTTGGATCTGAAATGACCGCACGCACGTTGCAGGACTTGTTTGACGTAATGATTTCTGGGTTGGCGCGATTTGCTTACGTCATCAATGACAGAGAGCGTGAAGACGCAGTTATTGATGGTTTGAAGCGATTTGTTGCTGCCGCTGTGTCCTGAACAAATCTGTCAGTACAAGCGCGAGGCACACCCAAATCAAAGAAAAGCCTGCAACCTTCGATGACGTGAGTAACTCGTCATACATCAGCCAACCAATCAGGAAATTCATGGTGGGCACGATGTATTGCATTGGGCCAAGAATGGTGAGTGGAGTTCGCTGAGAAGCGCTCGCAAACATCAGCAAGGGCACTGCGGTAATCACGCCAGTGAATGCAACGAAAACCCATTCCATCGAAGCGGCGGTGTTGTGCACGCTGTCAGTGTTGTTCCATGTTGTGCACAAATAGATGAAGGCGGGAACTGCAAGGACAATAACTTCAGCAGTGAGGCTCTCTAATGGAGCAAGTGGAACCTTCTTTTTGAGATAGGCATAGAACGTCCACGATGTCGCGATGATGAGCGCAATCCAAGGCACACGACCGTACGCGACGGTGAGCACAGCGATTCCGCCAACTGCAAAAGTCACTGCTATGCGTTGAATTCCGCGGAGCTTTTCGTGCAGTACGAATACGCCGACGACGATGGTGAGTATTGGAGCAATGAAGTAACCAAGTGCGGTTTCAATGACATGGTCATTTACCACTGCCCACACATACGTTGCCCAGTTGATGGTGAGGAGCACGCTTGCAAGCGCAATGCGAAGCAGCAATTGTGGATTACGTAGTGATTGTAAAAGTGGTACTAAACGACCAGTGGCGAGCATGACCACAACTAAAACCAAAACCGATGACGTAATTCGCCAGCCAATGAGTTCGAACGGATCGAAGCCGTGGAGTTCTTTCCAGTACAACGTGAGTGCACCCCAGATGAAATACACCGACAGGCTTTGCGCAATTGCTGCCTGCGAAGTATCTGGCTTTGCCACAGGCTTTGTCATGATTCGTTCACGCTAGTCCCGCAGGTAGCCTGTAATGAGTGGATATCACCACAACTCCCGCATGGTCCGCAGCGCTTGATAGTGCAGCCGCAATTTCTCAGACAACGCTGAAAGACCTATTTGACGGCGATTCGTCGCGTACCGAAACCTTGAGTGTTGAGGTGTTGGTTGGAAAAGATGCATTGCTCGTTGATTTTTCAAAGCAAAACATTGATAAAAACTCATTGCAGAAATTGATTGCAGTGGCCGAACAGGCAGGCGTAGAGCGCAAGCGCAATGACATGTTTGCAGGAGTCATTGTAAATGGCACAGAAAATCAGCCTGCATTACACACGGCACTGCGCGCGCCTCTAGGAACCTCGATCAAAGTAGACGGCGTAGATGTGATGAAGGAAATTCATCGTGTTCGAACACTCGTCAACGAATTTGCAGAGTCGGTTCGTTCGGGCAGCGTCACTGGTGCAACTGGAAAAAAATTCCAGAGTGTCATCAACGTAGGTATTGGCGGAAGCGACCTCGGTCCGACACTTGTTCACGAAGCGCTGTCATCGTCAATTACTCCGGCAGTTCGCACTCATTTTGTTTCCAATATTGACCCAACCGATGTTCGCGCGGTCTTGCAGAATTGCGACCCCGAAACAACGTTCGTGGTGTTGTGCTCAAAGTCGTTTAGTACTGCAGAAACCCTGAGTAATGGTCGCATCATTGCACAATGGATTTCAGATGCAGTTGGAGCCAAAAATGTTTCGAAGCATTTTGCAGTTGTGTCGGTGTTTCCTGAGAAAGCTGCGAGTGCCGGCCTGGCAGCCGACTACGCATTTCCTATGTGGTCGTGGGTGGGCGGGCGCTATTCAATTTCGTCTGCTGTAAATCTGGTGAATGTCATCGCCTTTGGGTCAGACGCATTCGACAACATGCTTGCGGGAATGCGTGCAATGGATGATCACTTCTTGTCTGCTCCATTGCATCGCAATGCGCCTGTGCTGATGGGCCTGCTGAACATCTGGAATCGCTCGCTACTCGGCCGTGAAACACGGGCGATGATCGCGTATTCCACTGCACTGAAGTCATTCGCTTCGTATGTGCAACAACTGGAAATGGAAAGCAACGGCAAGCGCGTAACTGCAGACGGCCAACTTGTTTCTCTGCCAACTTCTCCAATTGTGTGGGGCGGTGTGGGCACGAATGCCCAACACGCATACATGCAGTTGTTGCATCAAGGCACATCCGTGGTGCCAGCAGACTTCATTGGCGTGGCTTCAACACCAACACGTGATACCGAAGTGCACGATGCACTTGTGGCCAACCTGTTTGCACAAACCCAAGCGCTGGCATTTGGCAATTCAGCAGAGCCACATCGCACGTTGCCGGGAAATCGACCGAGCACCACACTGATGCTGTCGTCGCTCACGCCGCACACGTTGGGGGCACTCATCGCCCTGTACGAACATTCAGTGTTTGTGCAAGGTTGTGTGTTCGGTATTAATAGTTTTGATCAGTGGGGTGTTGAATTAGGCAAGAAATTGGCAGCAGAGGTTTCTGCACAGATTTCAGCACCAAGCCAAACTGGTGGCACCGACGCCTCTACTGCGCAATTGGTGCAGTGGTACAACAAGCACCGTTCTAACACCTAGTCTGAGCGCTGTGGCGGAGAGGTATTCACAAGCAGAGCGCATGATCAACTTGCTTGCACTGCTGGTGCAACGCACCAAGCCGATGACGCTGAAGCAGATTCGTCAAGATCTTGTTGGTCAATACCCAGAATCTGACACAGCGGCTCGCGCAGCATTTGAGCGCGACAAAGGAGACTTGCGCGCACTGGGAATTCCCATCGAACTCATCACGCTCGGTGGCGATCAGGCAGGCGAAGGTGCGTACCGAGTGGATCGCAAGAGTTTTGAACTCGGCGATTTAGGTCTGACCGATGAGGAACGTGCTGCATTGCAGTTAGCCATGGCAACAGTTCGCGTGGGTGCAAGTCACGGCGACGAAGCACTATGGAAACTTGGTGGAGAACGTGCGCTCAATGCGCAGTCAACCAGTTTGAACATTCAGTTGGATGACGAGCTGATGACCACGCTCGCCGACGGCGTCGTTGAACACCGCACGCTGACATTTTCGTACAAGGGCGAAACACGCAATGTGGACCCATATGGTTTGTTGGCACGCGCAGGATTCTGGTATCTCGTTGGCTATGACCATTTGCGTACCGATCGCCGAACATTTCGAATCGACCGGATTGATGGTGAAATTTCTGTAGGCGATCGCAGATCGTTTAATCGTCCAAAAGATTTTGATTTACAAAAGGCAGTGCCAACAGAAGCCGAATTGCTTGCAGAAGGTCACGGCGAAGATGCAGTTGCAACCGTGCTGGTGGATGCAAGTTTGGCAAGTGGTGTGCGCACACAGTTTGGAAAGCAATCTGTAGTGAAAGAACACGCTGATGGCGGAGTGGAATTTGCAATTCCGTGTGCGAATCTGACTGCATTTCGCGTGTGGCTGTTTGCCATGGTCGATCATGCAACAGTCGTTGGCCCACCGCGTGTTCGTAAACAAGTAGTTACCTGGCTCACCGAGCAAGCAGGTGGTCGCTAATGGCAATGCGTAAATCTCGCCGAGGTCCGCGCGGGGCTGCCGAGCGCGTTGAAGGGTTGTTGGTCATGTTGCCGTGGCTCATTAGCCGTAAGCGCGTGAAGCTTTCCGATATGGCGAAGCAGTTCAAGCTGAGCGAAAAAGAGTTGATGAACGATTTGATGATGGCGGCCATGTGTGGCGTGCCTCCGTATACGCCAGATGCATTGATTGATGTGTTCGTTGACGAAGGTGAAGTATTCGCCGAAGTTCCACTCATGTTTTCGCGTCCGTTGCAATTGAACTCTGCCGAACTCTTCGCACTGCAGGCAATGGGTAGTGCGGCATTGTCGATGCCGGGTGCAGACAAAAAGGGTCCGCTTGCTTCTGCACTGAAAAAACTGCAACCACTGCTTCCAAAGGGCGATGCTGTGGTCGAAGTCGATGTGAAGGCGGTGAAGTTTTTGGTCGAAGCCCAGCACGCGGTTTCTGCCGGACAATTCGTAGCCATTGACTATTTCTCGCCAATTTCCGGCTCGCATTCGTCGCGCACGATTTTTCCGCGCGCAGTGTTCGAACAAATGGGGCATTGGTATGTGCGTGCAGACGACGATCAGTCTGGAGACATTCGCAACTTCCGAATTGACCGCATTCAAAAGTTCACGCCTACCGGCAAAACAGCGGATCCGAAAATCGAGGGAATTGAAGCCGAAGTTGATTTCTTTGGAACCGACATGGAGACCGCAACATTGATGGTTCGACCTGCAGCATTGCGTCTAGTCGAAACGTATCCATATATTTCACGTGAACCGCAAAGCGACGGCAGCGTAAAAATTGAAATGGCTGTTGGCTCAGAGCTTTGGCTGGGTCGATTGTTGTTGCGTGGTGGTGACGCTATTGATGTGCTTGAGCCAGCCAAATGGGTGGACTTAGGCGTGCACACTGCGCAGGCAGTGTTGAAGCGCTACAGCTGAATTATTTGAGCGCGATGCTGGCCAGTTGGCTGGCATCGGTGATGTTGGCTTTGGCAAGCAACATTGGCAAGAGTCGTGCAGTCACAATTGCATCGGCAAGAGCGTCGTGGTTCGGAACATCGGTAATGCCATAGCGAATTGCAAGTTGACGCAAATTATGTGGATGTGCTTTGTTTGGGTCGAGTGATCGCGAAAGCGTGAGCGTGCAGATTGGTTGCTCAACAACTAGTGGATGTCCGCAGCGTTGTGCCTCGGCTCGAAGAAAACCAAGGTCGAATTTTGCGTTATGTGCAACAAAGGTTGCAGTTTTTAATTCGGTTGACAAACGATCGAGAGCTTCATGAATGGAGATGCCCTTGCGTAACTTCCAACGCGTGATGCCGTGAATGTGGTGAGCGCCAAGCCTGCCCGGTTTCCAGAAGCGACGTTTGACGTAGGTAGAGAATTGGCTTTCAATGGTGCCGTCTCCGCGCACAATAACAATGCCAAGTTGCAGCATTGAACACGTTGTTGGGGACAGACCAGTGGTCTCCGTGTCGACAACTGCGAACCGCATGTTCGCTAATGATTCGCTCATGTTCAGCACAGTAAGCGAGGGGTGTTCTATTTAGAAGCGAGAGCCTTGGTGAAGGACTCGCGGTCGAAATAGTCGCGCCACAAAGCGATCTTTCCGTTGCTCACCACGAATAATCCAGCAATATCAAGTTCTATCCAACGCCCGTCCATCTCAAAGCGGTCGGTGCGCTCGTTCATGACCACACCGTGTTCCATGTCGCCGTTTGACACTTGATGGTGGATGAGCCATTCAACTTTTGTTGCAGCAGCAAGGAAGTCGGAAAGGATTTGGATCATTGCTTCGCGGCCAAACACCTTGGTGATGGGCACGTTGTCGTATTCACAATCTTCAGACACCATTTCCATGGCGGCCGTGAAGTGACTCTGTTCAATGTTTTCGATGAACCGAGTGACGTATTCGCCTGGATCAGTAATTTTGTCTGTTGCAATTGCCATGCACACAGTTTGGCAGGCTCATGCAGATGCATGAGCGATAGGGAGTTATGCCGACTTCAGCGCTCGGCTACGAACTCCAATTGGTGCTGCCATGGTGTAACCAGCAATGTGGCGTTCTTCTTCGTTCTCGCCGCCCCATAGTCCGTACTCGTGATTGTTGCGTGCGAATTCTTTGCACGGCACTTGAACGTTGCATCCTGCACACAACGATTTTGCTTTTGCTTCGCGACGTTCGCGTGCCTGTGGACGTTCTGCTTTTGGTGCGAAGAACAATTTTGTTTTGCCCTTGCAGTTAGCAAACTGCGTCCAGTCGATGAGTGAGCCAATCGGTGCAACCGGGTCGACTAGGTCGGAGAGATATGACTCAGAGACTGGTGATTCCTTCAGTGACATGACTAGTGCCTTTCACGATGGGTTCTATTTAGTACTAAATACTAAACACAGACTAGGGCATAGTTGTTGACAGCGTGGTTAGTCGTTAGTCACACGCCCAGGGGCGCTGTGGGGGCTGTTTACAGCAGTTCGGCGGCCAGGCTGGCCACAGCGCTGCGTTCGCAGGCTGCAAGCGTGATGTGGCCAAAACAGCTTTGGCCGGCAAAGGCATGGATGAGCACAGCCAGGGCATTATTCGACTCGCCCATGTATGGGGCATCGATCTGGCTGGTGTCGCCCGTGAACACCACCTTGGTGCCCTCGCCAATGCGGGTGAGGATGGTCTTCAGGGTGGTGGGTTCCAAGTTCTGTGCTTCGTCCACCACCACAAATTGCTGCTGCAACGAACGACCACGCAAGAACGTGACTGACTCGAGGGTGAGTTGTCCGCGGTCGGTGAGTTCATCAATCAAACCGCGAGCATCGCGACTCGAGCGCTCATCGGTGAGCGCAACGATTGCGTCGTGAATTGCCGACATCCAAGGATCAAGTTTTTCATCTAGGTCGCCTGGCAAGAAGCCAACGTCTGCGCGACCAACGGGAACGAGTGGGCGATACACAGCGAGGCGTTCATAGCGCCGCTGTTCAACTACTTGTTCAAGGCCTGAAGCAATGGCGAGCAATGTTTTGCCCGTTCCTGCGCGACCATCAAGGGCAATCACATTGATCTCTGGGTCCATTAACAAATCCAGTGCAAAACGTTGTTCTTTGCTCCGCGAACGTAAGCCCCACGCTTCAGGTGCAGTTTGCGCCAACAGTTTGAGTTCGTTGTCGTTGCAGCGGGCGAGCGCAGATTGGGAGCCACTGCGTAGCACGGCGAAATTGTTGTCTACCAAACATGTGGCGCCATCAACTTCGCTCACTTCAATTCCACCACTGCGGTACAGCGAATCAATTTGTGAGTTCGTCGTATCAAACGTTGTCCAACCCATCGGGCGCGAATCTGCACTTGCGCCAACGGGCTGGTGCTCTTCGGCAATGAGACCCATGTGAGCAGCTTTGATGCGCAATGCAGCATCATTTGAAATCATGCGGGTCGGTGAAATGCGAGCTTGTCCCAGTGCTGCACCAATAATCCTGTTGTCGGGAACATCCGGATCTAGGCCATGTTCAACTAGCAAATTGCGCTGTACGCCATTGACTTCTATTTGTACGGTTCCGCTGTCTGGGCCGTCATGAACGCGGGTTGGAGAGGCGAGCGAACCGCCGGCTTTCTTGCGCAAGTCTTCAATGCTGCGCAGTGCAGTTCGTGCGGAACGACCAACGTCGTCCATGCGGGTTTTTAAACCATCAAGTTCTTCAATCACGGTTAATGGGATAACTACGTCACATCCTGCGAAGTTATAAATGCACGCAGGATCCGCAACGAGTACTGATGTGTCGAGCACAACGCGAGTTGCAACTTCTGTTTGCGATGCAAGTGCGTGATTAACAATTCTGTCGACGCGCGTTCCGAGCGGCGTATCGTCAGTTGGTTGTGACGAAGACAATGTGTCGGAGTGGTTGATGAAATTATTCAACGTCGCTTAGTTTGGACTTTCGTGGACCGCGTTTGGTGGATGCTCATGTTTCTGAAACTTTTGAGCAAAAAGTGCTCGCGAAGGCAATTTTGGGGATTTTTTAAAAAATATTTCAAAAATATTTTGTGGCTGTTTTTCGGGCTTTTTAGGGGGTCGAAAAAGGGTCCTCCAACACCAGTAAGGGGTTCAGGAAATTGGTCGAAAATCGTTCATTTTCGACCTCGGGAAACCCTTACTGGCACTAGCGAATTTCCATTTCCGCGTATTTACGGGCTTTGGCAAACCCTTATGTTTATTGGGTTTAATGGAAAATGAGGGTCCGTGATGAGCGTATTGCGTTTGGCATGAGCAGCAGAAAAATCGAACACGTTTTATATCGCGTCATGCACATTTTTTTCATCGATATCGCAAAATAATTTCGTTGCATCGTTGAGTTGCATCGTGAGCAAAAACTGTTCAGAAATGCTTGACATCGAATTCAGTGCTTGCAATTTGTGCACAGACCTAGTCAGATAGATAACGAATCAGTTATCCGATTCCGAGAAAGCTAGGTAAGAAAATGACAAAAGCAGAGCTCATTGATGCAGTTGCTCAGAAAGCCGGAGTGTCTAAGGCAGATGCCGAACGCACTATCGGATCTTTTTTTGAACTGGTCGTAGCCTCGGCTAAAAATGGTGAGAAGGTTGCATGGCCGGGCTTCGGTTCGTTCAGCACATCAAGCCGTAAAGCTCGTACAGGACGCAACCCACAAACGGGTGCACCAGTTCAGGTACCAGCTTCAATAGCAATGAAGTTCACTTCAAGCTCAACGCTGAAGAGTGAATTGAATCCAAACCGTAAATAGCAATACCTAAACAAGGAGAAAATCATGGCAGCAAAAAAGCGCAAGAAGGCCGCTAAGAAGGCCCCAGCAAAGAAGCGTAAGACAGCTAAGAAGGCAGCCAAAAAGGCACCTGCAAAGAAGAAGAAGGCTACGAAGAAGGCTGCTAAAAAGGCACCTGCTAAGAAGCGTCGTAAGAAGGCTGCAAAGAAGGCTGCTAAATAATTTAGCCCTTAGCCGATACGAAATCGGTTCGGAAAACTGGAAATCGAGGGGCTTCGGCCCCTCGATTTTTTTTGTATCCGATTAGGAAAAGTCACCCTCTAACCAACTTGCTGGCAGTTGGGCGAGGTCGTCTGGCGTATCAATATCGAGTCCTAATTGCTCATGTCGCACGATGCGAATTGGCAATCCAATGCGTGCCGCTTCATCTTCGTGTGCAGCAAAGCTTCCTGGCCCGTAATGAAATGTAAATCCGCAATTTGCGGGAATAACCAGCACGTTGGTGCCATCAGAGTGCCTGTCGGGAACAATCGTCACGGTCGTCGTAGCAAGTTCTAGATCGACAATTGACAGCAGCGCTTCAGGAAATGGTAAATCGCTGTGTGCGA
>Ga0114969_10002868_pt1 | contig 14059 bp, 12 predicted proteins | sample M_130807_MF_Meta_FD_87316 | JGI IMG/M metagenome (GOLD analysis project Ga0114969, IMG submission 87316) | Freshwater microbial communities from Lake Montjoie, Canada to study carbon cycling - M_130807_MF_MetaG | ecosystem: Environmental > Aquatic > Freshwater > Lake | place: Lake Montjoie...
AAAATACCATGATGGGTAAATTTGATTAAAATGAAATTAATAAATTCAAATTTTATTTCTAAAAAAGCTATTGGGTTTATTGAAATTTGGCGCAATAAAGAAAATTCAATTTTTTTATGCTTACCTTAAATATATTATCAATTTTAATTTGTAGATAATATTTAATTTGATTCTGGTTAAAAAAAATTATTTCGATCATTTGAATTTAAAAAAAAAGAAGTCGAAATTTATTTCGACCTCTTTTTTTTAATAAAATAACTTTCTAAATATTAACATTAAATCTATTATAGACCATTTTCGAAACTTCAGATATGAAATTTGAAAGATTTTTCATATCCTTGCCTTTAGTCATAACAGTGATAGTATATGCAATATTATCAAGGTAGATAATTGCAGTTTCATGTAGTTGTTTAGATTGTGCATCGCCTTGTTCACCAAATTTATGCGCAATTTTTAGGTTTTTGGGAAGTTTATTTGAAATGCCATTATTAAATTCAGTTCTCGAAAGTAATTCAAGTGCAGCTTCAGATGATTCTGGCGTTAGATAACTTGAGTTATATAGTACACGCATAAATTTCGAAACTCCACTTGCCGACATTTGATAATTAGAATTGGTAAGACTTACTTCTGGCAACTCTAAATCATTAAAAAGATTTTCAAAAACTTTTTGATCAATATATTCCGTAAGTAAAGCCGTTGCACTATTCGCCGATTTAACTATCATATATTCTAATAATACTTTTACAGCGTATTTCTTTCCAACTATAATTTCCTGTGATGGAAATGATTGTTGAATTGGAACATATTCTCCAGGGTTTAAACTATAAGTCGTTTCCAATAATTTGGGATTCTTCTCAGCCATTTTAAGATAGGTTATCAATATGCTAATTTTAGCAATACTGCCCGGCTTAAACGTTTCATCAGCGTTTATATCGATGGGGTTTGATCCGTTTAATTTTCGAATGTAAATCCCAGCTGATTCAATCACTCCTCCAACTTTCTGTTCATCTATATACTCTTTTAGTTGGCATTGCAAATCATAATATTCACTATTCTTTCCTTTTACATCTGTCAGAATAAGCGGCTTTGTAAATGGATAATTGTTTAATCTTACTTGGTGCACATTTAATAAACACTGACTTTCATCGGCTTTTACCTGTTCAACATTTTTTTCAAAGGGGAAATTTGATGTAGTTTGTAAATAGATGATTCCCAAAAGTATTGCTGTAGAAATTAAAAGGATAGGTACGGCTACGCTGTTTCTGAACATAATATGTCCAAATTGTTTAATGGTCTTCATGAAGCTAAAAAATTGTTTGTTTGTTTGTGTAAAACAAATTTAAAACTATTTTTTGAATTATTAACTTTTTTTTTAAATCCAAAGTTATTTAATCATTGTATTTTGAGGTGTTTGAAGCAATTTACACCTGAATTCCTTTTAAAAATAAATTATATTCATTTTTAATTTCTTGTTTTAACTCTTTTTCAAGCTTTTTTGAATAATTTGAATCGTAGAACCTTCTATCTTTGAAGCATAATTCCGCTTTATAATTTATGATAGAAAATATTGAATTTAACAGGAACGAGGATCATAATAAAACCTTGTATAGTGGCCTAAAGCACAAGCTTCAGAAAATAGCTCTCGGAGGTGGAAAAAAAAATGCTGAAAAACAATATGAAAAAGGTAAACTTTTAGCTCGTGAGCGAATTAATTACCTATTAGACAAGGATACTGAAAATATTGAGATTGGCGCACTCGTTGCCGATGGAATGTACGAGGAGCAAGGTGGTTGCCCTTCAGCTGGTGTTGTTGTTGTTATTGGCTATGTTTCGGGTCGACAGTGTATTGTTGTAGCAAATGATGCAACTGTTAAGGCTGGTGCTTGGTTTCCAATGACGGCAAAGAAAAATCTTCGCGCTCAAGAGATTTCTATGGAGAATAAGTTGCCAATTATTTATCTTGTAGATAGCGCTGGTGTATTTTTGCCTATGCAAGATGAGATTTTTCCTGATAAAGAACATTTTGGTCGAATTTTTAGAAATAACGCCGTAATGAGTAGTATGGGGATTATTCAAATCTCCGCTATAATGGGTTCGTGCGTAGCTGGTGGTGCTTATCTGCCTATTATGAGCGACGAAGCTATGATAGTTGATAAGACGGGGTCTGTTTTCCTTGCGGGATCGTATCTCGTTAAGTCAGCAATCGGTGAAGAAATAGATAATGAAACGCTTGGGGGTGCCACTACTCAATGTGAGATTTCTGGCGTAACTGATAATAAATTTCCTGACGATAAATCTTGCCTCGATTATATCAGAAGTATAATGGATAAATTAGGGCGATTACCTGATGCAGGATTTGATCGCGCCAAACCATCACTTCCTAAATTAAATCAACAAGAAATATATGGTATTCTTCCAGAAGCTCGCGACAAACAATATGATATGCATGAAATCATCAATCGATTAGTTGATGAATCCGAATTTGATGAGTATAAAGAAAAGTATGGCCAAACAATTCTTTGTGGGTATGCTCGTATTGATGGGTGGGCAATTGGTATTGTCGCCAACCAGCGAAAGGTTGTTAAAAGTAAAAAGGGTGAAATGCAATTTGGAGGTGTCATCTATTCTGATAGCGCTGATAAGGCTGCTCGTTTTGTAATGAATTGTAATCAACGAAAAATTCCATTATTATTTTTGCAGGATGTAACTGGTTTTATGGTTGGCTCTCGTTCAGAACAAGGTGGAATAATAAAAGATGGTGCTAAATTAGTAAGTGCAGTCGCAAATTCTGTTGTTCCTAAGTTTACAATAATGGTTGGTAATTCTTTTGGAGCTGGCAATTATGCAATGTGTGGTAAAGCATATGATCCTCGCCTTATCGCAGCATGGCCAAGTGCTCAAATAGCTGTGATGGGAGGAGCTGCTGCAGCAAAAACACTATTGCAAATTCAAACAAGTACTTTAAAAGGTCAAGGTAAAGTTATAACTCCTGAAGAAGAACAAGAGCTTTTAAAAACAATTACAGATCGATATACAAGTCAAACATCGCCATACTATGCAGCTTCACGGCTATGGGTAGATGCAATAATTGATCCTTTAGATACTCGTAAATGGGTTTCCATGGGTATTGAAATGGCAAATCATTCACCTATTGAAAAGCAATTCAATGTTGGAATTATTCAAACCTAATATCCACTGATAATGGCAAATATTTTTGAGTTTAACGGCTATAAACCGGTCATTCATGAGTCAGCATTTATTCATCCAAATGCTACTGTTACTGGCAATGTAATAATTGGCAAAAATGTTTACATCGGTCCTGGTGCAGCGTTGCGCGGCGACTGGGGCCAAATAATTATTGAAGATGGTTGCAATGTGCAAGAAAATTGTACCCTTCATATGTTTCCTGGACAAACAGTTTATTTAGAAGAAGCGGCTCATATTGGACATGGTGCTGTTATACACGGAGCACAAATTGGTAAAAATGTACTTGTGGGTATGAATTCTGTAGTTATGGATAAAGTTGTAATTGGAGATAATAGTATTATCGGAGCTTTATGTTTTGTTCCTGAAGGAATGCAGATTCCTGAACGTGTAATTGCAGTTGGAAATCCTGCGAAAATTGTGAAAGAAATGACACAAGAAATGATCGATTGGAAATCACGAGGTACCGTATTATATCAAGAGTTACCAAATGAATTATATGCATCATTAAAACCATGTGAACCATTGCGCGAGTTGCCTGAAGATAGACCAAAGCAGCAAGATATTTATAAAACTTGGATGCAGTCAAAAAAATAGTTTAAATAATTTTAAAGAGAAATCATCTAATAATATTGTGTCAAAAAAAAATTCAAATAGAGCACTTTATCTTAAGTTCGGAATCGAATCTGATCATTATGCAGTAGTAGTAAATCCTCCAATTTACAAATATCCATATAGATAAATCTTAAAATTACCCAATTATATATGAGCTTAAAAATTTGTACAATCTTCTTTTTTTTATTTTTAACGCTACCAGGAAAGACTCAAATTCCTGTTTTATTAAGAGTAACATCTTCTGAACAAAGCGATTCAACGGGCTGCAATTTTGTTAAAGAAGTGTGTAGGATTGCTTATGAGGCAATTGTTTCAGGCAAAGTAAAGTTATGGGACTCACAAGCAAAAGATATTCAAATTTATCCTTCAGGTTTAATTGAAATTGAAAAAAGTACCAATACATCATTTATCGACCTAGAAGTTGTTTTTATATATGAATACTGGACAAATTCAAATCGTGATTTAAAAAGTACCACAACAGGTTTTTTGTTTTCAAATAAAACGAGCTCTGGCGAAGAAGTTACATATGGCTATATTGATTACAATGATTTACAAGAAACATTTATGCGCTCTAGAATTCAAATGAATGCAAATGGTAATTATAATTCTACATTGGCCTATTATATCAACAATAAAAATTATAATTATAAAATCCTTCAATTTGCTGGAAAAGTTATCGATAATGTAGGTTCTTCTCAAATGATAAAAGATGATTTTATTGGTACTAATAAATTTAATTCATCTTCTTTTTTATCAAATGATATTCCACAAAAAATTGTTACCTGGATTCTTGATCCTTCGAATGATTTAGTTGCTGATAAAGCTGAAGCAGGAAAGTCTTTACTAAGCGCAATTATGGAATTTTTGAAACAGAACGAAGAGATATTATATAATCTAGGAGGTGATCGAATAAAACCAAATTTGCAAAACAATAAATTAACTATAACTAAATTGCAAGTAGTAGAATTATGGAAAAAAATTGATAAAAAAGTTTTGTTTGATCCAATAGGCATTAAAATTTATTTGAATGATTCTGCATTAACAGAAATTAAATATATAGACATGTTGAAAATGGATATTAAGATAGGTTCAACTTCATGGGTTGATTTTATTCGTGAAAAAAACTTTCAGTATAACATAACTCAAATAAATTACCAGATTATTTCTCGTCGAGAAGCATTTCAATACCAGAAAGGATTGCTAACGTACGATTGGAGTAAGATTACGGACTTCGTAAAATATTACTAAAATCAGCAATTAAATAGTTTTAAATTAATATGTTAGCTACTACATTCTTTTCTCCTAAATTTTAATACAATATTTAATATTTTTGTGAAGACTCAATTTATTATTTTTAACTGAATCGAAATTTATCTAACACCTTTAAAAACCATTTATACTAAACGAAAACAATGACTAATATAAAATTCGGGACTGATGGCTGGAGAGCTATTATTGCTCAAGATTTCACCGTAGATAATGTAGCACGCGTTGCTGAGGGAACAGCAAAGTGGTTGCTTGTTAACAATAAAAATCCAGAAATTATGCTTGGGCATGATTGCCGTTTTGCTGGTCAGTTGTTTTGTGAAACTGTAACAAAAGTGATGTGTTCTTTAGGGGTTAAAGTTTCTTTAGCTAAGGATTTTGTGTCAACTCCTATGATATCATTAGGTACTGTTAAGCTTCAAAAAGATCTTGGCATTATTATTACTGCTAGTCATAATCCTCCAGAGTATAATGGTTTCAAATTAAAAGGATCTTTCGGCGGACCATTACAACCACAGTATGTTGCTGAAATAGAAAACTTAATTCCAAATTCTTGTTCTGTTAATCTTGATTCAGTTTTTCTTGATCAATTAGAGTCTTCGAAAATGTTGTCCTACGTTCACCTTGAAGACATGTATGTTGATCATGTTAAAGCAAATTTTGATTTGGAGATGATAAAAAACTCGGGTTTAAATTTAGCTTATGATGCAATGTATGGTGCAGGGCAAAATGTAATGCGACGTATTCTTCCTGAACTTATTTTTCTTCATTGCGATTATAATCCTTCGTTCATGGGACAAGCTCCTGAGCCAATTCATAAAAACTTAACTGAGTTCTCTGATCTTATCAGATTATCAGGGAATATTGATAGTGGCTTGGTTACTGATGGTGATGCAGATCGACTTGGATTTTATGATTCAAAAGGAAATTTTGTAGATTCTCATCATTTAATTTTGTTGTTGATTCATTATTTGTTTAAATACAAAGGTGTTCGTGGTAAAGTATGCACTGCATTTTCTACAACACCAAAAGTTGCTAAACTTTGTAAATTTTATGGCATCGAGATCGAAACCGTAAAAATTGGTTTTAAATACATTGCAGAGATCATGGTGAAGGAAGATATTCTTTTAGGTGGAGAAGAGTCAGGAGGAATTGCTATTAAAGGACATATACCTGAACGTGATGGAATATGGATGGGACTTACTCTTTGGGAATTTATGGCGAAGAGTGGTAAAACGTTAAATGATTTAATAAATGAGGTTTATGAAATAGTAGGTGAGTTTTCTTTTGAGAGAAATGATTTAAAACTCAAAGAAGAAGTAAAACAAAAAGTTCTTGCAAATTGCAAGTCGGGAAAATATACTTCATTTGGTAAATACAAAGTTGTGAAAGAAGAAGATCTTGATGGTTATAAATACTTCTTCGAAAATGGCGATTGGTTAATGATACGTGCATCAGGTACTGAACCTGTATTACGTATGTATGCCGAATCAAATAGTAAAGATGCTGCAAATGATATTTTAAGGGAAAGTCAAGCTGCTTTGTTAAATTAATTTCCAATGTAATTTCTTTTTTGAAATCCAATGACAAATGAATTTGTTAAACAGAAAAATCAATATCATCACCGCTTTTATAGCGGTGATGATATTTCTATGCCCTTATGTTAATGCCCAGCAATCAGATTCGGTATCTTTTTTTACGCCTGCATCTAATTATTCTCCAAAACGAGGTCGGCTCTTTGTAATTGGTGTAGGAGGGGCATATATCGCTTCATTTTCCTCTCTTTATTCTACTTGGTATTCAGATTATCCTCAATCAAATTTTCATTTTTTTAACGATTTTAATGAGTGGAACCAAATGGATAAATTAGGTCATATTGGTTCTGCTTATTACTTAAGTCGATGGAGCACTGATATTGTTCGTTGGACTGGAACAGATAAACGAAAATCAGCATTTATTGGAACAAGCATAGGCTATTTGTTTCAACTTTCTATTGAGGTGATGGATGGTTTTTCTGCTCAATGGGGATTTTCTCCAGGTGATATTCTTGCGAACACTGTTGGTTCTGGTTTATTTCTATCACAAGAGTTAGGGTGGGGTGAGCAGCGAATAACATTCAAGTATTCTTATCACGAAAGTGGGTTGGCGCAATACCGTCCAAATACATTGGGTGGAACAATTCCAGAAAGGGTATTTAAAGATTACAACGGTCAAACTTATTGGGTATCAACAAATGTTTATTCTTTTTTACCTAAGGAATCTAAGTTTCCAAAATGGCTAAATATCGCTGTAGGGTATGGCGCAGAGGGTATGTTAGGGGCCAAAAATAATGATTGGGCTAATGACAATCCTGGTATTCCAAAACTGCAGAGGGTAAGACAGTATTACTTGTCAATTGATGTCGATTTAAGAAGGATAAAAACAAAATCAAGTGCTTTAAAAACGTTGTTTGAAGTATTTGGATTTTTAAAAATCCCAGCACCTACATTAGAATATAGTTCTGATGGAAAATGGTTAGCTCACGGTTTTTATTTTTGAAAATTAATCTTGCAAGTATGATTTTTTTTTCACTTCATCATGAAAATAATAACGTAAATCAATCGTGAAATAATCACCTTGCAATGTTGTTTTAGCTTTTGAAGTTGGTAAAATATTAAAATTTCTTTCAGGGTAATATTCGATTGCAGTTGTATAAATACTAGAAAATGATCGGTGATAATTAAATCCTAAATAAATAGTACCACTTTTTTTTGTTCGATACTCTGCTCCTAAATTCGCAACAATACCTGCATTAACTTTGTTAGTTCTTGCTGAATAGGTTAAGTAGTAATGATCCTTGGGATCATAAGTAGATATGTCGGATGGGAAGATGTCGATTGATCCTCCTAATGCAGTACTCATATAAAGTTGTTTTCCTAATTGAATAAAAACAAGAGCTGATACTGGAATTTCATAACCTATTATTTTAAAATCACTTTTGTCTATAAAACTAGTGTCTTGAATACTTAAATCGTAGTTTCGTTTAGTGAAAAGTATTCCTGTTTCAATAGAAAAACTTTTATTAATCGTTTTTCGTACAATAGCACCTGCGCTAAAACCTGAGCGTTGAATAATTTCATAATTGATTTCGTTATTGCTAAAATTAATAGGACCAGTACGAAAAAAATTACTTGGGAAAATTGGTTTATAGCAAAATCCAAAAGTCAATTTGCTTTTCTGTGAGAAGCCACGGAGCGCAAGCATACAAATAAGAACAATAAAAATTATTTTTCGGGTCATTATGTGCAAAGAAACATATTTTCGTAGTGATACAGGCTTAGATTTTCTTTATTTATTTTGTTAGTATAAATAAAACTTTTGTAAACACTTGTTCTGTTTCTACCATTGAACAAATTCCGTAATTGTAATTATAATAATTCTTTTTGCCTTCGGGAAGTAGAAGTTCATAACGATGAGGACTTACTAATTTGATATTTAGAAATTTACCAAAGTTGTCAGACCAAACCTTTGATTTCCCAACTGGTTCATTAAAATACAGTAACGCCAAACTGAAATCAATATTTTTTTCTTTTAAAACTTTCCGGTCTGATTGCACAGAAACTATATATCTATTCCCATCCCATTTAGTTGTGGTGTTAGTATTAATACGGGCGTTCGTAGTTTGTCGATTTGTTGATTGAATTAACTTTCCATTCTCGTAATTCGTTACCAAATTGTAAGTTATATCAAAGGTCATTACTTTTTGAAGTTGAATCTTGCTATCCAATAAATACGATGTCTTAGTACCGCTAATCATGCGCTTTACATTTAACACACCTATAACATCATCTTTAATCTGAATATTGTATTTTAACGATAGCGATTGTGATTTTGCTTGGAAAGTAAATGAAAGAATTAAAAAAAGGACGATGGAGGTCTGTTTTAACATGTCTGAAAATTAAAAAGCCGTTGCCATATTCTGGCAACGGCTTTCATTAACTTATTAACCGATTTATTTGAAAATCAGCTTCTTTGTAATTTCTCCTTGTTTGAAACCTACTTTTACTAAATAAACTCCTGATTTTAAGCTATTTCTGTAAATAGCTATTTTATTAGTATTAATGTTTTCTGAAGCATAAACTTCTTTACCTAGAACATCATAAACACGAACAGATTGTATTAGATTGTTAATCTTGGTAGCGCTAATCTCCGTAAAATCGTTTGCTGGGTTTGGTTGAATACTTATGTTATTCAATTCGGCAGTGTTTTCGTTAATACCTGTTCTTAATCCTAAACAGTAATCAATACGTGGATTAACATAATTCATAATTGTATCAATATATGCTAAAGCCTTTGCTTTCGACATATTAGGATTTGTAAGTAATGAAGAAGCATAAGCATTAGTACCAGCTGAAGCAGGCAATCCTAAAAACTGAGCGGTTAGTACAGTTCCAGTTGAATCATACCATTCCCACGGTCCTGATTGAGTGAATGGAACAGTATAAAATGGATATAATCCTTCTTGTCCGTTATTAATTGCATTGGCGCTTTGGGTATAAGAATCCGTAAAGCCAGCACTTGCAAAACATGAATTGTTACCATAGAAATTAGTTCTTTCAATTATGTTTTTTGCACCGCTAACGTTATCTACAACAAGATCGCCAGTAGTAGGTACAACAACTACACCTACATCATATGGTGCAAATGGATCACCAGGTACGTGGAAACAAACTGTAGGAGCATCTCCAGCAGACATCCAAGAACTATCGCCTAAAGCGCCACCCGCATTAAATACAAATTGGATTTTTGAGTTATAGCCGATATTATTCATAACAGTATCATTAAAAAAAGATAAACCACCTTCTCCTTCAAAACCACCAATAACAGCTTGATTTACATAAGACGAGCCAGCAACAAATCCATAATTCACATCAGTAGAAGCAGCTAGAAACTTTGGTAAAGCAATTTCTGAAGGATTATCCAAAGTAGCATAACCCATGGCAATATATCCACCCGAACCATAGCCACCTAAAATTATTTTTCCTGAGTCAATTTGGAAAGTATTTCCATTAACAGCAACATCATGTCGGAAATAACGAACGCAAGCTTTTGCGTCTTGTATAGAGCGATAAACAGCAGTTAATAAAGTTCCTGTACGAATATCTTGGCCGCTAGGGCCAGTAGCTTGAGGATTCCAACCTAAGCGATAGTTTACCGCTGCAGCAACATATCCACGACGAGCTAATTGACGACAAGTTTCAGCAATTGTACTATCGCTCTTTGAACCTGTAGGTTGTCCATTGTAAATAGGTGGGAGAAAGCTTCCTGTATGGAAAACGAGCACTAAAGGACGAAGTAATGTCACTGGATCTGGATTAGGACCTGATGGTTGATAAACATCCATTCTTAAAGTGTCTAAAGCGGGTGCCCCAGTTATAACTGTTACATTTCTTCCATAAATTACATTTGCTGTTGTTGTAGATCCCGGAAAAATTTCTGTAACATACCGCTGTGCATTAGCTGTCATAAATGAACTTAAACTAATACAAATCGATGCAATTGCGAGTAGTGATTTTTTCATGTGTTTGGTTTTTTATTGATGGTGCCAAAGATACATAAACAAAGTTGTTCAGTTTCGTCAAATTTTCATTTTTAAACCAATAAAAAGGCGAACTTTGTCATAAAGTATCATGTATAGATTTTATTCTTTTTTTTTATTTTTATTACTGGTGGTTAGCATTAAAAATGCTAATGCACAGTGTATTACATCATTTCCTTATTTCGAAGATTTCGAAAATAATAATGGTAACTGGACGGCCAACGGTACAAATTCCGATTGGGCATGGGGCCAACCCGTTAAATCGAAAATAAATAGTGCAGCAAGTGGATTAAAATGTTGGAAGTCTGGTGGTTTGTCCAATCCGGTTTATCAAGGAGGACAAAAATCTTTTGTTGTAAGTCCATGTTTTGACTTTACAACCTTAACGAATCCGTATATTAGTTTTCAAATATTTTGGGATACGGAAAAATATTATGATGGCGGAAATTTTCAATACTCAATAGATGGCGGAAGTAACTGGCGAAACGTTGGCGCATACGCTGCTTCTTCAACATGTGCCATTGACAATTGGTTTAATGATGGCGGGATATTCAACCTTTCAGGGATTTCCTTTCCTCCTGAAGGATGGTCGGGGAATACGAATACAGGAGGCGGAAGTTGTAGGGTAGGAGGTGGATTAGGCAAATGGGTAACTTCAAGTAATTGTATGAAATATTTAGCTGGAGAACCAAATGTGCGATTTCGTTTTACCTTCTGTAGCGGTACTTCTTGTAACACTTACGACGGTATTGCGTTTGATTCCATATTCATTGGTGAATCACCAATTCAAACTGCCGATTTTACATTTGTTTGTACTGGTGGAAATAGTATTTCGGTTAAAGCTACTTCAAGTTCGTGTGTAAATCAATTTAATTGGGATTTCGGTGAACCAGGAAGCCAAGGAAATATTAGTTCGTTGCAAAACGATTTACATAGTTACGCAACTACAGGACCTTACGCAATCAATTTAAAAGTTTCCTATGATTGTTCTCCAGATGTTTTTATACAAAAGAATGTAACGATAATTGATGCGACTGTTTTACCATATCCTGTAACATGTAAAGATGGGAGTGATGGAGCAGTATCAATTAAAATAAAGGGAACTTCACTTCCTTCTATTACTTGGAATGTTTCGCCAATTCAATTTGCAGATTCTATTTCTGGAATTAAAGTAGGAAATTATAATGTTGTTGTTACGGATCCCGATGGCTGTAGTGTTACAAATTTATTTTCTATTCCTTATGGTCCAAATGCTTTTGTAAAAATAGACTTAGGCCCTGATAGCAAATTATGTCCTGGTAAAGGGATTATATTAAACCCTGGTTTTTTTCAAGCCTATTTATGGAATGATGGTTCTGTATTTCCTTTTAAAAATGTGGAGATGGCAGGAATTTATTCCGTCCAAGTTTCGAATGTTGATGGTTGTGTCGGAGAAGATTCTGTAAATATTAAAGATGGCTGTGGTGATAATGTTTGGATGCCTTCAGCTTTTACTCCTAATAACGATACAAAAAATGATATCGCCAACGCATCAGGAGTGGCTATCGATAATTTTAATATGATCATTTTTAATAGATGGGGACAACAAGTATTTACTACTGATAATATTGAAAACGGATGGGATGGTAATTTTCAAGGAAAACAGTCTTCAGAAGGAATTTATGGCTATTCGTTACATTATAAGTTGTACGATGGAAAATTATATCATCAAGAAGGAACCCTATTATTGATTCGTTAATTTTATTTAATCAATTTTTTGTTTCGCTAACTCAACTTCTCTCATTACTAAAAGATATTTAAGTATTTGGTTTTGATCTGTAGTTGAAATTTTAGCTTTAACTGCCATTTCTGGCATTTCATGTTTCCATTTTTCCTCTGAAAATCTTGCAGGGCGATAGAGGTAATGGCAGTTCCCGCATTTTATTATATAAAGTTTTTGTCCATCTTTTAGATCTTCAACAGAAGTATTTGATGTTTCTAAAGTTAATGCAGAAACATTTTCATTCGATGGAATTAAAAGTGTTTTAGAACAACCAACTAACGATAGTGTAAGTATTAGTAAGTAATAATATTTTTTCGACATTTATTGAATTTCAATTATAAATTAAATCCTAAAAGTAATCTGACCTCAAGCTTTTCTCTTGCATTTAAAACAAGATTATTAGGAGCATCGTCTGTTTTATGTAAGTTTGCTAATTGTGGTAAAATATTAAGTATTATATAATAATTGGATGCTGTATAAAATAGAGTAGGTCCTGCATAAAGTGCGGAGAAATTCCATTTATTATTTTCGATTTCATTAATATTCACCATCTCCAATCCTATTCCTAAATTGGGTTTTAGAAAATGCATATATGCATTTTCTATTTCAGGTTCTGCTTCCCATGAACGAGTTTTTTTGCCTTTAGCAACCTCAAATTTAATTGCATATTCGTTCGACAAATTTAATGCAAAAGTATTTTTTTCATTTCGTGTATCAAGTATTATTTTATTTTCAATTTCAAATTCATTTGGTGCAAATGTAAATTCTGTATATAATGCCAACCCAATTGGAGAAGTATTTACATTTAATAAATTCAATTTCCATTCACTAGAAATCGAAAATTCAGATTCAGTTGATATTCCATCTATTGTTGTATCCGCAATGCCACCCATTGTGTCAAGGCTTGCTCCAAAGGCGGAATGTGATGTATTTAAATAGATAGATGTCTGAAGTTTATCTGTTAAGCCAACTTCAAATTCAATGCGTGAATCTATTCTTTTGTAAAAATATTCTCTTCCTGTTCTATAAGTCGACCACACTTCAAGATCAACAGATCCTTTCTGTAATGTATTCGATTGATATGTTCTTGCAAATTGACGGTCTTGTGCATTAATTGAGAAAAAAGAAAATACTAAAATTGTTGTAATAAATAACCTCATGTTTTTATTATATAATTTATATGATACTTATTTTTTTTAAATTTCTTTAAACTATTCAATTTGATGATTGTTTTTTTGAGAAATTCAATAGCCGATATCTTTTACTATTTTATCAAGTCTAAATAGTTTTTTAGTATCAATGATTTCGATTTTTAAGGAAAGTGCAATGATAAACCATTAATTGTAATCATTCCAAATAAAATACTTAATTAATTGATATATAGTTTTAAAATTTGCCATGTTTATGAAAAATAACTATTTAATTTCAAGTAAAAATAGTAAATACTAGTTGCTTCAAAATTTATTAATTTTGTGAATTATTAAAATTTTTTAAAATGAATTGTATTATTAAACAAATTGGATTCCTTGTTATCATTGCTTCGATGAGTTCATGTACTCCCCAAAAAAAGGAACCTGAGCAAAAGCCTATTCCTGTTCCAACAGAAGTTTCTGCAGTAAAAATTAATGTTGATT
>Ga0114969_10002872_pt1 | contig 14052 bp, 13 predicted proteins | sample M_130807_MF_Meta_FD_87316 | JGI IMG/M metagenome (GOLD analysis project Ga0114969, IMG submission 87316) | Freshwater microbial communities from Lake Montjoie, Canada to study carbon cycling - M_130807_MF_MetaG | ecosystem: Environmental > Aquatic > Freshwater > Lake | place: Lake Montjoie...
AAAATCTCTAGATGCATATGCTAAATCTGAAATGCTAAAAGACCCTTCTAATCCTGCTAACATTGTACTTACTACTTCGATGACTCCAGCTATGGGATTTGAAAATTGGGATGTAGAAAATTTAGAAGTTTTAAACAAGGTTTTAAAAGCATATAAATCTTCTTATCCACGGTCCCCGATTACACGATCTTTGGCGATGCAAATTGAGCAGATTAAAAATGCATATGCAGAATTTAAAGGAACTAATACAGCATCACAGACAGAGCAAGCACCAGAGATTAATTTACCAGATCCTACAGGTAAGCTGATTAGTTTAAGTTCTTTGCGTGGAAAAGTTGTATTAATTGATTTTTGGGCATCTTGGTGTGGACCATGTAGACAATCAAATCCTCATTTAGTAGACTTGTATAATAAATATAAAAATCAGAACTTTACTATTTACAGTGTCTCGTTAGATAAAGACAAGGAGGCTTGGAAGAGAGCTATCAAATCGGATGGACTTGCGTGGTCAGCGCATGTGAGTGACTTATTACAATGGGAAACACCTTTAGTACAACAATTTGGATTTAATTCCATTCCATTTACACTTTTAATTGACGCGAAAGGCATGGTAATTGGAAAGAATTTAGAAGGTGATATGTTAGAACAAAAGATAATTAGTGCTTTAAAAAAATAAACATTATGAAAAATATATTAGTAGTTGTAGGAGTATTTCTTGGTATGGTTTCTTTTTCTCAGACTCCAGTAAAAATCTCCGTAAGTGGGAATATTTTTAATTTATTAGAAGACACAGTTGCCATTTCTCAATTTAATGGACAAGTTTATAGAGATTTAATAAAAGCAAAAGTGGATAAAAAGGGGAATTTTTCTATCGTAGGGAGTTTACCTTCTAAAGATATTTATGTGCTTAGAATTTCTAAAAATCAACATATCAATTTGATTTTACGTGATAATGCTTCTATACAAGTGTATGGCGATGGTAAAAATTTGATTCAATATATGAATTTAGTTGGTTCAGAGGAAAGTGCACAATTAAATAAATTTATTGTACGGTTGGAAGACTATAATCAAAAAAAAGATTCCGCTAATATATATTTACAGCAGCATCCAGATCAAGAGAAAGTAGTTAATGAATCGTTTACTTCTTTTTTTCAGGGGTTTGAGGCGTATAAACAAGAGTTTTTTAATATGAATCAAAATTCCCCTGCATTATTACCTTTATTATCACTTATTGATCCAAATCAAAATTTTGAGGTGTATGAAATGTTAGTGGATCAAATTGTTAAAGGATTTGACGGTGCTCCAACAGTTAATTTTATCAAGTCTAATTACTTGAATTTTAAAGCAAAACATGATGAAATTGCTTTTTTAATGCCTGGTAAAGAAGCTTTAGATTTTATGCAACCAAAATTAGATGGTAAGCCATTGCGTCTATCTGACTTAAGAGGAAAAGTAGTTTTACTAGATTTTTGGGCGTCTTGGTGTGGTCCATGTAGAAGAGAGAATCCAAATGTGGTTAAGATTTATGATAAATATAAGGATGCTGGGTTTACAGTTTTGAGTGTGTCTTTAGATAAGGATAAAAACGCTTGGCAAGAAGCTATTAAAAGAGATAATTTGTCTTGGGCAAATCATGTGAGTGACTTAAAGGCATGGTCGAATGAGGCAGCTCAATTGTATAAAGTTACTGGAATTCCATTTACTGTCTTGATTGACAAAGAAGGGAAGATAATAAAAACAAATGTACGAGGAGAGGAGTTAGAATTACTTTTGAAAAACGTTTTTGGATTCTAATTATGCAATTATCTCCATCTAAAAAAGTTTATTTTGCCTCTGATTTTCATTTGGGTGCTCCAACCTATGAAAAAAGTCGTGTTAGGGAAAATCATATATGTGCTTGGTTGGATCAAATCAAGCCGGATTGTGAAGCTTTATATTTAGTAGGTGATATTTTTGATTTTTGGTTTGAGTATAAGTTTGCGATACCTAAAGGATTTGTTCGTTTGCAAGGTAAGATTGCTGAATTTACAGATGCTGGTATTCCGGTACATTTTTTTACTGGAAATCATGATATGTGGGCGTTTGATTATTTGCCGAAAGAGTTAGGCGTAATACTCCATTATGAACCATTTATTACCTCAATTAATGGTAAAAAACTTTTTATAGGTCATGGTGATGGACTTGGTCCTGGTGATTATGGTTATAAGCGTTTAAAAAAAATATTTAAAAACCGATGGATACAAGCTTTGTTTGGATTTATACACCCAAATGTAGGAATAGGCTTAGCAGACTTTTTATCGAAGAGAAGTCGTGCTAAATCAGGACATTTAGATGAGGTTTTTCTAGGTGAGGAAAAAGAATGGTTGGTACAATATTGTAAAGAAGAGTTGCAAAAAGAAAGCATTGATATCTTTGTATTTGGACATCGTCATTTACCGATTGTACAACAGGTACAAACAGCTACCTATATCAATTTAGGAGATTGGATTCACTATTTTACCTATGGGGTATTTGATGGGGAAACCATTGATTTACTAAAGTTCGCGCCAAATTTAGAAAGCTAAAAGTCAGAGTTTAGGAAAGTCGGTCTGATTTGATTTTGGTGTAAGTTTAACAGCTTCATCTACTCTTTTTTCATTAATAAATACATCTTCTATTTTAAGAAATGTATGTATTCTTTTTCTTCGAGTAATTACTTTAGGTCTAATTTTTTGGTAGATAATATTTTCTGAAATATAGATTGCTCCAATTTGAATAAGGAATAGTATCACAAAGGTAATAATCATGTTTGCTTGTTGTTTTGAATGATGTACCGTTGAGTTTTTTGATTTTTTAGTGAAAATAAATTCAATCTCTTCAGCAACTTTACATGGATAAGCTAGGTTTGGATTGAATAGAAAATAGGTTTGAATATTTAGCTTTTCAAATAGGTTTTTAGAATCTGTTATTTGAAATTCTGTATCGTTTTTTTGTTCGTTAATTGCTTCTATGTTAGCTTTGTAAACTTCATCCTTATCCCCTTCTATTTTGTCACTTACATAGATAAATAAAATTACTAAAAGATACCAAAATACGCCAAAGAAAATATAAGTAATCGGAATGTAGATGTGCGATTTAATTTTTGTTTTTAATCGTTTGCGCGTTTTCTTAATACGATAATAGTACAAACAATAAAGTAACGGTGTTAGGATACCATAGATAATTTTCAAAGTGTCATCCTCATAGAAAAACAATATCCAGATGGCATTAATAGTAATTAAAAATAGAAAAAGTGAGAGTGATTTGTAAAATAAATCTCTCTTTTTTTCTTTGGATCTTCTAGCTTGCGATATTGACATTTATTTTTTTCTTCTATTTTTTTCAATCGAAAGGAGGGAGAGTTCTCTACTCGTTTGTCCAGTTACAGATGTATTTTCATCTGCACGACGAAGTAAGTATGGTAGAACTTCTTTAATGGGACCATATGGAACATATTTAGCAACTCTAAAGTCTTTGGAGGCAAGATTATAGGAAATATGATCACTCATCCCTAATAGTTGCGCAAAATATATTTTTTCGGAGGTTTTATCTAATCCTTTTTCCGCAATTAGTTGGGTTAAATAGAGTGAACTTTGTTCATTATGTGTGCCAGCACAAAGCGCTAAATAATCCAAGTTATTACAAATTAATTCTAAGGCTTTATTATAATCATTGTCTGAATCTTCTTTTGTGTTTTGAATAGGAGAGGGGTATCCATGAACTGCTGCACGTTCACGTTCCTTTTCCATATATGCACCTCTAACAAGTTTAATTCCATAGTAGTAATTTCCTGAATGTGCATCAACGATTAGTTTTTTCAAAAAATCAATTCTATCGTGACGATACATTTGTAAAGTGTTGAATACAATTGCTTTTTCTTTATTGAATTGCATGATCATTGACAAGGTGATACGATCAATACTATCTTGAATCCAACTTTCTTCTGCATCAATAAACACAGGGACATTGTTTTTGTATGCTTCTTTACAAATACGTTCTACGCGATGAATGATTTCTAAATATGCCTTTTTTTCAATTTCAGAAAGTTCATTTTTTATATCGTTTGTTTTTTCTAGAATTGAAAAAGTAGCAATCCCAGTAATTTTAAATACAGCAAATGGAATGGCAGGATTGCCTTTTGCCTTTAAAATCGTTTCGATTATTTCTTGGGTTGTTTTTTCAAAATCAATATCTTCTGTTTTTCCTTCAACAGAATAGTCGAGAATAGTTCCGATTTTATATTCGCTTAGTTCATTTATTTTAGATGTACAATCCTGAATATTTATACCGCCGCAAAATTGTTTAAAGATTGTTTTTTTTATTATTCCATCAATTGGTAAATTAAATTTAAGCGCAATTTCCGTAAACCATTTTCCGAATTTCACGATGCGTGGATAGCCTATTATTTTAAATAACCAAAAAGCTCTAACTAGATCTTTGTCGGTTTTGCTTTTAAAAGCAATTTCTGTATTTTCAAAAGTTATCATAGTACAAAAATACTTTCATTTTATGTAAAAATTCAATTATTTGAATTGAAAAATTTACTGTTTTAAAAATATATTGTATTTTGTATTTTGTTTGAAATTTTACAGTTATGTCTTATACGCTTAAATCAACTGGATACTTAATAGAGATTAATGATTTAGACGCTTCTACTTTTCAAGATTTTATGGAAAGTAATTATGTAAACTCGCGTAAAATCATTATTGTAGATGAAAATACGAATGAATTTTGTTTAGAGTATTTACTTACTTCTTTTGATTTTTTAAGGGAAGCAGAGATAATTTTAATTCCGGAAGGTGAAAGTAGTAAGGTACTAGATTTGTGTGCGCAGATTTGGGATACTTGGACAGATTATAGGATTGATCGAAAGGATGTTGTTATAAATTTAGGAGGCGGAATCGTTTCGGATATAGGTGGATTTACCGCATCTATTTATAAAAGAGGAATTGATTTTATTAATATACCTACTTCTTTATTGGCTATGGTGGATGCATCAATAGGAGGTAAAACAGGAGTAGATTTAGGGAAATATAAAAATCAATTGGGACTTTTTGTTGACCCAAAGGCTGTATATATTGACACCGCTTTTTTACAAACCTTGCCAGTGGGAGAAATGTATAATGGTTTTGCTGAGATGCTTAAACATGGTTTAATTGTACATGCAAAACATTGGGCAGATTTATCCGCGTTAAAGGAAGTTGACAAAGAGCTTTCCATTGAACATATATATACGTCACTTTCTATTAAAAATGGAATAATATTAGAAGATCCATTTGAAGGTGGATTACGTAAAAAATTAAATTTTGGTCATACTATTGGTCATGCTTTGGAGGGGCATTTCGTTAAGAAAGATCCAATTTCTCATGGATATGCCGTTGCATTGGGTATTTTAGCGGAGGCATTTATTTCGTTCAAAAAGAATTTTATCACATTGTCTGAATTAAATGAAATCGAAAATGTGTTACTTTCTAACTATGAAAGTATTGATTTGTCGAATGAAAATGTGCACGAAATTTATCAATTAATGCTCAATGATAAAAAGAATGAGCAACAGAAAATTTTGTGTGTTTTATTAATTGGTATTGGTGAAAGTATAATTAATCAAGAGATTACAGAGCAAGAAATTTTGGAGTCTTTAGAGTATTTAAATCGTCTATACCAAGAGGAAAATAAAAAAGTATAAATTTACTTTTAAAGTTGTTTATTAATTCGTTTTCATCGATAGCAATAGCTCTTTAATTGCTTTTAATCGTTCAATAAGCTCTTCGTTAACGGATGATTTTTCTTCGTGGGAATAATCTTCCTTTGCTTTTAATGAATTTTTAGCACCTTCTAATGTGAAACCTTTGATTTTTACTAAATGGTAAATTTTATTAATATTTTCGATATCTCTTATCGTAAATAATCGGTTACCTTTTCTGTTTTTTTTAGGAGAAATAACTTGGAATTCTTTTTCCCAAAATCTTATTAGTGAAGTGTTTACATTAAACATAGTTGATACTTCACCGATAGTGTAGTACAATTTAGTTAGGTTATCTGTAGATACTTTATTCAAGACTTTGGTTTTACGCTGTGAAAATAGTGATATTTTTGCAAACGAATGAAAACATCAATCATCTATATTTTATTTTTTTTTATTTCGAGTTTTTTGCTCACTTTCAAAGTAAGTGCTCAAACGAGTCTGAAAAAAGATTCCATTAGTACTTTAAAATCTAAAGCAAAATTAGATTTTAAAGTACATACAGATTCTTTACCTCAAAATAATACTGCGTATGTGGACAATATGTTAGGTTTCGCAAAAACATTTTTAGGTACACCTTATATGAGTTCGGGAGCTTCACCAACAGGATTTGATTGTTCTGGATTTGTGTCGTATGTTTTGGGTAATTTTGGTATGGATGTGATTCATTCAAGTTATGGATTAGCTGAATATGGAAGAACGGTTAAACTTTCCGAAGCTAAACCGGGAGATTTAATGTTTTTTAAAGGAAGTAATTCTGGTTCAAGTAGAATTGGCCATGTTGCAATAATTTATGAAGTTAACCCGACTGAAGGGATTAAATTTATACATGCATCTTCTTCTAAAGGTATAACTATAGATCGCTTTAGTGGTAGTGCATATTATGTTCCTAGATACGTAACTACAAAACGATTAGATTATGGAGTAGAAAGTCAAGTTTCCAAATCTAACGAAGAAGGAATAACGTTTGACTAGTTATTTAAACGTGAAGTATTTTTGAGCCAGATAGCTGAAAATCACAATGATTGAGGTCGTTAATACCTGACTCGGCATTGGCCACCAATTCAAATAATCTACAAACAATTTTAGTAAGATGTAATTTAGGAATACGCTAAATATTACAAAAAATAAATGGCGGGTAAATTGTTTTTTACCAGGTAAATTACTGTCATTCCAAACCACATATTTACTCAATAAAAATCCAATTGGGAAGGTGATAGCAAAAGAAACAATAAAAGAAGCTATGTGTGGTTTAATGGCGAATAAACCAAATTCCACATTTTCTTGGTGAAAAACATAGTGTTCACAGATAAAAAAAAGTACTAATCCAAATAATGTGTTTCCACCTCCGCATGCTAAATAATGGTATGTTTGTTTATCCATAAATCGTTTAAAGATGGGGTAAAAAACATCTAAAAAATTAAAAATAAGGATTTGCGCTCTGTTCATTGTTCTTTTATTGTAATGCAAAAATACAAATTCAAGGGACAAAATTGAATTAATTTTCAGAATTGAAGATAGTGAGTTGATTTTGTGGTAGGTAACTTTTTTTTATTTTATTCGTATACTTTAAATAAGGTTTAACTTGTTCTTTAAAGAGCATAATACTTCGTGTATGTTTAAATTACGAATATGTGGTTTTTGGATGGTATTGATTTTGTTTCTTTTTTCGTGTAAAAGAAACACAGAAAAATATGCATTTTACATCAATTCTTCTGAAAACTCTGATTTATCCGCAATAGTAGCGAATAAGAAATTAGTTGTTTTAGCCGAAAATAGCGCAACTTCTTATGTTGAATTAGAAGGTGTAAAAATGGGTTTTGAATATGAATTATTGAAAGAATATGCCAAAAGCATTGGGGTTAAAGTGGAAGTAAAATTAATCTCAAATTTGGATAATGTTGATTTGCAGTTAAATCGATTAGAAGGAGATGTGATTGCTTGTAGTTATACTATTAGTAAAGATCGTAAGAAAACAATTGATTTTACGTTACCATATTTACGTTCCGCACAAGTTTTAATTCAGCGATTACCTTCCGATTCAACACCGCAATATATAAAAGATCCAATGCAGTTAGCGCATAAAAACATTTCTGTTTGGAAAAATTCTAGTTATTACTATCGTATTAAGTATTTAGAACAAGAAATTGGTGAACCAATTGAAATTCAAGCATTAGATGGTAATTATTCTCCTGAGAAATTATTGGCTAAAGTTGCTAATAAAGAAATAGATTATACGGTAGTGGATAATCATATTGCAGTAGCTAATGCCTATGCATTTAGTCATTTAGATCATCATTTACGCTTAAGTATAAAGCAACAGATAGCGTTTGGGGTACGTAAAAATAATCCAAAATTGAAAGCAAGTATGGATGCTTGGATTAAAGCATTCCGAAAAACGCCTCATTTTAGATTTTTAAAGAAAAAATACTTTGATGGGAAAGAGTTATCCCATTTGACTTATGCAGATTATTTGAATTCAGGTGGAGGAAAACTTTCTTCGTTTGATAAGTTGTTTAAAAGAGAAGCTAAGAAGTACAATATGGAATGGCATATTATAGGTGCAATTGTACAACAAGAGTCGAATTTTACACCGTATATAAAAGGTAAAGGTGGTGCATTTGGTTTAATGCAATTTATGCCAGGAACAGGCAAGCGTTATGGCGTTCATCCATCATCTTCTCCTGCGTCACAGATTAAAGCTGGAATGAAGAAGATTTTTACAGATTTTAAATTATGGAATCATATACCGGACTATCATCAACGTATTAAGTTTGTTTTTGCTACTTATAATGCTGGACATTCTCCTATTGAAAAAGCACAACAGAGCTCGGTAGCTAAGGGGTTAAATCCTTTAATATGGGATAATAATGTAGAAGTTGCATTACGTAAACGCAAAGGAAGGCGTGTTGCATCCTACGTGAAAGAGGTTTACCATCGTTATCAAACCTTGAAGTCCTTGTATGAGTAAACAACGCTTGATAGTTATCGCGGGTCCTACTGCAAGTGGGAAAACTGCATTAGCAATACGTTTAGCGAAACACTTTGATACGTGTGTATTATCTGCTGATTCTCGTCAATTTTATCGCGAGGTAGCTATAGGTACTGCAAAACCAAGTTTGGAAGAACAGGATGGAGTAATACATCACTTTATTGATAGTCATTCTTTAGAAAATCCAGTATCTGCTTCTATGTTTGCGGAAGAAGCCTTATTGATTCTAACGAAAATATTCCAAACGAAAGATATCGTTATTTTAGTCGGAGGTTCAGGCTTATTTATGGATGCATTGTGTGTTGGCTTGGATAAGATTCCTTTCAATCAAGAAATTCGAAACCAACTTAACGCTGAATTACTTCAGAATGGTCTAGATACATTATTACTGGAGTTACACCAAAAAGACCCTACTTATTTTGCGCAAGTTGATCGCGCGAATGCTACACGCGTTATTCGTGCATTAGAGGTTATTCGAAATACAGGAAATACCTTCACTTTTTATGTGGAAAACAATACTAAGGAACAGCGCGATTTTGAATTTCTGTATTTTATAATAAATCACCCGAGAGAGAAGTTGTATGCAAGGATAGAACAACGAGTGGACAGAATGCTTGCTTCTGGATTATTGGAAGAAGTTAAATCCGTTTATCATTTAGCGCATTTACAAACACTCAATACCGTTGGATATTCAGAATTATTTCGTTTTTTGCGCGGAGAGATTTCATTTGATACAGCAATCTTGTTGATCAAACAAAATACACGACGTTATGCAAAGCGACAATTAACTTGGTTTCGAAGGTATGAGAATGCATATTGGTTAGAGAGTACAGAAATAGAATTACAGCTAAAAGAGGTTCTTACCAACTTGAAATAATTAAGTACATTTGATTTACATACAACAATTTTAGGGATGAATATTCATTTTAATCATGTGTTACCAACCCCACTTTCATCGATGCAACAAACTGTAAATTCGCTTTGGAATCAAAGTCTAATTTTGGAAAAGGGAAAGAAAGTAGTGGTGGAAGCTCCCAGTGGAAGAGGAAAGTCAACTTTAATGCATTTATTATTTGGTGTTCGAAAAGATTATACGGGTGAAATTTGTGTGGATGATAAGAATCTTTCCACTTTTTCACATCGTACTTGGACTGAGTTTCGGAAAAATAAAGTTTCTATTGTATTTCAAGATTTACAATTGTTTCCGCAACTTACTGTACTTGAGAATTTACAATTGAAAAATGATTTAACGAATCACTATTCACTTGCAGAGCTCGTAGCATTTATGGATCAAGTTGGTTTGTCTGAAAAATTAAACCAGAAATGCGGAAATTTATCGATGGGTCAACAACAAAGAGTTGCTATAATTCGCTCGATTTGTCAGCCTTTTTCTTGGCTTTTGTTAGATGAACCTTTTTCGCATTTAGATTCAGAAAACGCAGAAATATGCATGGGAATAATTAATGAAGCATGTGGTAAACAAGAAGCCGGTTGGGTTTTGACCTCTTTAGGGACAAATATTAATAGTTCGTATGATCAATTAATTACAATTTAATGTTACGGAAAATACTTTTACGAAATCAGTCTTTTTTGCAATTGATCATTGCGTTGTTTGGTGCTTTGTTAGGGGTAGTTTTTTTACTTGTTTCGGTGCATTATTTGATCAAAGTAACAGAGTTTGGTAAAGGTTCTGAAATGTTGGGTCCAAATATATTAGTTGTCCAGAAAAAAGTATCCACGACTACAACTCTTCAATTAGCTTCTTCGATTTTTACTCAACACGAAATCCAATCCATCCAGAATAAATCGTTTATTGCAGAAGTGAAACCTGTGACGAGTAACAATTTTGGGGTTGAGTTTGCTACTTCTGATCCGATGTTACCCTATTTTCGTTCCGATGTTTTCATTCAATCGATCGATAAACGTTTCTTGGATGTGAAATCTAGTCAGTGGAAATGGAATGAAGGTGCTGAATTTGTTCCAATTATATTGCCGCGCGATTTTATGGTAATGTTAAATACCTTTATGAGTTCGGCAGGTATTCCGCAAATCTCGGATCAATTAGCAGAAGAAGTGCAGTTTAGTTTAGTACTTTCAAACGATAATACGCAACGAAAATTCAACGCTAAAATAATTGGTTTTACGAACGAAGTTTCTTCTATTTTGGTTCCAGAGTCCTTTATGAAGTATGGGGGGAATACTTTTGGGAACAAAAAACAAGAAAAAATAACACAAATAATCATTGCAGGAAAAGAGAAAGAGTTTGGTCTATTGGAAAAATTTTTAGATCAAAATCAGTACGAATCTAAAAATGCACAACTAGTTACGGGAAGATTAAAAAGCGTAGTGAGTACATTGCTAATTGTTATTGCTTTCATTTCCTTTCTGACCTTGTTATTTTCTTCTTTTGTACTCATACAATACATACAGTTATTAATCTCGAAAAATTCCTATGAAGTAAAAACATTGCTACGATTAGGATATCCTTCCAAAAGTTTGTCCAATGTATTTATTGTTTATTTTGTTTCATTGTTCGGAATGTTATGTGTCTTGGGATCGGTGTTTTTTGTTTTTCTTAAATCTTATTTGGATGAAAAATTACATAGCACTGGGATTTATATTGATTTTCAGTATACCTTTTATAGTTGGGCAACTTTAGGGTTTTCCTTCGTCTTATTTTTTGTTTTAACTTTTATTAGCAGTAAAAGAAATATTATGCATGAATTTTAGGAAGATTTAACTTCCTCAATTAACATAAAATTTCTAATTTTGCAACAACTTTAACCAATAATTTTATGAGAAAAATAGTATTTATTTTATTTGCATTATTATCCCTGACAGGATTTTCACAAAAAATCAAGATTAAGTTATCTGGTGAAAAGGATACAACCGTTTTTTTGGTGAAATATTACGGAAAAGGCATGTATTATGCGGATACAGCGGAGATGAAAAAAGGAATTGTCGAATTTAAAGGTTCGAAACAAAAGCCAGGTGTATTAGCTCTTTTGTTGCCAGGACAAAAATATTTTGACTTTATTTATAGTGGTGAAGATGTAAGTATAGAAACATCGGGTCCAGATTTCATTCAGTCAATGGTTATAAAGACGTCCAAGGAAAATACAACTTTTTTAGCGTATATAAAATTCATGAATGATCGTAGAACAAAAGCGAAAGAATTAGCTGATAAACGCGAGAAATTAGGTAAAGACTCACCAGAATACAAGACAATTGGTAAAGATTTAGAAGCAATTTCAAAAGAAGTAGTTGCATATCAAAAGCAATTAGTAATTGACAATCCAACAGCATTTGTTAGTAAGATAGTAAAGATGTCAATGGATGTCGAAGTTCCTGAAGCACCAAAGAATGCGAATGGTGCATTGTTAGATTCTAATTTCGCATATCATTATTTTAGAGATCATTATTTTGATAATATTGACCTGAGCGACGATAGATTATTGAGTACCCCAGTTTTTCATAACAAACTTGATTTTTACTTTGGAAATAATATGTTGCCTCCAATTCCGGATACCATTGTAAAGTTTGCTTTCCGTTTTTGCGATAATTTAAACGTTAAATCAGAGATGTTTAAGTATTCTGTTACGCATATTACTTCCAATTATGAGAAGTCTAATATTATGGGGATGGATAAAGTGTTTGTTAAAATGGGGCAACGCTATTATTGTGTAAAAAATAATTTAGGTAAATTAAAAGGCTCTTCCAATATCACCTGGATGGATTCAACGAAGTTGGGGGAGTTGTGTAAAAAGGTAGAAATCAACAAAAATTTAGTGCAAGGGGAGATTCCTCCAAACATCACCTTGGTAGATTCGACAGATAAACGTTGGAGAGATTTTTACAGTTTAAAGGCTGATTATACTGTTTTATATTTTTGGGATCCAGAGTGTGGACATTGCAAGAAAACGACACCAAAATTAGGAGAATTGTATTTAAAGAAATTAAAAGATCGTAATGTGGAAGTTTTTGCAATCGGAAAAGCAGTTGGCGAAGACTATGTGAAATGGAAAAAATTTATCAAGGATAATAATTTAACATTTATCAATGTTGCACTTACAGATAAATTATACAAAGCAGCTTTAGAAGATGCTAGACAATTTGTACCAGAATTCACTACGGTAGAAGCATTAAATTACCAAGAAACGTACGATATTTATTCCACTCCAAAAATATTTGTGTTGGATAAAGACAAGAAGATTATAGCTAAAGGCTTATCTATTTCCCAGTTGGAAGATATGTTAGACCATTATCAAGGAAAAAAGGATGCGACTAAGTTATTTCCTCCAGATCCGGAAGAAGAAGAACACGCAAAAGAATCCCACTAAAAAAAACAAGGCTGTTTCAATAATTGAAGCAGCCTTTTTTAATTGTAGAATGAAAAGCTATAGTAGTAATTTTTGGATTGTTTGTATTTCCATGCTTTTGTTCATGATAAGTTTTAACTTAATCATGCCTGAACTTAATGGGATCTTGTCGGATTTGGGTGGGGATAGATGGAAGGGATTAATAATAACTGTTTTCACAATTTCCGCTGCTATTTCAAGACCTTTTTCAGGGAAACTTTCTGATTATATCGGACGGAAAAAAGTCATGTATGTAGGGCTGGTTTTGTGTGTTGTTGTTAATTTACTATATCCTTTTACCCATTCGGTATTTTTGTTTTTAGTTGTTCGATTTATCCATGGTTTTACTGTTGGATTTACACCTACAGGTGCCACGGCAATGATTACAGATCTTTTACCAATAGACAAAAGAGGAGCAGGGATGGGTATTTGGGGGACGTTTATTTCTTTAGGAATCGGTGTTGGTCAGGTATTAGGGACCCCAATTGCTTCATTTTTAGGGATAAATGCATTGTTTTATCTTTCTTTATTTTTGAATATTATTTCTTTAATTCTGCTTCAATTTACGGTTGAAACTTTGGATAGTCCAAAAGAAATGCAACTCACTCATTTGAAAATTAAAAAACAGGATGTTTTTGAGTCAAATGTATTGCCGTCCGCTTTTGTAATGTTTTTAACTTCCGCGTGTTCTGGTTTTGTCTTTGTACTTACACCAGATATTTCCGCCTATCTTGGAATTGAAAATAAAGGATGGTTTTTCTTTTTTTATGTTGCAGTAACGATATTAGTTCGTTTGTTTACTGGGCGATTATCCGATACAATAGGTCGTGTTAAGTCTTTGATCATCGGCGTTAGTTTGTTATGCATTAGTATGATACTATTAGTTAATGCAACAACTATTTTAACCTATACGCTCGCTTCTGTCGTTTTTGGTCTTGCTA
>Ga0114969_10002878_pt1 | contig 14034 bp, 23 predicted proteins | sample M_130807_MF_Meta_FD_87316 | JGI IMG/M metagenome (GOLD analysis project Ga0114969, IMG submission 87316) | Freshwater microbial communities from Lake Montjoie, Canada to study carbon cycling - M_130807_MF_MetaG | ecosystem: Environmental > Aquatic > Freshwater > Lake | place: Lake Montjoie...
AACTACGGGGCCACGGCTCCGATTATATCACTGAACCACGCCATCGGAACTTATGCCTCGCCGACAGTTGTTACAGGCGACCTAGGTTCAATTCAGTTTAATGGTTACAACGGCTCATACTTTTCGCGCGGATCACGCATATATTCCACCGTGGAGCAGTCATGGTTAATTGGAGGAACCAATGGTGCATCGCTTACGGCGCAGGTCAACTTGAACAACACGTCATCGGTATCGACTGGTTGGTATGTAAGCCCGTATTCGTCTGGCAACCCTGACCTGAATTTCTACGGAAACTTGAATGGCTCTACCGCAGGCAAGACGCTGACCATTACCAGCGGAGCCAATGCGCTGTCCGGCACGGTGACGCTGGCCAATGGAACGAACACAATCACAAGTTCGGCGATCACCACCAGCACAGTTATCGACCTGAGCCTGCAAACCGCCAGCGGTGCTCGAACGGGTGCGCTGGATGTCATCGTTTCGGCTGGAAGTGCAACCATCACCACCGTTGCTACCGATCAGGGAACCTACGTTTGGACTGGAATCAAGAAAAACTGAGCCTATGAAGAACAAACTCATCCTCTGCGCGGCCTTGGCCGCTACTGCAATGCTGGCCGACGGACTGCTCGTTAGCAGCACCTCGAAGACTGTGACCGAAACCATCACCGACGAACTGCGTCAGGCTACTATTGATGTGAATCGCGTGAGTGGCGCGATCACGGTGACCGTGAACTACGAGCGCGTGGTCCGCTCGGTGGATGGTGACACGATCAATGTGCTGTCCGCCACCGCACTCAAGCAATCCACGGTGCCTTGGGACACGGCGACCAACTTGATTCCGGCGCTCGGTGCGATGCGGACACAGTTGCAGGCCGCGTTACCGACGCTGCTGTCCAATCCCTAACCCAAGAAAGATTTGAAGAACGTGCAAGAACATCATGACGCCATCGGAGGGAGCGCAATGTTGCTCTCGGGAATGCTGATCCAGTGGGTGCATGGGTTCGACGAAATCTTCCTCTTCATTGCCCACGGCGCGGGTGCCCTGGCCGCGCTGGTCGGCCTGTGGCTGATCGTCCGTAAAGCCATCCGCGACAAGCGGGAGAACCCCTAACATGGAAGACCTCCTCAACCTGATCCCCGAAAAGCAGCGCGGCACCGTCCTGTTTGCGCTCGCCGTCTCGCCCTATGTCACGCGCGCCTTTCACGCCATCCGCAATGGCGGCGGCCTGCGGGGCATCATCAACTCGATCTGGTTCGGCACCAACACCGACCCAAAGCTCAAAGCCGAGGTCGAAACCCTCCGCGCCGCCACCACCGTCATCCCCAAGCCGTGACCTCGCCTACTGATCACTGATCACTGATTACTTCCCATGAATAAACTTTACCTCTCGATGATCTTCTGCGCGGCCATGCTGTTCGCCGGCTGCCAGACCACCGTCGCCCCGGGCGCCGATCCCGTGGTGGTGCATGCCGAGCAGACGCTCGCGCTGGCCCGCCACGCGCTCGATGCGTTCGTCCAATACGATCACACCCACCGGGCCGCCGTGCCGAAAGAAGTCCACGCCTTCGCCGAGGCCGTGCGCCGGGAAGCCCCGCCGAAGTTCCGCGCCGCGCTCGCCATCCTTGACGCCTACCAGGCCAACCGCTCCCCCGAGAACCGCGCCACGTTGGAGACCTACGTGGCCGCCCTTGCCGCCCTCGCCGCCCAGGCCGACGCCAGCCATTGACCCCGCCCCTTTATGGATCCCCTCACCATTCTCTCGCTCGCCACCGGCCTCTACAAGCTCGCCTCCAGCATCCGCACCGACCTCATGCAACGCGGCGAATGGACCACCGAGCAGGAGGCGAAATGGCAGGGCGAAGGCGAAGCCCTCTTCGCCAGCCCCGCCTGGCAGCCCGACCCACTGACCACTGATCACTGATCACTGATTACTTCTTCCCCCGCCCCGACCCTATACGCCCGCCGCAATCAGTAAGGCCGCCGCCTTATGATCACCGTCGAACTCGAAAAAGCCGCGCACAAGCTGATCACCACCGCCCTCCTCGCGGCGGTGGCGACCAGTTCCGCGGGGGCACTGCTGCCCGACGGCGGCATCGGTCTGGTGGACAACCAGCCCTTCGGCCTCACCGGATCGTTTGCCGATGGCGGCATTGGCGAGAGCTCCGACGCTGATGGCATCCCGCTCGCGGCCGGGGTCAATTTCTACCTCTACCGAGGCGCCGGCTGCGAAGAGATCAACTACCCGTGCGCCATCATCACCGCGGAAGCGGGCGAAGAACCGGCGGACGAATTCGCCGGCAATTATCTCTGCACGCTGTCGGTCTCGGTGCAGATGCAGGCGCAGCCGAACGACGCCGCCCCGACCACCGATGTGGCCGCCCTGCTGGAGCTCGCCGCCGATGCCGTGACCGGCTCGCTCTGCGTGGCCGACTTGCCGGGCGACCTGAACACCGCCCGCGTGACCGCCAGCCTCCTGACCGTGATCGGCCAGGCCGGCAACCGCAGCCTGCGCACCAGCGGCGAAGGCCGCGCCCGCGTCCACACATTTTCCGTCCCGCTCGTCTGTGCGGGCCTCGATCTAACCTGATTTTATTTTATGCCTTCAACCTCGCAACGCGGCATCGGTGTCACATGGGGAATTTCCTCGACCGGCTACACGTGGACCGGGTCCGCCTCAGTGCCGTGGACGGTCAACGCCACCGACCAGAATATCTCCACGGACGCGGCGATGGATGACAGTTCGAAGGATCCCGTGACGGGCGCCACGCTCGGCCTGGTGTTCTCTGATTTCACGAAGGAGATTCAGCTCAAGGTTTATCCCAAGAGCACCAGCATAGCGCTCGCGCTCGCGGAGGCCGTGAAGATTCCCTATCCCGGCGACCTGTTCGTGATCACCGACTCGAACGACGCCGTGGCCGCGGGCACCTACACGGTGCTCAAGGCATCCCGCATGCGCAAGGTCGCGGGCAAGGCCGAGTTCGATGTCACGCTGAAACAATACGAGAACTTGATGGCGATCATTTCCTGATGTGCTCACCGACCTGCAAGCCCGACTCCATGTGCCCAAGCCATTCCGGGTGCTGGGGCTGGAGCTTTGCCCCTTCTCGCTCAGTCATGCGCTGACCCTCGAAGCCCTCGGCCTGCGCGCCTTGGGCGACGAATCCGACCTCGCCGTCGCCGTCCTCATCTGCGCCCTGCCGCCCGGTGAATGGCAGCGACGCCTCGGCACCCGCCGCCTCGCGTGGCAGGTGGCGTGGTGGCAGTTCCAAGTCCGTTGCCAGTTGCGCTGGGTCATGTGGCGGCAGGGTCCGCTCGCCGCCGCCGCCGTGCTCGAACGCGCGGCCACCGTGTTCGGCGAATACTGCGCGCACCATTCCGCCTGCCCCGAATACCGCGTGCAGTCCGAGCCCGCCGCCGCCGATTCGGACACCCCCGCCGAAGCCGCGACGCCGCGCGGGGCGCCCTTCCTCGAATCCGTCCTGGTGACGCTGCTCTCCCGCCTCGGCTATCGCGAGGCCGATGCCCTCGCGCTGCCGCTCGGCCGCGCGTTGCTGCATTATTTCACGTATTGGGAATTGGAAGGCCGCATCGAACTCGTCAACGACGAGGACGCCGCCCAGGCAATCGCGTTTTCGGAAGAGGCCGACCGCCTGCACGAATCGCGGCTCGCCGCCGCAAATGCCCTTTACGCCGCCCAGACGGCCGCCACCGCATGAACCTGTTCGCCAAACTATCGCTCGACGGTTCCGACTTCGTGCGCGGCCTCGCGGTCGCGAGCTCGAAGGCCAAGGCGTTCGGCAAGGAGATCGGCGGCGGGATGCTCACCGACATCAAGTCGAAATTTTCCAGCGCGTTCGGTTTCGCGGCGGTTGCGGGCGGGCTGGTGGCGTTTGGGAAACACGTCATGGACACCGCCGATCATATCGGTGACCTCGCCGATCAGTTGGGGCTGACCACCGAGGAAGTGCAGCGGCTGCAAGTCGCCGCCGGCCGCAACGGGCTGGGCGAAGAGGATGTTTTCAAGGCGGTTTCAAAAATCAGCCAGCAACGCACCGCGGCCCTCGGCGGCGACGCGAAAGCCAACGCTCTCTTCCGCCAATACGCCGCCGGTCTGCGGCTCAATGACGCGACGATCAGCAACCTCGATCTCGCGAAAGCGGTGATGGAATCCGCCAGCAAGAGCGGCAACTGGGCGCAGGTGCAGGCCGATCTTTTCGAGCTCGCCGGCAAGAAGGGCGCGCGCCTGGTGAGCACGTTTGATGCGCTGAAAAACCTCGGCCCGATCAAGCTGATCCGCGACGAAGACATCGCCGCGCTCGGTAAAGCCAAAGACCAATGGGCGGAAGCGATGCGTCAAGCTACCATCCTTGGTGCGCCTGCCGTGGGTGAGGCGGGCAGAAAACTATCTACCGTTAACGCCATGCCGTCCGGGCTTATGAAACTTCTCAGTGCGTTTGTCGAGTTGACCCCGATGGGGATAAGGAATTCATTATTCAGAATGAACGCCCCGGCGGCGCCCGAAATGCTCGGCCCTCCCCCCCCGTTGCCGGACCTGAAACCACCCGGCGGCACTAAGATTCCCAAGGAAGCCTCGCTGCTCACCCCGGGCGATTCGCTGGCCAAGATGGGTTTGTTTGTTGGCGGCGCGGGCAACCCGGTGACCTCGGCAAATCACACCAAGATCAGTCTGCTGCGGCAGTCCGTCGCGCAGTTGCACCAGATGAATCAACACCTCAGCAGCGCGAACCGTCAGCGCCCATAACCCATGGCCCTGCCCACCTCCCCGAAAGCTTACGGCGTGGTCGATCCCGACGACTTCCCCGCCATCGCGTGGAATCCGCGCGAGGGCCGACACGTCGAGTATTCGCGCAGCCTGTTACGGAGCAATGTGACCGCCCTGGAAGCCCTGCTGCAAACGCGGGGCTTTGCCTATTCGGTCACGCCCACCAGCGGCGCGAAGGCAATGGTCAAATGGTCCGCCCCGTTCCAGCAGGTCGTGGAGAACTGGACGCCGCGCTTCAACGAGACGCAGCAAAGCCTCTGGCTCGATGACGCGGTGCGCGCGGAGATGGCGAAGCTGACCGACCTCCAAGGCCGCGCCGATTTCAAGGCTGATCTCGAATCGGTGCTTGCCGGCGAGCGCACCTACACCGACGAGACCGGCCTGCACGAAATCACCATCGCCAGCGTGAAGGCCACGGTGGTGGCGTTTGGATTCAGTGCCACGGTGTTTGACAAGCTGGTCAAGGATCTGGTCAGCGGCGTGGAGAACACCCTGCCGGTGAGCACGCCGGTGTTGCAACTCTCGCGGGTATTCCCGAGCTTCACCTCGGGCAGCAATCCGCCCACGCCCTATCTGTCGTCATCCGTGACGGATGGTCCCTATCCCGCCGCGGTGATTGATTACTCCGCGCTGTTGCTGTCGATGTTCGCGAATATCAATTTCCTTTACACCACGGAACAACTCATCGCCATCGAGCCGACTATGCCGGTGGAGCTCAAGGCCGTTTACCGGGCGATCACCGCCGCCGCGAGCGCCGGCCCCGAGGGCACCACGCCCGGCTACTGGCTCAAGAAGGCACCGGAGGGCGACCAGCTCGAAGATGGGCGCTGGCATTTCCGGGTGGAGTATTGGTTTGCGGAACGCATCGGAGAACTCGCGTCTGCGCGACTTTTGGCATGAACATCGACCCCGTCCCCCTCGCGTTAAACCGCATTTCCCGCGTGTTGGCCGTGCAGCGCTCCCAACGCCCCGCCAGCGTGTCGGATGCCCGTTTGCAACGAACCACTCGCGGAAGTTTTCAGACGCCGCTGGCGGGCCGGCGCCGCGCGTCGGCTTCGAGCGACCGCCCGGTCTGGGGCTGAGGCCAGCGCTTTTTCAGCATCTCCCGCATGTGCGCGGGGTTGGACCGTCGCCAATGGGCCATGCGCGCCGCGGCGTTGGCGGGATAGTCCGCCGCCGGATCGGGGCGCACTTCGAAGATCGCCGCCGCTTCCTCGGGGCTCAGCAGATCGCGATAGCTCCCGTGCAACTCCTGCGCGCTGTGCCCGGCCTGCGCCGTGGTCGCCACCTCCCCGTGCACCACGTAGTGCGCCGAAACAAACGTGTGCCGCATCACATCCTGCTCGCGTTTCGTGTAGCCCGCGGCCTTGCGGATCGCATGCCAGCGGCGGCCGGCCTGCGCCGGGGCGAGCGGCACGCCGAGCACGCGCCACCGGTTGAGCCATTCGGCCAGGGAGGGGCAGATGGTCACGTCGCGTCGTCGGCGGGTCTTGTTCCACTTGTCGATGCGGATCAAATTGCCGCGAAAGTTCGCCGGCTCCAGCCGTTGCATTTCGCTCTCCGGTCGCAACCCGGCGAGATAACCGGCGGCGCCGTAACCGACCATCTCGGGGTCGAGACGTTCCGCCGTGCGGAGGATCTGCAACACGTCACCCGCGTGATGGAGGACCGGTGGCGGCGTCTCCATGATGGGCCGGGGCACGCCGTGGCAGGGATTGGCAACCAAATGCCCGAGCGCGACCGCCCACGAAAACCACGTGGACAGATCCACCAGCATCGTGCGGTGCCGCCACGCCGAGAAGCCGGGCGCCGTGGTGAAGGCGGCGACCATCGTTGGCGTGATCTGCCCCGCCGGCATCGCCTCGCGGCCCCGGATGAAGAGTGACGTGGATGACGCCAGCCCGCGGAGCGAGCGCGGGCGAAGTCCCTGGGCGGCCTTCGCGGCGAGGAACAACGCGCGCAACTCGCCGACCGGCAGCGTGGGCCGGCTGGCCTTCCGCGTGTCCTCGATGGACTGGCACGCCTCGGCCAGAGAATAACCGCCGGTCTGGGCGCGGTGCAACGCGGCGAGCATCTGGGCGCGCTCCCAATCGGAGCACGCGCCCAGGGCCGGGCCGACCCCGGCCGCGGCACGGGTGAGTTCCGCGGCGTAGGCTTCGGCGGCGCCCTTGGTCGGAAAAAATCGGCGGGCGGTGCGGCTGCCTTCGCGATACGTGACCCGCCATACCTTGCGCCCGCGTTTGACCTCGGGTCGGATGGTCATGGTCGTGGGTGCAATCTGGTGCAGTTTTTCACCCGCCAAACCGGGTGCGGAACGGGTTTTTTCAGGTGGATGTCAGGTGCGGTCATGTTTGGAATGTGGATATTTCCTCAACAAATCTCCCGTTTCTGGCCTATAATCACACATCGTGGAATGGTGCGCGGTGCAGGGTTCGAAGGGGCGGGCTTGCGTGGATTTACTTGGGCTTTTTAATGTTTACAGTTGTTTCGGTGCAACTTGGGTGCAGGTTTTGCACGGCGCGAAGGGCTTCGCCAAGGGCGATCAGCAGGGCGAAACGACCGAGATGGCCGCGGGGTAATGGGGCAGGCGTTCGGCGGCGGCGCGGCGGTGGGTGGCTCATGACTGGGCTTGCAGGCGGCGGCCACGGGGGCTGTCGGCAGGGATCAGTTCGGGGCTTTGGCACCGGGTGCAGGCGAGGTAGGCGTGCCGGCTGCGGTCGCTGGAATAGATCAGGGCCAAACCGACCAGCACGGCGGCCCCCACGGCGGGGGTGGGGTCGCCCCGGTCAAGGAGCCGGAACAGGCCGAGGGCGCCGCTGGCCAAGGCTAACAAATACAGGCCGAACTCGATGATGACGCTGCCGCCGGAGACCCGGCAAATGGTGGCCACGGCCTCGCACCGGCCACAGATGAGGCGGCGATCCCGCGGCGGATCGGGGGGCATCGGCGGCGGCACACTGGCGGCGGGTGCGGGGGTGAATTCGTGGTGGCAGGTGCCGCAGAGGATGGTGGCGGCGGTGGGATCGGCGTCGAGGATGGTAACGCAACGCGGGCAGGGGGTGTGCATTTTATCCTTTTGCAATGGGGGATTCACCCCATGTAGGCTCGGCACCCATGCCCCATGCCGTTATTCCGCCGGAACTGGCTGCGCTTATTGCCGGGATGAGTGAGGCGGAGCGCGGGGTGTTCGCGGCGCCATCGAAGGAATTGATCACGGCGAGGGCGGCATCACGGGCGAGGGCGCTGGTGTGGGCGTCGCTGTAAAAGGGGATTTGCACTTTCCAGTCGCGGCCTTCCACGGGGATGTGACCCAGGGGCGCGGCGGCGTTGGCGCGGTAGGGTGCCGCGGGTTCGTTGGCTGCCAAATGAGAATCGCAATGCGCATTTTTCCCAGTTGCGGCCATTAATTTCAGCCACATTCGTTCCGTGGCTGGTCGAGTTCCAATTAGCACGCTTGATAGTGAGCTAGGAGAAAGCCCAACAAAACGCGCAAATTCCAACTGGTTCAACCGCCGTGCGGTCATCTCAGCTATTAGCGCAGCTTTTATGTTGTCAGAGGTTTTCAAAATGAGTTCGACGTGTCCCTAACCACCGCATGCAGCCAACAGCCGGGGCGCTGTCAGTTCGGGAGTGCGTTGGAATGGCGAGCGTCATTTTAATCGCGGCTGTGGCTGGATTTCACACGCGTGGTGGCGCCATGGGCATACGGGCCAGCGCCGTGGAGGCCTGATCCGCCTGCCGCGCCGCCGCATGGCTCGCGGCGCCATCGAAGGAATTGATCACGGCGAGGGCGGCATCACGGGCGATGGCGCTGGTTTGCGCGTCGCTGTAAAAGGGAATTTGCACTTTCCAATCGCGGCCTTCCACGAGGATGTGACCGAGATGAGTGTTGCTTTCTGTAACAGTTTTTCCAATTCCACCCGAGACACGGGTGCTTGCGGCCTCTATTTTCCGCAGAACCTTCGCCGTGACCGGGCTTTTACCGATTAGCATTGCTGATACAAGGCTTGGAGAAACCCCAATGAAATTGGCGGTTTCAGTCTGATTCAGTCCGCGAGACTCCATTAGCTGTATTAGCGCAGCTAGATTATTATCGGGCGCTGGATGTTTTTGTTGCAGATTGTTACAGTGTTGCTAGTTTGCGTCCGTAACGAATCGTAACGGACACGAAGTTAAAAGCAAAATCGGTGAATAGAATGACACAGTATTGCAATTTTATTTCGGAACAATTTGCACGCATGAAAAAGAGGACACAGGTAACGGAAAACAATCGGGTGTCAATTGCGTTCGCCTCCAAACGGCTGGGGGTGACTCCGGGACACTTGCGGTTTGTGCTGCGCGGCGAACGGCATTCGCCGAAGTTGCTGGCGCGGTATCAGGACTATCTGGCGGCGATGGCGCGGCTGGACGAGGCCACGATGGCGGGAGGGCCGGCGCGATGAAAGACGGGGTTCGGAATGATGCCTTCGGAGTTGCTTATCGCGCTCTGGAGGTGGTGAGCGGTGAAATTGACAAGGAAAGGGTGCGGTTGTCGGCGGCGGCAGAGGCGGAGATCGTGCGGGAGCAGGCGATCGCACTGGGCACGGTGACGTTGTCGGTGGCGGAGTTCGCGCAGCGATTCATGGGGGGGGCTTCAAAGCACAAGCTACAGAAGGTGCGCGACGCGGTGCGGGCGAAGACGTTGCCGGCGGTGGTGATCAACGGGTTCGTGAGTTTCCACCTCCCGACGGTGTTTTCGTTCAAAGGAGGTGTCCGATGAACACGTTTTTGACAGCGCTGCTGGTGGCGATGGTCTTGGCGGCCTGCACGGTGACGCTCGCGGGGTGCGTGGTGTTGCTGATGGCGCAGACGCGCGGTGGCCGGCAGGTGCTGGGCATACCGCGCAACCGGAAGCTGCCGGAGAAAAGGAGGCGGGTGTGAGCGAGTCCAAGCTGTTCGTCGTCCAATACAGATACCGGGTCCAGACGTGGGCGACGGTGGTCGCGGCGGACTCGGCGGCGGATGCCGAGGCGCAATTCAAGCGGAACAATCCCACGGTGGAATTTGTCGGATGCAGGGTCAGTGAAGATCCCGTCCGATCGCAAACGCCGCCGGCCGATGCGTGGCTGGAAGACCGGGCCGCGCTGACGCGGGCGGCACTCTATTTCGGATCGAGCAGCGCGGTGCGCGCCTCGGTCCCTCCATCTGCCAGCAGTCCCACGCCCCCGGCGATTCCCGAGATCCAACACATCACTGCGGCGGACATCCCCTGTCCGACCGCCGGGTGCGCCGGTATCTCCCCCGCCCCGATCGCGCCCTCCTGGGCAGCGGCCGGGGCGGCGGGTGAGGGGTGGCCGCGGGTGGGAAGAAGTGATCAGTGATCAGTGATCAGTAACACCAAAGCAATTCCCCATGAACTATCGATGGATTTACGAGAATGCACGGTATCGAAATGACCTTCGCCTTTCCGAAGCGATTTTTAGTCATAGAGGTTGGAAGGACTTGAATTGGTTGAAAACGAAAAACGCCGCCCAAGGGCAGCGATTCGAGCACGGACGGAGCGTGACACATTTTCAAAAAACGGTTCCCCACACCATTAAACTAACAAACCAAATGAATGCGATGACGTTTCGCGCCTCGATTGCGCAGAAGATCGGGATGGATCCGCAGAAGCTGATCCAGTTGTGCCAGGCCAATGGGCTGGAATTAAGGACGGGGGCGCAGCTGAGTGCGCCGGTGTTTCCTCAGCACCGGAAGCCGCGACCGAAGACCCAAAAATGGAAGAACCGGGCGCAGGTGGTGCTGTTGCGGGATGCGGGGCGGACGTGGCCGGACATCCAATTGATCACCAAAATACCACGGGAGACCGCCCGCTACATATACGAGCAGGCGGTATTAAGCAGGGAGTAGTGAGCAGGGAGCAGGGAGCAGGGAGCAAAGAGCGGAAAAACAGGAAAGAAGGTCTATGATTTCGCACAAAAAGTTGCAGCGGTCGCGGACGCAGTTGGGTTTTAAGCTGACCGCCGGCCAGGTGCCGCGGCCGTGGATGATGCGGCGGGGTGAGGAGCATCTGATAGCCTCGGTGGCGCGGGGTTATCTGCATTTTTGTCGGAATCATATTCCGCCGCTGAATCCGCACGCGCCGGAGTGGGTGCAGGCGGGGGGCGGGAAGCAGCCAGCGGGGAGCGGGGAGCAGTAAGCAGTGATCAGTAATCAGTGAACAGTGTTCAGTATTATGGCGCGCAAGACGTATCAGAAGCCGGTGCGGGTGGGGTTCGGGGCCGCCCTTGAGCGGGGCATCGTGTTCCGCCGGCACGTGGAGATCGAGGTGCGGCGCGGTCGGTATAAGACGGCGGCGCAAGCGATCGCGGCGTTGCATGCCAGGGTGTGGGCGAGGGCGGAGGACTAATTAATATGAATCCTTGTTTTACTCACGAACGATCTATTTTTGACCCGCCGTGGCTCGCAATTCACCGAGAGTCCGCACTGGAACTGCTCAAGGATTACAATCTGACCGAGTTGCAGAAAACCGACACAGGTCACCTGATGGCGGGCTATTGCAACGCGCTGGACTACGCCGGGTTGCTGCACTACGGGAAAACTGAAGCTGAAGCGGTGGCCAAGGCACTGGGACTAACAGCATGACACGCAGCGAACAGATTTTGGCCTTGTTAGGCACGGATGCGGCGCTGGGGCGGTTGCCGGTGCTGTTGCCGATCGAGGCGAAGCAAAAGGGGCCGAAGGTGCCGGGCTGGCCTAAACTGACGTGGGCGGAGACGCAGACGCCGGAATGGCTGGCCGCACTGGACCGGCACCGCAATACGGGGGTCGCCCTGGGCGCGCAATCGGGCGGGCTGTGCACGCTGGACGTGGACAATGAGGAGTGTGGGCCGGAGTTTCTCGCGTTGAATCCGAAGCTGGCGGGCAGCCTGCGGACGCGGGGCAAGAAGGGTTTCCAGCTTTGGATGTGGCTGTTTCCGGATGCGAAGCAGGCGGCGGAGGGGTTGCCGGATTATCCGCCGGCGCGCATGAACATCACGCACGCGACGCGGGTGGTGGAGCAGTTCACGGATGGCGGTGGCATCACGACCACGCCGTATGTCTGCGCGGAGTGGCGCGCGGGCGGCGCGCAGTCGGTGGTGGCGGGGGTGCATCCCGACGATGAGGTGTTGCCGGATGGCACGACGCGGCCGCGGTGGTATCAGGTGGTGGTGGAGGCGCCGCCGGTGGCGGTGGGTTTCTCGGAGATTATCTGGCCTGACTCATGGGTGCTGCCCTGGGTGAAGGAGTGGGAGCAGATCCGTGCGGCGCGGGAGAGTGCGGGGGCGCAGGCGACGGCGGCGATTTACGGGCGGGCCTTCACGATGGGAAAAGAGGGTCCGGTGATGGGCGAGCATTTCTGGGCGGCGCGGTTCGTGGAGAAGCATGACTTGCTATTCGACGCGGTGTCCGATTCGTTTTTCGTCTATAAGGAGGCGACGGGGGCATGGGAGCCGCGGAGCCGGGCGCAGGTGGGCAATTTCGTGAGCCGTTATCTGGTGCAACAGAGTGCGGGCGATGGGTTGGAGTTTTTGCAAGGGAACAGCGCGAGGTCGTGGCCCAAGGTGAATTCGTTACTGAGTTACATCGAGGGACTGGTGACGGAGCAGAATCCGTTTCCGCGGGCGAAGGGGATGATTCATTGCCGAAACGGGATGGTGGACATCCGCGGGCCGGTGCCGGTGCTCGAAGCGTTTGCGCCGCGGTTTCGTTCGCGCAATCCGTTGCCATGGGATTTCACGCCGGGGGCGGTGTGTCCGAATTTCAAGGCGGTGTTGCTCGAAAGCGCGCTCGATGCCGATGACATTCTCACGGTGCAGAAGTGTGCGGGGTCGTTTGTGCTGGGCACGAATCTGATGCAGCGGATCGTGATTCTCACGGGCACACCGCAGGGGGGCAAGAGCACCCTTGCCCGTGTGTTCCAACGCATCATCGGCGATCACAACGTGGCGATGTTGCGCACGGAGCAGCTCGGGGAGCGCTTCGAGATGGGGGCGTATCTGGGCAAGAATCTGCTGACGGCGCCGGATGTGGACGGGGGTTTTCTCAAGACGAAGGGGGCTTCGAAGCTGAAGAGTTTGACGGGGTCGGACTTCATCGAGGCCGAGCTTAAGGGCGGCGGCCGGGAGATGTTTGAGGGGTCGCTCAATGTCCTGATCACCTGCAACAGCCGGCTGACGATGCGGCTCGAAGAGGACGCGGACGCGTGGCGGAGGCGATTGATCCTGATCGGCTACAACCGGCCGAAGTGCGCGACGCCGATTCCTGACCTGGTGGACAAATTGTTGTTAGGTTGCGCGGAGTTGGGCTGGGTGCCGGAGGCGTCGGGTGTATTAAACTGGTGCATCGAGGGGGCAAGGCTGCTGTTCGCGGACGCGGCCAAGGGTGGCAAGGTGGTCTTGAGCCAGCAGCAGGAAGGTCGGATAGAGGCCTTGCTTTCGGAGAGCGAGAGTGTGCGGCATTTCATCGAGACGCAGGTGGTGCCCACGGAGCGCGGGGAGCCGGATGACGCGAACATCACTACCGAAGAACTCAAGGACGGCTACATCGCCTATTGCGCGGAGCAGGGGTGGAACGCGGAGCCGGATAATGTTTTCCACAACCGGCTGCGAGAACTGGTTACGCGGGTGCATCGGCGCGCGACTTCGAACGGGTTGCAACGCGAGGTGCCCGGCAGTGACCGCAAGAAGTGGCACACGGGGTATAATCACATGCGGCTGCGCAGCGAGGCGCTAGAGGGGGTCGCATGAGGGATTACGCGCTGCGCCCGGCATTGCCGCCGCCGGCGGTGAATCTGCCGCAACGGCGGGTGATCGCCGAGGCGGTGTTCGGGGCGATCGAGTGGTCGGCGGGGGGCAACGTGGGCTGGTGCGCGTGCCCCGGCGCGGCCCAACATACCACGGCCAACGGAAAGCGGGATTGCCGGGTCGCCATCTGTGCGCCTAACGTGGGCGCTGGTGCGCCGCATGCGAGCTGCTTTCATGCGGGCTGCGGCGGGGCGTCCGGCCCGGCCGCTGGCGCCCTGGCCTCCGCCCTGCGGGATATGCGCAGCCAGATCGGCAAGGCGGAGCTGGTGCGACACCAATCGGGCGGCGGTGCCAGTGGCCGCGGTGCATCACCATCTGCCCGCGGTTCGCGGGCGGATTTTCCCAGCGTCCCTACGGATGCGGAGCCTATGTGGAGGGGTGGCAAGGAATCTTTTTAGCCTCGGTGCCTACGAGGTAAGGAATCT
>Ga0114969_10002879_pt1 | contig 14032 bp, 13 predicted proteins | sample M_130807_MF_Meta_FD_87316 | JGI IMG/M metagenome (GOLD analysis project Ga0114969, IMG submission 87316) | Freshwater microbial communities from Lake Montjoie, Canada to study carbon cycling - M_130807_MF_MetaG | ecosystem: Environmental > Aquatic > Freshwater > Lake | place: Lake Montjoie...
TATATAGGTGATCCAAAGCAGTCAATATATGCCTTTAGGAAAGCTGATATTTATACATATTTCTATGCTACAAAGCATGTAGATCATTTTCATGAGATGAATACCAATCACCGTTCTACAGAGGCATATATAAATGCCATGAATGAATTTTTCCTCCCTACTCCCGAATTTGATACATTTAGTTTTCAAAATGATCCTCATATCCAAAATGCAATAGAGTACATTAAAGTAGGTTCTCCTAATCCAAATACCAAAGGTGAATTCCTTTGTAATGAGAAGCCAATAAAGCCATTAAAAATTACAAGTCATGCAAATAAAAAAGAGATAGTCGCTGCAGTAAGAAATACGCTTGCTGATTTATTTACAGAGGGGAAGTATACCATTAAAAAAGACGGAAAGGATCCAAGACCCATCCAGCCCTCAGATATTGGTATTTTAGTTAGAAACAATAAGCAAGCTAAGATTATGAAATCGTTATTAGCTTCATTAAGAATACCTGCCGTAACAATTGACGAAACAAGAATATTATCATCGGACGAAGCTGTTGAAATATTTTACATTTTAACAGCTGTAGATGAAATTTCTACTTCACATATGAATAGGGCCTTATTAACCAATTTAGGCGGGTATGATAATAAGACATTATTGACAGCCGATGATGAATCTATTTTAGCTCAATTTAAAGTATACCAAGAAACCTGGAAGGAGAAAGGGGTTTACTTGATGCTAAGAAAATTCATGGCTGATCATAAAGTAAATGAACGCCTTTATGATCCAAATTCGGAAAACCCGGAACGTGTTATTTCCAATATTCAACAGCTAATTGAGATTTTACACAAAATTGCTATTCGTAAAAAGTTTGAACCAAAGGAACTCATTCAGTGGTTAAAAAAAGGAATGGAAGGTGATACGCGAGAAGGAGATGAGTATGAACAAAGACTTGAAAATGATCAGGATGCGGTTCAAATTGTCACCATTCATAAAAGCAAAGGGTTAGAGTATAATATTGTAATAGCGCCTCATTTGGATTTGAAAAGAGATGAGAACCATATCACAAGCTGCAGTTACAGAGATCCAAAAGATGGAGAGTATTATGTAGTTAAAAAGAAATTAATGGATGCGGATCAAAGAAAGTTATATGAAGATCAAAGTGAGCAAGAAAACCGACGATTAATGTATGTAGCTGTGACAAGAGCAAGATATCAATGTTTTATTACAGCCCACATGGATAAGTATTACAATAATTCATGCTTAAGAACCACCTATAAAGCCCTATATGAAAATATAGCTAATTTGAATTATGTTGAATTTGGTTATGCGCCTGATACAATAAGAGGGTTTAGATATACCAATCCGAATGCACTATCTCAGCCTGTATATTCAGTTGCTGATTATTTTCATTTAGATAATAAAAATTGGATTAAAACAAGTTATAGTGGATTAAATCCTGATCACGATCCAGTAATTGCACCTAAAACGGCAACGCCTTTTGAAACTGCTTATGATAAGTTTGCATTCCAAGACCTAAAAAAAGGAGCACACGCGGGTAATTTACTACACTATATTTTTGAGCATATTGATTTTACAAATCCAGATCCATGGAAATTTACAGTTGAACAAGCCATGAAGCGTTTGTCTGGCTTAAATGATGAACCATATAGAGATAAAATTTATGAATTGTTGGAGCATGTGTTATCAGCCGAGATGCCTGGGGGGAATCCATTTTCTTTAAATCAAGTACCTAAGCAAAAACGATTAAACGAACTAGAGTTTGATTTTTTATTAAGCCCTTTTCATACGGATAAACTGCAGGCTTTGTCAAATGAAGCGCATCCATTCCGAATTAAATCTATTCCTGAACTTGAGGGTATTATGAATGGTAAAATTGACTTATTCTTTGAACATAATGGTAAGTATTATATCCTTGACTGGAAGTCTAACTTCCTTGGTAATTCATTGGATTTTTATGATACCGAACATGTAAAAGCTGCGATGTATGAGAACAACTACAACCTTCAGTATTTAATTTATACAGTAGCCTTAACTAAGTACTTAAAGCTCAGAAAGCCTGATTTTAATTATGAAAAAGACTTTGGAGGTGTTATATATTTATTCCTAAGAGGGGTAAGATCCGAAGGGCAAACAGGTATTTATTATAGTAAGCCGGAGGAGCAGTTGATAGAGGAAATTAAAGGAGTGATAGGAGGGTAGAGATTCCATTTTTAAATTTTGCAAACATCTAATATTACATTAATTTTATATAAAATCAACTTATAAATGACAATTACGACCTTTATTAATACCTACAGAGAAAATAGACTTAATTATGGGATTCCTGAATTTCAGAGAAATTATACATGGAATGATAAACAAATTGAACACTTTTTTGATTCATTATTAAGAAAATACCCTATTCCAAGATTCTTTACCTGGAGAACTTACGATGTGCCTTCGATTTCAATGACTTATTTTTCAACTAGGTTTGATGGAAAATATCGAAGTGAACCTGGAGATGCATTTGTTGAAGATGATTATACAGCTAGTCCAAATACTTTAGCTATATGTGATGGTCAGCAAAGACTTACTTCTTTATTAATTGGTATTCAAGGTTACAATATCAGTTCAAATCAAGTACCTAAATATTTATATTATAATATTTTTACTCCAGAAGATGATTTAGATGGGTCAAAATTTAAAATATTAAGTGAAAAAGACGCAGCTTTTCAAACAGTTGATGAATTTTACATAAAGGCGACTGAGGTATATGATTTAATTAAAGAATATACCAGTAGAACATTATCAGATTTAAAGAAAGAATTAATTAGAAGGTATAAAATTGAGGATAATTTTCCTGCTGAATATGTAGACCTTGCTAAGGAAAATACTGCAATTTTTAGAGAAGCAATGGTTGGGAATATTCTTGAATTTGTAGAAATTAATGAAGCTGTTGGAAATGATTTGAATAAAGCAGTGCAATTTTTTATGCGAATTAATAATTTTGGTAAAAACCTAACTGAAAACCAAATTTTATTCTCACTACTTTCAAGATTTTTGCAATCAGACGATTATGTTGATTTGAAACTAAAAGAAGATTTTAATGAAATCACTAAAACTGAGACTTTTTCAAATCTGTTAAAAAATAGAGATAAAACTTATGATTTCTTTTTGAGATGTGCTTTATATGCATCAACTGATAAGGTTTTATTTAAAGCTTCAATGTTTGATTTAAATAATTGCATTTTAATTTTAAATGACTGGCCAAGATTAAAACAATCAATAGTTACGGTATTAAACTTGATGGTTCAGTTGAAATTAGATAAAATTATAGTTTCATTAAATTCAGTGATACCAGTAATATATCATGTATTTAAAAAGAATAATTTGATTTCAGCAAATGAAAAGGATCAAATTATGATTTATATAGTTAGAGCACAATTCTCTAAAATATTTGGTAGCCATGGAGATAACTTATTGACTGTACTAAAAGGTAATCAAAAAGATAAGTATATAGATCCAAATTATCAATTTACTTTTAATGATCTAAATAATAATTTACCTGATGATAAATCATTTAATTTAGGTGCTGAGGGTATTGATAAATTACTTGAATTAAAATATGGGGATAAGAAAACAAGACCTATTTTAGATTTGTTATACACTAATACCGTAAATTTTGTAAGTTATCAAGTTGATCATATTCACGCTCAAAATATTTGTAAAGACACTTCAAAATTAAGATTGGAAAATGTACCCGAAGGTGATCTTACTTTTATAAAGCAAAATTTTGATAGGTTGCCTAATCTTCAACTGCTGCAAAGTGGTTGTAATGGAGCAAAGAGTGATCAGTTAATTACAGAGTGGATAATTGATGTTATCAGAAAAAGTGCCACACCTGGTGGAGATCTAACATGTTTAAACGGTAAGAATAATATGCTAGAATATATACGTGATAATAAAGTTTCAATACCAGCTGAATATGATAATGACGAAAGAATTGCAAAATTTTTAGCTATTGAGAATTTTAAACTATTCTATAATACAAGAAAAGAATATTTTAGAGTTTTACTAACTAATCTTTTGGGTTAGGCTTTTATTATTTTAAGATTTAACCACTGGATAAGCAATTTCACCCCAGTCATGTTGGCTATTTTCTAGCATAATGTCAATAATGATTGGGATGATATTGTATCACTTAAGGCATAACCAATGCTTCGGTGAAAATTTCTACAGAAATTTATTGGTATGTAAGAAATCCTTTTGTAAGTAATGCTTTTGCGCAAGCATCTCTTAATTTAAATCCACTTTCTCTTGCCTTTATCTCATATGGATTATTCCAATATCCAACTTTTACTGTCAGCTCATTATATTCTTTTTGCTGTTTTTGAGAGGGCATATCCAAATGATGTTGGTATTCATGAATAATTGTATCTGTAAGTTCCAACACATTATTGTGATTGTTTACGTTTATTCTAATCATATTAAAATAGCTATCATATAGACCTGCATTTTTTTTATGTTTATAATAATTGATTTCCAAACGAGGAACGTTTTTAACATTACTGTTATTCATATTTTCTACACACCATTTCAATACTTCTCTTGTATAAGCAGCTTTGTTCGTATTTAATTGGTATTCTTTGCGCCACTTAAAAAGAGTTGAATCTTCTCCTTTTTTTTCTTCCTGCTTCCATGGCAGAAGAATTAAAATGGAAACGATAGTCAAAATGAAAATTACAATTTCTGTAGCATATTTTTTTTTAAATGTAGCTATTGATTTTAGCTTTCTGTTTTTCAAAATAGACGATTTATAAGAACTGGATGTAACATTTACTTTATTGTGCACTCCAGCAATTGCACATACATTTGCAATCAGCATAAAAACCCATATGATCAGTAATTTTTTGATAATAAATGGCATATAATACTCTTATTTTTAAAAAAGCAATAATATACACGCACAACCAATCCTTCAATTACAGTAACATTACTTTTCAATTTTAATTTTTATGTCCATCTATATTTGCGATATAAATTATGATAGATGAAACGAAAAATAGTTGATTTGAACATTCTTATTCCGCTATATTGTATGATACTAGCATTCGCTGGTTGCAACGACACGGAAATTAATATTACAAATAAAGTGGAGTGTGATCTTGTAAAACAAGCATATCATAAATTGCCCAGAAACAGTATTTATAATGGTTACAAAGTAGTAACCTCTATAGATACCGCTATTCAAGCAACTTCGGAAAAATGCATGATGGAAAACTTGAAAAATTTAAATGCGGAATACGGATGTGTGATTGTGATGGAAACTTCAACTGGTAAAATAAACGCTTTGGTGAATTTAAGTAAAACAGACTCATGTACCTATCAAAATAGGTTAAACCATGCCGTATGTAGTACAATAGAGCCGGGAAGTTTATTTCATATTTATGATGTAATGCAATTGTTGGAGGATCACTTTGTAGACACCAGCACCGTAGTTGATTACAAAGGAAAATATGTTTTTAATGAAAATACAGTTACGGATAATCATATTTTAGATCTAGATTCTATTTCACTTTCAAATGCATTTGTATATTCTTCTAAATCAGTGTTTGCAAAGGAAATTAACAACTATTACAGCAAAAAGCCTGTTTTTTTTCAAAAGGGTTTTAAAAAATTGGGTTTTGATAAAAAATTAGATATCCCATTTGAAAACCAAGGAATTTCGAACATATCAACTCCATTAGACAAGTACTGGAGTAACAATTCACTGGTATACCAAAGTATAGGATACGAAATATCCATTTCTCCTATTCAAATTTTGACATTTTATAATGCCATTGCCAATCATGGGGAAATGGTTAAGCCACTTTTCCTTTCCCAAATCACCAATGAAAAAGGGCAGAAAAAAGTGTACAAAAAAGAAGTATTGCAACCTAAAATATGTTCAGATAAGACATTGAATAAATTACAAGCATTGCTTGAAAAAACAGTGAGTGAAGGGTCGAGTAATTGTGCGTATTCGAGCAAAATAAAAATTGCTGGGAAACAAGCGACCATTATTGACCTTAAAGCAGCCGATCAAAATACCAATGATTATTATTCAGCTTTTGTAGGGTATTTTCCCTCAGACAAGCCGAAATACACCGCAATCGTTGTCGTTTACAAACCTTCCGATTTCTTGTATGGAATCAGTGGAAGAATTTTTACAGAAATAGCTAATCGCTTAAATATTAATTAGTTGTTAAGACAAAATATTCATAAATTTGTAAAAAATAAATCATTATGAAAACAGCTCAAGAATATTATGACAGCGGACTTGCAAATGAGGAATCTCAGCAATTTGAAAGTGCAATAGAAGACTTTACCGAAGCAATAAAATTAGATGTAAATAATGCGGATTATTATAATCATAGGGGAGAAGCAAAGTTGAATATTGAGGATTATAATGGTGCAATAGAAGATTTTGATAAAGCCATTGCTATAGATGAAAATTATGTAATTTGTTATTTTAATAGAGGATGTGCAAAAGAGAAATTACTATACAATCTAGAGGCTATTAATGATTATGATATGGCTATTAAATTAAGTCCAGAAACTCAAAATATAGACATGTATTGGAAAAGAGGGAATCTAAAATTTGAAACAAGGGACTTTTCCGCTGCAATATTAGACTTTGATTATTTAGTAGATATGAGTGCAACTGATATTGAAGCTATAGAATTAAGAGCATTAGCTAAATACGAAATTGAGGATTTTAAAGGAGCATTGGCGGACTTTACTAAACTAATTAATTTAACACCAGCTGATACAACATGTTATTACAATAGGGGAAATGTTAACTTAAAATTGCAAAATTTCGAAGATGCAATAAATGATTATGATATATCAATTAAGATTAATAGTTTGAACCCAGAAGCTTATATACATAGAGGATATGTAAAGTTTCTTTTAAAAATGTATAATCAATCTATTTTAGATTTTACAAAAGCAATTGAATTAGACCCAACTGATGCGGGGGATGCGTATAAAAGAAGAAGTGAAGCAAAAATGAAAATTTCAGATGTTGAAGGAGCTGAATTAGACCAAGAAAAATCTAGAGAATTATTTTTAAAATATAAGGTGGGAATTTTCAAAGACGGTGACGGAAAACATTACGTTATAGATAGAAAAACAAATAAAATTTTAGGGGTCAAATAAGATAAATTTTATTTATACATAAATTGATTAAAAATTATTGACTTGTACTATTTTTAAATAAATAATGGAAGAAATAAAACAAATTCTTGTAAACAATGAAGTGTTACCAATTAATCACGAAAGCAAGAATTCAAGTATAATTTGGATCAGGGCTTTCTTGGAATATTGCATTCATAACCATGCTGAAAAACTAACTCAATCTGATGTTTTAAAAGAACATTTTAAGTTGGATGCAACAAAACATGAATTTAGAAAAGCCAAACTCATTGAAAAAAAAGGGTTTTATTATAAAAAAGATTCGTACACTTTGAAGCAAATGAAAGCATTCCCTTATTCAATTGCCAAAGAGTTAAATTTAAATTTAGAAATTAATTTCGGTGAAAAAATTAAATATACCGGGACTGATTTGAATGATTTAACAGAAAAATGTGAGCTATTAAGTGACATGATAAAAGCTACCACAGAATTATACCATGCATCCACAACTAATGATGAGCAAAGGGGCTTGTTAGAAACTATAATTGGAGCTGGAATTTGGTATTTGCCATCGCATAAAAACGAATTGTATAGTGGCTATGCCAGTGTTGCTTTATTAGAAGATATATGTAATAAGGACTTAAACGATATTAAATGGACAGAGGAACATTCATTTCCTAGAAAAGTGGCCGGAAATAGATTGTACTCACAGTATATTAATGAAGTAAATAGTAATTCGCAATTTTTGAAGGAGTTATATCTTTCAAGATTAGGCCGTTTTAATATTGTAACAACTAATGAAAATAATAAGTTGAAAAGATTTGCAACCGTTGATAATTTTATAAATGATAATTTATCATATGAAGCAGCGGAGATTCACTTAGTTAATTTTCCATTAGAGTTATTTAGCAAGTTAGTTAGTATAAAAAATTCAAATAAAAAAGCGAACAAGGCATTAAGTGAAACTACTGATCAAATACGTTTAGAAAAAATAAGGACTAAAATAGCACTTAATAATCAAGCATTTGAGGAAATTAAAATTACTGCCAAAACCCTTTTAAATATATTGTAAATATGAATACTAGAATAGAATTATTAGCTAAATTTATCATTTCAACTGCCCCTATTTATCAAAGTGAAGAAACCAATGCTAGGCAAAAGGCGTTGATGGAAACAATTGTAGGTGCTGGTGTGTTTTATTTGCCAAGTGGTAATGATTATTATAATGGGTTTATAAGTCAAGCCGTCTTACATGCATTGGGTAGAAATAATAAAATAAAACTAGTTAAAGAACATCAATTTCCGCGTAAAATCACAGGAAAATTATGTTATACTAAATACCTGAATTTAATAGAAGAAGATTTGGGTAATTTAGATAAATTGTATTATGAAAAATTTGGCAGGTGGAATTATGTATTAGAAAGTGAAAACAAGAAACTGATTAAATATAGTAAAACTCACAATTTTATTGATGAAAATACATCTTATCTTTTGTCGGGAATAGAATTAGTAGCCATGAGTTTAGCTGATATAAGATTAAGGAGGGCGGAAGGTTCTGAAGACATTATAGTTGATGAATACTAATATTCATTAGTATAATAAAGATAGTCTTTAGTTTTATATGGGTCTCTGCTTCCTTTGCGATCAAGTATTATTGTAGTACGTTCACAGTCCCATTCAGAAAAGTAAAAGAAATCAACTTTTAATTTTTCAGCTAGGTCGAAAGCATCATTCATAGAATTTATAATACACGCCGAAAATTCTTCACATGTTCCAATAATTTCCAATTTTGAAGAATCTAATTTAAATCTTTGTACTCTATAGCATAGGCTTTTATTAATAAAATTGATAGCATCAGCTATTGGTATTGGTAGAAATGCAACTACATCAGGACTATCAGGCTGACTTAGCCATGATCCAGAATCTCCAGGTCCAGAAATTTTATCAAAAACTTCATCATTCTCATCATAGACAATAAAGCCATAATTCAGTTCATTTTCTAATTTATACATAAATTCAAATATAAAAAGTAATTTCAATATAAACCCAATTCCAATTTATTTTGTCCCCAAAATGAAATTGATAATATTTGTCTAGTAACATTACTTTTTATCTTATTGGTTTCATCACCTATTATTTTTGTACTCATAAAAAATATAAAATAATGAAAAATAAAACCCACCAATTTAAATTTGATCTAGCCACAATTTCATTGGCAGACTTAAAAACACTTTACAAGCATTTTCAAATTGAGGATTTTGGCAATCCGGAAGAAGCAACTGACAGAGCATCTTTTTTTAACTGTTTTATTGATGAGGAAACAGATGGTAATAAAGACGCCTATTTACTCATTAGATTGGCCGCATTAATGGCTAGTAACTCAGCAAAATTAGTTGATAACCATTATGTTAATTCAAGAGGGAAGGGCAAAATTATGACCACTCTTGGAATAAATATACTGCATGAAGTAGAATTTGATGCTGCCGATTATGATCATTTCATCACTGAAGATGGTGGAATTTGTATCGAGCAAACTATTTTAGATTTTGGTGTAGAAGCCATGATTCCTGTATTATCCAAATATCATTTTCTTAAAACTATTCAATCAAATTCATTACAAACAATTTAAATATAACTATATGTCATTACAGTTTTTAAAGCAATTAAACGGAAATAATAAGGGCCATTTTGATACCTTATTAAATACTATGGACGAATCAATTAATCCTAAAATAGCCTGGTACCCTTCCTCTGGAGATGATTTCAGAAATCTCATTTTCTTAAATGAAAAGTATTGCTCTGAGCACATAAAAAATATAAATCATTGGGAGCAGCCGGATATTTTTATTTATACAGATTACTACACCCCTTTTTTTGACAGACTATTTCCGGATGAAAGCACGGAGAATTTTGTGCGCCCATTGTCAGCTATGGATGCATTATTTAGTGAATATGCCGATATTGGTGGGTGGGAACTATATTCTGACAAAAGAACGAGTGTTAGGGTAAAACGCTTTGAATATTTACCTTCAATGGATGCAAGAGTAGATCCGCAGTTGGTTCAATTTACGGATATCAGTAAGGATCCTAAAAAAGTAGCGTATATGTTATTAGAAGTTTGGTCAAAAACTTATGGCACATTTGATGTCAATCTGATTTATGCAAACGTGGAGAACGAATATTTTGCAGATCAATTAATACAGTCAGGTGCTGAAGTTTCTCATATAACCCACGTTAGATATGGTGCTGGTTTTGGATTTGCAAAAGCAACAGGTACTTACCTCAAAAATATTTTATCAAAATTGAAAACAAAATATTTTATTAGCGATCCTCACTTAGAAATGAATGAAGGGGATTCTGCAGCTGTCCGATTATACCCTACTTTAAGAAAGCATCGACACAAAGAATCTATTTTAGAGCCTATTCATAAGGTTTCGGGCTATAGTTGGTCGAGACATGGAGATGTATCTTTTTTCTCAGTGAATAATAATTAATTAAATATAATGAAAGCGATTTATTTTCAGATGAACACACACAACCTAATTGACATAAACAATTTTATCAAACACATTAAAATGAAACAATAATGGAAAATGTACTCATTTATACGAGGGTTAAAAGCCAAAATAATCGGCTTCAAAAAAAATTACAAGAGAAAGCATACACTTACTGTAAAGAAAATGATTTTAATGTTATAAAAGTAGTCAATGAGATAGGGCACAATAAAAATTTAAATCGGTTTTGTTGGCGAAAAACAATGCATTTCATCAACACAAATCCAGGTAAAATACAATATATTGTTGTAAACAAATACAATCATTTAACCGAAGATTTTTTTGATACATATAAATTAATAAAAAGAATGAGAAAGCTAGGCGTATTAGGTGTAATTAGTATAGAGCAAAGTCTACCCTCAACAGACGAAATATTTACAGAAATGTTTTATGAAATTCCTAAACAAATAAACGAAAATGATTGTACAGAATAATAGTACTGTATGAATTTTATAGAATTAAGTATTAATAGAAATTATATGAAAACAGAAACAACACAATACCAATTAAATTACAATTTTGAATCAATTTTACTTCAGGATTTATTACTTCTTTATATTCATTTTGAAATCGAAAAATATGCTAACGTTTATGAAGCAACGACGAAAGAAATGCTCTACAAATGCTATGATGAGGTTGGAAATTTAAAGGCTAAAAAATTAATTAATCTAGCCGTTTTATATGCTTTTGATTGCATAAAAGTGATTGATAACATTGTAAAAAATAGTGAAGGCGCGTTTAATTATTATGAATTATGGAAAAACAAGTTGATTAACTTTGAATTTGACGAAGCAGATTATGATATTTTCAATAAAGAATACAATGGCGACAATGACATTATTGATACCTATTTTTATTATGAAATAGAAACTGTAAAACCTATACTAATGAAGTATTCATTTATTAGTAAAAGTGAAAATACAAACTAATATGGAAAATAGTAGATTAACGGTAAAGCCGAGTCAATTAATAAATGTAGGCTGGCTCTTATTCTCCATTGCGGTCGCCTTTCTGCACCCTATAATAGGAGGAGCGATTTTTGTTATTTATCTTTGGAAGCGATTAGAATTTAGTTGTTGGAAGTATGAACTATATGATTCCACCATTTGTGAGAAAAAAGGTGTGTTAAATTCATCTATTGAAGAAATACATTGGTTTCGAATAAAATCAATAAGTGTAGAACAAAATACGTGGGAAAAGTGTATCGGTGCATATAGTTATATTATTAGAACAGCAGATCCTAATAGACCCATTTTTACTATTCGATCAATATCGGTTGAGGATGATCATTTTAGAGGCATGATGAAAGATAGAGTTAAACATACGAGGCAAAAGATGGGTGTTAGAAATTTTGATATTTTTGAAAGTAATTAATATCGCTATTTTTTATGATTTCATTACTAATATCATTAATGGCATATTAAATATATGTAGGTTTCGCTCAGTAAATAATTGTCAGCCGGCTTAGCTTGGCAATTTGCGTAAAAATCAATCAATATAGGTTCGATTTATTTTCATTTTATGAGAATCTCATAAAAAAATAGTACTATTGAGAAAATTTACTATTTTTTTTTATGAAAATACATCTTTTTAGTATCAATTCTGCTCACAACGAACTTCTTAAAAGCGTATTTGATAAATTGGTAGAATTTAAAGGACAATTTCAATTTGTTTTAAATACCGAGTACAATTATAACATTCAAGATAAAAGATTCAATTCTTTTGAATCCTTGTTCGAATTATGTGATGATTTTAGAGATAACAAGAAAATAGAAAAGACCGATGTGGCTATTTTAATTTCACCATTAAGTTATAGTGGGTATTTTTCTTCATTTGAACCTAAAAGTAGAAACATATTTGTTTGCACAGAACATTGGCAACTATTTTCAAACGCAGAAAAACATACATTAATCGCACACCAAGTAATTGAAAACATCTTACAATGCCTAGCTAGCTTCAAAGTAAAAAATGCACATAAAACATCTATAGGATGTATTAATGATATGTGTAATAATAAATTAGATATTACGTTAAAATTGCGTACGGCAGACATTTGTCCTGAGTGTATTCAATTATTTCTACAGGGAGGCTTAACAAATGCCATGTTGTTTGAATCAATGAAATTTTTGGAAGAACTAAGGAAGGATTTTTTACTACAGAATAGTTATAGTAAAAAATTAAACCCATTAAAATTAACCTGTATAAAAAATAATAAGGAAAATTTAGAAATCTATATTGGAGAGCAACTAATTAAGTTTACTAAAACAGAATTATTTCTGTATTATGTACTTTGTATGGGCAAAGAAAAAGGGAATAATTTTTTTGAGTTTAATGAAGAGGAAATCTCACTTAGGGATAGACGAAAGTTTAATAATTTTAATCAAATACTTCCAAATTTATATTTTGGGGTTCAGATGTTAGGAAATATTCGTAAAAATGTAAATTATATCAATAACAAATTAAATGAGGCACTTGGAGCTAATTTGGCAAGTTTTTATATAATAAAAAAGAAAAGTGAGCTTACAGAGGAAAGGAAATTAAAACTAGAGAACGAATTAGCAAAATTTGAGAAGGAACTGAATGAATTGAATAATAATATGCAACTAGATAAAAAAAATAAAGCAATTCAAAGAAGGGAAATAGAAGGTTCAATTAAAGATATTAATAGAGAATTGAATTCACAAAGGGAAAAGGTTTTCCCTTATGTAATAGAACTTTTTACACGAAAGAACGGAAATGATTATTTTGAGCAAGAAGGATTCTAACCATTATTTTATTTTGAAAACATAAAAAAAGCTGTCTCTTAAGTCAGCTTTTCGCTTTTTGTAGCGTGGCCGAGACTTGAACCCTGGACGCTCTAACCAACTGAGCCAGCACGTCATTTATTTTTTTATTGACTGGTGTTTCACCAAACAACAATATATTTTGGTCGATGAGATTGTGTCTAATTAGACTATTCGGGTCTGCGGCATGCCGAATTTATTTACATCTCACTGTTGGTTCTGAGAACCAATTTTTCTGTTTCAAAGCTGCTCAAATTGTATAGCCAACGACCTCGGTACAAAAACAAAAAACCACCCGAAGGTGGTTCTCTGTGATCCCGCTGGGACTCGAACCCAGGACCCCATCATTAAAAGTGATGTGCTCTACCAACTGAGCTACAAGATCAGTGCCAATGATGCCGGCATAGCCGATATTTTGGGAGTGCAAATGTAATTATAATTATTTAAGTACCAAACCAAATCAATAAACTATTTTTGCGCCTCATGAATCAAGGCTTTCAAAATAAAACTGTGCTCATTACAGGGGCA
>Ga0114969_10002880_pt1 | contig 14030 bp, 10 predicted proteins | sample M_130807_MF_Meta_FD_87316 | JGI IMG/M metagenome (GOLD analysis project Ga0114969, IMG submission 87316) | Freshwater microbial communities from Lake Montjoie, Canada to study carbon cycling - M_130807_MF_MetaG | ecosystem: Environmental > Aquatic > Freshwater > Lake | place: Lake Montjoie...
ACAGAGGACGGAGCGAACGCAGGCGGTGAGATCGCCGGCCAGCAGGCTCCAGCTGGACGGAGATTAGACTGTGAGGAGGTCTTTTTCTTTGTGCGCCAAGTGCTCGCCGATGCTTTTGATCGCGGCGTCGGTGGCGACCTGAATGTCTTTTTCGAGGCGCTTCGATTCATCCTCGGGGAGTTTGGCTTTCTTGGACGTTTCGATGGCGTCGCGGCGGACATTGCGGACGTGGACGCGACCTTCTTCAGCGAGGCGGTGGGCCGTCTTGACGAAATCCTGGCGGCGCTCGCGGCTCATCTCGGGGAGTGGAATGCGGATGACTTTGCCGTCGGGGATTGGGTTAAAGCCGAGGTTGGCTTCCTGGATACCCTTGAGGATCGCTTTGGTGAGCGTGGCATCCCACGGCTGGATTTGGAGGAGGCGGGCGTCGGGCGTGGAGATGGCGGCGCATTGTTTGAGCGGCGTCATCGAGCCGTAGGCGTCGACCATGACGCCCTCAATCATCGCCGGAGTGGCCTTACCGGTGTGGATGGAGCTGAATTCGTGGAGGGTGTGGTCCACGGCTTTTTTCATCTTGGCCTGAGCGTCGTTGAGGATCGGGTGGGACATGGATTTTAGATTTGGGATTTTAGAATTTCGATGGGAGGCCGGAATCGGTGGGGCGATTGAATTTAGTTCTTCACCAGCGTGCCGATTTTTTCACCGATGATGGCCTTGCGGATCGCGTGCTCGTCGTTGAGGTCGAACACGAGGATGGGGACATTGTTGTCCAAGCAGAGGGAGAACGCGGTCGAGTCCATGACGTTCAAGCGTTGTTTGAGGGCCTCGATGAACGTCAGCGTGTCGTATTTGACGGCGTCGGGATATTTCTTCGGGTCCTTGTCGTAGATGCCGTCGACTTTGGTAGCCTTGAGAATGATGTCGGCATGCATCTCGCTCGCGCGGAGAGCGGCGGTGGTGTCCGTGGAGAAGTAGGGGTTGCCGGTGCCGGCGACGAAGATGACGACGCGCCCTTTCTCGAGGTGGCGGATGGCGCGGCGGAGAATGAACGGCTCGGCGATCTGATTCATCGGGATCGCGGACTGCACGCGGGTATTGACGCCGAGTTTTTCGAGGCGGTCCATGAGGGCGAGGCCGTTGATGACGGTCGCGAGCATGCCCATGTAGTCACCCGTCGTGCGGTCGACGCCGCGCTGTTCACCCGCGAGACCGCGGAAAATATTACCGCCACCGATGACGACGCAGACCTGGACGCCGAGATCGTGGATTTCCTTCACTTGGGCGCAGACCCTTTCGAGGGTCTGGCCATCGATGGCGTCGCCGGATTTTCCCCCGCGGAGGACTTCACCCGAAAGCTTCAGGATGACGCGCTTATACTTGGCCCTAGGATCGATGTTCTCGGTGGCAGGCATAGGGCTGAGGAAACGATCAGGAAAAATCCGCGTCAATGCCCGAGATGGATTCGAACAGAGATGGATTCGAACAGAGAGAAATTCGCGCCAAGGGAAATCGCGGATACCTGAAGGAAGTGAAATGCGCGCTGGTCCGCGGTCAGCTGAGATGGTCGATCACGCGCAGGCCGGGGATTGATTGGAAATGGGCGTCGAGCGTGAGGACGGTGGCACCGGCTTGGAGGGCGTGGGCGGCGATGAGGATATCCTGTGCGGGCAAGACCCGGCCCTGGCGGTCGAGGGACCAAGCGAGTTGGGCGGCGCGGTCCCAGATTTGTTGCGTCGTGGGGATGAAGATCATCACGGCGAAGCGCTCGCGGTAGCGCGCGAGGAGGTTCGGGTCGCGTTGGCCGCGGCACACCTCGAGCACGATCATGCCGCACGTCGCGAACTCCCAATCACGGTCGTCGATCCCCTCCGCGAATTCACGGAAAGGATCGCGACCGGCTCGGGCCGCCCCGATGTAGATGTTACTATCGGGCAGGATCAGGTCGGCCATAGGGTGCCTGAGCTTCGGCGACCAGGATCACGGGCTGGGGCTCCTCCGGGTAGGAGGCGGGGTCGAAGGAGTTCTTCAACTCCTCGGGGGTCAGACCGAGACCAGCCGAGAAGAGCTCCTTCATTTTGTGGCGGCGCGCCATCTCGTTCAGGGCGATCTCAACCGCCTCGGTCTTGGTCTTGGCTCCAGTGATCTTCATCACCCGATCCAAGACATCCTCGTCGATGTGCATGGTCATTTTCATGATGACCACATGAGTATGGCTCGATAGCCATACTGCAATGAAAAAGTATGGCTAGTGAGCCATAGATATGTAATCCAGGGAGTTGAGATATGAAATGATTTCTAAAATCAGGCGGTCTCGAGGAGCTTGTAGAGACGGGCGACCATGGGGTTTGCGTCGTCGAGCAGGCCGGCGGAGATCAGGGCGTTGTCGAGGATTTGCTCGGCGACGAGCTTGGCGCGATCGGGGGTGGTGGTGTGGGTCTCGAAGAGACGCTTCATGACGGCGGAGCGCGGATTGATCTCGAGGTTCACTTTGACGGGCTCGTCGGCGCCGTCTTTTTTCATGGCCTTCATCATGCGGCGCATTTGGGGCGACATGAATTTATCGGCGTTGACGGCGAGGGCGGGCGAATCGACGAGCCGGTCGCTGGCCTTCACTTCTTCCACGCGGGCGCCGAGGGATTCTTTGAGAAAAGAGGTGAGTTTCTTCGTGTCGTCTTCACTGAGCGCGCCCTCGGGCTTGGGAATGTCGGACAGCTTGACGTCGGCGTGATCGGCGGCGGTGAGCTTCTTGCTGTCGAATTCGCGGACGTTGCCCATGACGTATTCGTCGACGGGCTCGTAGCAGAAGACCACCTCGAGGTTGCGGGCCTTGAAGCCCTCGAGATAGGGACCGCTTTCGAGGGCGGCGCGGTTGGGGCCGACGAGGTAGTAGATTTCTTTTTGCTCGCTGCCCATGCGTGAGACGTAGTCGGCGAGGCTGGTGGTCTTACCCTTCTCGGTGAGCGAGGATTCGAAACGGAGGAGCTTTACGAGGGAATCCTTGTGGGTGTAGTCCATCGCGGCGCCCTCTTTGAGGAAGATGCCGAATTCGGCGTAGAACTCGTTGTAGGCATCGACGCGATTCTTGGCTTCCTCCTCGAGGAATTTGAGCAAGCGTTTCGTGATAACTGTGTTCAGTTTCGCGATGAGGGCTTTGTCCTGCATGGTCTCGCGCGAGATGTTGAGCGGGAGATCCTCGCTATCGACGACGCCCTTGAGGAAACGCAGCCACTCGGGGAGCAGGTCCTTGGGTTTCGAGTCGATGAGAACTTTGCGGCAGTAGAGAGCGACGGAGGCTTCGAGGCGGGAGAAGCCGAGCTTCTCGGTGTTATCCTTGGGGACGAAGAGGAGGGCGTTGATTGAGAGTGGGGCGTCGGCGCTGAAGTGGAGACGGAGGCGCGGGTCGTCGTGGGCGTGCGACTGAAATTTGTAGAACTCGGTATAGTCCTCGTCTTTGATTTCGTTTTTCGAGCGGAGCCAGAGGGCTTGGACGGTGTTGACGCGCTTGCCGTTGAGATTGATGGGGAACGAGACGAAGGCGCTGTAACGTTCGACGATTTCCTTGATCTTCCAGTCGGAGGCGTAGTCGGCGCAGTCGTCTTTCAGTTCGATGACGATTTTGGAACCGCGGCGTTGGCCGTCGGATTCTTCGATTTCGTAGCTGCCGGAGCCGTCGCTGGACCAGACGTGGCCCTGCTCGGTACCGCGCCAAGAGTGGGAGTAGACCTTGACGGATTTCGCGACCATGAACGCGGAGTAGAAACCGACGCCAAATTGGCCGATGAGGTTCGAGTTCTTTGCCCCGCCCTCGCCCATGGCTTTCAGGAACTGCTTGGAGCCGGAGTGCGCGATGGTGCCGAGATTCTCGACGAGCTCGGCGCGGGTCATGCCGATGCCGAAGTCTTGGATCGTGATGGTCTTCGCTTTGTCGTCGGTGGTGACATTGATCTCGAGCTCAAGTTTGTCGTCGAAGATTTCCTTTTCAGTGATCTGCGTGTGACGGAGCTTTTCGAGGGCGTCGGAGGCGTTGGAGACCAGCTCGCGGACGAAGATTTCCTTCTCCGTGTAGAGCGAGTGGATGACGATATCGAGGAGCTGTTTGATCTCGGCTTGGAACTCGAATTTTTGAGGAGTGGCGGTGGACATGGGAAGAGCGGGAAGGTTGAGAGGGAGAGGAGCCTTGAGCGTGGAAAGGTGGAAGGAAAAATCGAAAAGAGCCCGTCATCTTAGCGGACTGGTGGAAAAATCAAGCGGCGCGAGGGTCCGATCGATCTATTTTGCAAAGGCGGAGATATGTTCGCGGGCGCAGACGAGGCCGAAAGTGAGGAGGCCGAGGCTCAGGGCGAACTGGCATCGGGGTGAAAACGGTGGCTGCGCATGAGAGGACGCGGGTGGCGAAACAGCGTGCGTGCAAGGAGCGGTTGGTCGCGGCTTGCCGACAAGCGGCAGCCCTACGGCTGAACGGTTTTCAGCGGCGTGAGGGTGACGGGTCCGAGGAGACCGGACGGGGTGAGGGGCCAGGCGCTGGCGTCGAAGGGGCGGTAGTTGATATTTACGACGTTCGAGTCGCGCATGATTTTCCAAGGAAGTTTATTTTGGTCCATGTAGCGGATACGGTTGGCGGCGAGGTTGGTGACGTCGAGTTCGAGGACGTTGCGGCCGGGTTTGAGGAGGGCGGAAGCGATCCGCACGCGGAAGGGGAGGCTCCACGCGGTGGCGACGGGCTGACCGTTGAGGATGACGCGGGCGCTCTCGCGGACGTCGCCGAGATCGAGGAGCCAGTCGTCGGACTTCGCGGTGGGCGCGTCGAATTCGAGGCGGTAGCGCGCGGTGCCGCCGAAGCGTTTGGCTTCGTCGCCGCCGAGGTCGGTCCATGATGTGAGGGCGGTGGTTTCGAGCGCGGGCGGGAGTTCGGGGCCGCCTTTCAGGAAGGAGATTTTCCAGGGGCCGGTGAGGGCGATGGGAGCGGCGGCGGGCGAGCGATAAGACCAGGCGGCCATGCGAACGTTGGCGGGAATGGGCGCGGCGTGGAGGAGGAGGGATTCGCCGGAGGCAATCTGGAGGTAGATCGACGGGTTCCCCGAAACTGCGGGGCGCGTCGCGGCGAGGCCGGCGAAGCCAGTAAGCGGGTCGCGGATTTGGACGGGCGATGATGCGGCCAGTGCAACCCAGCCCTCGAAGGATTTCGCGGAGAGGTTGGTGACAAAATACGCGTGCGAGTTGGGGCCGGTGGCGCGACGAATAAAACTCACGCCGGCGTCGGCGAGGGCTTCGCGGCGGGCGCGGGGGGCGACGGCGGTGAGGATGTCGGCGTTGATGGTCGTGCGGGGAGTGAGCGCGGCGAGGGCGGATTTGAATGCGGTGCGGCGCTCGGCGAGGCGGCCGAAGCCGGGGACGTCTTCGGGCAGTTTTTCGAAGATGATTTTAGCGCCGCTCGCGGCGAGGGCGGCGAGTTTTTGCAACGTCTCGAGCGGCATGCGGCGCGTGGCCGGGACGACGATTACTTGGTAACGCGTGTTGCCGCCGGTGAGGAGAGTGCCGGAGTCGTTGCGGGTCTGTTGGAGCTGGGCGTCGGAGAGGTAATCGAAGGTGTAGCCTTTATCCATGAGGGTGCGGGCGATTTTTCCGACGGGTTGGTCGGTGAGCCATTTCGCGTGGTGGACGGTGAACATTTTTACGTTGCCGGTCTCGTCGTCGAGGAGGTCGGCGAAGGGCCAGTAGAGCAGGATGTCGTTGTCGGGTTGGCCGGCTTGGAGGACGGATTGGACGCGCGCGATGTAGCGGTTGAGGGCGCCGAAGTCGTCCCACCAGGTGTTTTGCGGATTGAACTGCGTGGCGGCGTAGAAGAGCCAGCCGGGCCACGGGGCGTCTTGCGGGGAGAAGACGGCGCCGTGGTAGAAAATGTGGTTGATGCCGTCGGCGAGGATGCGGTCGAGCTCGGGTTTTACGAACGCGAGGGACTCTTTCCAATGATCGCGGAGCCATGTGGCGCTCTCGGAGGAGGCCAGGTTGTGGCCGGCGACGTGGGCGGCGGAGGAGGCGAGGCGGACGACGAGGGACTCGGGGAGGTCTTGGTTATTGTTGGCGATGTCGGCGGCGTCGCGGCGGAGGCCGGGGATGGGGAACGGCGTGGAGCCGAAAATTTCGGTCTCGGCGATATCGGCGTTGGCGTAGAGATCGAGGAGGTTGCCGGGGGCGCCGTGGGATTGGTTGCGCACGAGGTATCCGCGATCATGGGACCACTTCACCCAAGCGCGTAGATAGTCGAGGTGGAGCTGGGCGAGGGTTTCGCGGTAGTCGCACTTGATGCGGCCGAGGGTGTCGCGATCGAGGGTGGTGACCTCGGCGGGCGAGCGGGCGAGGAGGGCGGCGGCGTAGGGCGCAATATCGTAGCCGTGCATCGCGCGGAATTTTTCGGGGAGCTGCGCGGTCCAGTTGGCACCGTAGTATTCGAAGGAGTCGTGAAACTGGCCGCGGATGAGGCCGCGCGGGAGTTTGGCGGTGGTGAAGGCCTCGTCGAATTTGGCGAGGTAGCGGCCGAGGGCGTTGGGCGAGTAGGGATCGAGGACGAAGCCCTCGCCGCCGGGAGCGGGGCGCTTCACGAGTTGTTTGGTGGGCTCGAAGGCGAATTGGCCGGCAGGGGAGAGCACGGCTTTTTGGGCGGCGTCGGCGGGAGGAACCCACGGGCCGCCGAAGGGCCAGCCGGTGCCGGTGGCCATATCGACGCCGAGGCCGAGGCGCTGCGCTTCGCGGCCGGTGTGCGCCAGCATCTCGACCCATTTCGGTGAGAGATAATCGATGTAGCGGCCCTCATAGCCCTTCGCGCCGTAGATGGGCGTGATTTCGACGCCACCGAGGCCGGCAGCGGCGAACTGTTCGAGCTGGCGCGTGAGACTGGCCTGGTCGACGCCGCTGCCGGGCCACCACCAGCGAGTCCAAGGTTTGTTTTCTTTGGTGAGCTCGGGCCAGCCGAGGGAGTCGGCGGATGCCGGAGATTGAGAGAAGGAGGGAAGGGAGAGAAGGAGAGACGCGGCAATCAGGGCGAGGGCAGGGCGAAGAGGACGCATAAACCACGAAAACTGTTGGCTCTAGCGGCGGCGACAACGAAGGTGCGCGCCGGACAGTTCGTCGCGGTGGGGCCCGATCAGGCGGAGGAGGGCTTGGCGGGCGCTACGGTGCAGGGCAGACGCACGACAAACTCCGTCCAGTCGCCTTCGGCCCGCGGCGGGCTGAGGGCGAGATCGCCGCCGTGGGCGCGGATGATTTCGCGCGAAAGGCTGAGCCCGAGGCCAACGCCCGTGGCGGCGTGGCGGGCGCGGGAGCGGTCGCCGCGGAAGAAACGCTCGAACACGTGCGGTCGATTGTCGGTTGAGATGCCGGGGCCGGTGTTGCCGACGGCGACGATCGCGGAGTCGGCTTCGAGGCGAAGCGTCAAGCGGATCAGACCCTCGGCGCGGTTATACTTGATCGCGTTGTTGGTGAGATTTTGGAGGGCTTGTTCGAGGAGGACGGCGTCGGCGAGGACGGAGACGCGGATGGGAATGGCGTGTTCGATTGCGAGGTGGGGGGCGAAAGCGGTGGCATCCTCGATCACGTTGGCGAGCAGCTGAGTGAGATCGGTGGGCTCGCGATGAAGTTCGAGACGACCGGAATCGGCGAGGGCGAGGAGGAGAAGCTTTTGAGTGATGGTCTTGAGGCGTTGAACCTCGTCGAGGAGGCTCGTGCAGAGCTGCTGTTGCGGCGATCCAGACGGAGTGGATGCGAGGGCCTGCTCGAGCTCGGCTTGGAGAAGGGCGAGGGGCGTTTTGAGCTCGTGCGAGGCGTCGGCGCTGAAGCGGTTGGCTTGGTGGAAACCTTTTTCGAGGCGGTCGAGCATCTCGTTGAAGACGGTGACCAGGCGCTCGAATTCGCGAACGTTGCCGGGCGTGGTGATGCGCTGGTCGAGGCCGCGGGCGGTGACGCGTTCGGCAGCTTGGGTGAGAACGTGCACGGGGCGCAGCGCGCGGCCGGCGAGGAACCAGGCGCCGCCGCCGACGAGGAGCAGGGCGAAGGGCAGGGCTGCGAAAAACGCGCTGCGCAGGGCGGTGAGGTCGGCGTTGAAACCGTCGATGTTGGCGACGACGACGAGTTGGGTGTAGGGCGTGCCCATGACGGCGACGCGCCATTGGTGATCGTCGGACGGCAGGGTGAGAAATACCGGGACGCTGCGGGGCAGGGGCGGGTTGCGTGCCGAGAGCGGTTCGCCCTGGCGGGGAGGGGGCGGCGGGCGGACCGACGGTGCGGTACCGGTTTCGAGATCGGTCGGCCGGGGCAGTGACTCGGGAAAGATCTTCGTGGGCCAGTGAGGCGAGCGATAGAGCTCGCGGTCGTAGTTTTTCACCCAGAGAGCGAAACCGGGGGGGCGATCGGTGCCGGAAACGAAACGCAGAGCGCTCTCGACGCGGCGCCAGTGTTCGTCGCCGACGACACGCTCGAGATTGGCGGCGCCGATGTTGCGCAGTTCACGATCAAGGCGGTCGAGGTTGAAGCTTGTCGTGAGCCGCCACGCGTAGGCGCCCGCCGCGAGCAACAGCACGGCGGCGAAGGCGCCGGACAGCAACGCGAGCTGGAGCCGGAACGACCTCATGGCTTGCCGGGCGCAGGCGCGGGTTCGGGCCGCACGCGGTAGCCGACGCCGCGGACCGTTTCGATCAAGGCGAGTCCGAGGTCGCCGAGTTTTTTCCGAACGTGTTGGACGTAGACGTCGACGAGGTTGGTGCCGGGATCGAAGTGGTAGTTCCACACGTGCTCGCAAATTTGGGTGCGGGTGAACGTCTGGCCGGGGGAACGGAGTAAGTAGGTCAGGAGGGCGAACTCGCGGGCGGTGAGTTCGACGAGTGCCGAGGCGCAGCGGACCTCGCGGGTGAGGAGGTTTACGGAGAGTGCGCCGTGGTTGAGAATACTCGCCGGGTGACCGGAGGCTCTGCGGAGGACGGCGTGGAGGCGCGCGATCAGCTCTTCGACGTAAAACGGTTTGGTGAGATAATCGTCGGCTCCGAGGTTGAGGCCATCGAGGCGTTCGTCGAGGGCGCTGCGGGCGGTGACGAGGACGACGGGGACGCTCATGCATTTGGCGCGGAGCTGACGGAGGATGCTGAGGCCGTCGCGACCGGGCAGCATGACATCGAGCACGATGGCGTCGTAGTTACGGGTGGTCGCGAGTACGAAGCCGTCGTCGCCATTGTCGGCGTGGTCGACGATAAAGCCGCGAGCGGTGAGACCCTTGGTCACGAGCCCGGCGAGTTTGGGGTCATCTTCGACCAAAAGAATTTTCACGGCCCACCATCGCTCTGCGGACGATCGACGGGGTCAAGCGGGCAAAAATGAAATTCTCTTAATGAGAATGCGGTGGGGCGGTTAATGTTCGCGGGTTCTAATACCAAAATGACACACCACCCCGCCCTGCTCGGCCTCGTGGCGTTGGCAACCCTCGCGTTGGGGGCCCCGGCGGCGCGGGCGCACTTCTCGGGCGAGACGGCCCACGATGAGCTCGCGCGCATGGCGGCGCAGGCGTTGGCGGCCGAGCAGGCGGCGACGATACGCGGGGCCTCGACGCAAACGCCCGCGGGGCGAGAGACGCCGAAGCGGGCAGGGCCCTTGAGGATCGCGCAAGTGCGGACGGAGAAACGGGCGGCATTGACGACGGCCGGTGGAGAGGCGGGCACGCCGGGCGCAGCGGGGATTTTCGCGGCCTTTGCTCCGGCAGTGCGCGTGCGGTGGGACGAACAGTTTTTGTTGGTCGAATCGAACGGACTCCCGGCGCATCGGATGATGGTGGGGATCACGGCGTGGCAGCAGCAGGTGCCTTTGCCCCAGCCTTACACGGGAAAAAATGCGTGGCAGATTCCGCTGCATCCGGTCGTGGCGACGACACCGGTGTCGATCAAGGGACGGTTCCTGCGAGGCGCGATTGCTTTGGCGGCGAATGGTATTCCGATTTTTAATCCGCAGAACAATCGGGGCGAAGTCTCGCAGGAAATCGGTGAGCTCGACGAGTGGGGCGGGCACTGCGGACGCGCAGATGACTACCACTATCATGCGGCGCCGTTCCACCTGCAGAGCGTGGTCGGCGCGGGTAAGCCGATCGCGTATGCGCTGGATGGTTACCCGATCTATGGTGTGACGGAGCCAAATGGTGCGGTGCCGGCGCAATTGGACAGCTACAACGGCCACGAAACGGCCGCGCTCGGCTATCACTATCATGGCTCGACGAAGTATCCGTATTTGAACGGTGGCTTTCACGGTGTTGTCATTGAAAAAGAAGGACAGGTCGATCCGCAGCCCCGTGCGATGGGCGTGAGGCCGGCGCTCACTGCCTTGCGCGGGGCGAAAATCAGCGGCTTGGAGGGAACCCCGGGCCAGACGCCGGTGACCCTGACCTATACAGTGAACGGCAAGGTGGCCTCGGTGAATTACGCGCGGGTAAGCGAGGGTGGATGGACGTTTCGCTTTGTCGGTGCGGACGGCACCACTCGCGAGGAAACCTACCGAGCAGGCGGCGGCGGTGGCGGTGGCGGTGGGCCGCCACGCGATGGAAAAAAGGGCGGCGGCGGTGGCGGGAAAGATCGCAAAAGTGGTCCGCCGCCGGAGCGCGGTGAGCCACGACCGGGCGGCGGCGGCGATGGGGCAGTGACGACGCAGACCTACGAGCCGAAGCGCACGGGCAATTTCGTGTTGAACAGTTCGGCGGTGGCCACCGGTGGAATGCTGCCCGTAGAATTTACCGGAGATGGAGCGAGTATTTCGCCGCCCTTGGAATGGAGCGGTGCGCCGGCAGGCACGAAGAGTTTCGCGGTGATCATGCACCACTTCGACCCCGAGGGAAAAACGAAGTGGTATTGGACGCTCTATAATATTCCCGCAGAGGTGAGCGGGCTGCCGAAGGATGTGCACGGCGTGGGGACGCTCGGTAATAACAGTGTCACGCGCCGCGCCGGTTATGCGCCGCCGCATTCGAAAGGACCCGGTGAGAAGACCTACATTCTGACGGCGTATGCGTTGTCGGCTCCGTTGCAGATCGCGGCCAAGCCCGCGGAGGTAAATCGCGATGTGCTGCTGGCCGCGATGAAGGACGTCATCCTCGACAGTGCGGAGCTCAAGGTCGTTTACACGCGTCCGGCTGGCGCGAGCGAAGGCGCGGGGCGTGGTGATGCGAAAGACGGGAAAGCGAAACGAAAGGCAACGACGTGAAGTATTGTCTCATTTCATGGCTGATGGTCGGGCTGGTGGTGACTGCGTTGCGGGCAGCGACGAATGCCGGCCCGAATTTTGTGGTGGTCATGGCTGAGGCGCAGGGGTGGCCGAATACCTCGGTGATGATGGACGATCGGCTGCCGGCTTCGAAGAGCGCGATATTTAGGACTCCTGCGATTGAGCGACTGGCGCGCGAGGGTATGAGATTTGCATCTGGCTACGCGTTGTCACCGCGGTGCACGCCGTCGCGCGCGGCGCTGTTTACCGGCATCAGTCCAGCGGCGCTGCGCATGACTTATGTCGGGATCGGGCGCGAAGGGGGACCGGTGCGCACGGCGTTGATTCCGCCGGAGCCCGTGTTGGAAATGCCGACGGGGGTAACGACGGTCGCGGAGATCCTCAAGGGAGCGGGTTATACGACGGCGCATTTTGGAAAATGGCACGTGGGCCGGACTGATCCGGCGCGACACGGGTTTGACGAAAGCGACGGAGCAACGAACAACGGTGGGCCGGACAATGTCGCGAGTCCGAATCCGCAGCAGGCCTACGGCATGACGGAGCGCGGCATCGCGTTCATGACGCGCGCGCAGAAGGCGGGGAAGCCATTCTATTTGCAGCTCTCGCATTATCCGAATCAGGAGCGCAAGGAAGGCGCCGGCGGCGGGCGGGACCGCGACTCGGTCCGGGCGGATGCGGACGAGATCGACAAGACGGTGATGCAACTGCTCGGTGCGATCGATGCCCTCGGGCTTAGCGGAAAGACATATGTCATCTACACCGCGGACCACGGCGGGCAGGGCAGAAATGGCAATGCTCCGCTGACCGGCGGCAAAGGTGCGGTGACCGAGGGTGGGCTGCGCGTGCCGTTTCTCATCCGGGGACCGGGGATCGCGGGTAATGTGTGTTCGCGAGTGCCGGTCACCGCGTGCGACGTGTTACCGACGATCGCGGAACTGGCCGGCGTGAAGAGCGCGCTGCCCGCGGCCGTCGAAGGAGGAAGTCTCGCGGCGGTGTTACGTGACCCGACCGGACGCGGCGCGGTCGCGCGCCCACGTGAGGAATTGGTGTTTCATTTTCCGCACTACGACTTGGGCAACGGCGGTCCGGCGACGGCGATTTTGCTCGGCGGCTACAAGCTCGTGCGCAACTACGAGAAGAAAACGCAGCGGCTCTTCGACTTGGAGAAAGATCCGAGCGAGGAGCGCGATCTCGCCACGAAGCTACCCGAGAAAGCGGCTGAACTCGACGCGCGGCTGACGGCCTACTTGAAGGCGGTGACCGCCCAGATGGCGCAGCCAAATCCCCACTACGATCCGAGCAAAGCAGACGACCCGGGTGCCGATGAACGCCGGGGAGGGAAAAGCGGTAAGCAAGGCAAGAAACGCGATTCACGAATCGATTTGGCCACCCCATGAAATCGAGCGATCGTCTTCTGAAATGTGTGGGTCGAATGGCGATGGTGGCTGCGCTCGCGGCGACGATGATTGCACTCGTTCTGATGACGATGCAGGCCTTTGCGGCCGATGGGGCCGCTGCACCGCGCGAGGGGGAGCGGCGCCCCGGTCCGGAGGCGGAGGGAAAACGGAGTGGTGGCAAAGGTGAAGGCCGTCTGCCGACACTGGCGTTTCGGACAGAGGTGCCGGCGCACGCGGTTGATCTGATACTGGGTCGCCCCACGGCAGACTCCGTGACGTTGAGCATTCTCAGCTACGCCGGCGTTGAGGGGGTGGTGGCCTTCGGCAGCGAGGTGAGCGCGTTGACCACGCGGACGCCGCTGAGAAGATTTAACAAGGACTCTCCCGTCGAGGTGGAGCTCACCGGTTTGCGTCCGAACACTCGGTACAGCTATCAATTTCAATCGCGTGCGGAAGGACGCGGGGAATTTGCGGTGAAGGTCGAAGGCACGTTCACGACGGCGCGGCCGCCCGGGGGCGAGTTTGTGTTCACGGTCCAGGCTGACCCTCATCTCGATTTCGGCATCGATCCGGAGATCTACAAAAAATCTCTCGCCAACGTGCGGGCGGCGCGGGCGGATTTTCACATCGACCTCGGCGATACGTTCATGACGGACAAGCGCACGAATTATCGCGACGCGCTGCCGCAATACATCGCGCAGCGTTACTACTTCGGTTTGGTCGGGACCGACGTTCCGGTATTTCTGGTATTGGGAAACCACGACGGCGAGCAGCCGGGCAAAGGTGGCGGCGACGCGATGGCTCTCTGGTCGAATGCGCAGCGGAAAAAATATTTCCCGAACCCGGAGCCCAATGCGTTTTACTCGGGCAACGCCACGCCGCATCCGAAGGCTGGCTTGCTCCAGAACTACTACGCGTTCGAGTGGGGCGACGGGCTCTTCATCGCGCTCGATCCCTATTGGTATAGCAACGAACGCAATCGCGGCGGCGACAATTGGGGACGCACCCTCGGGCGCGAGCAATACGAGTGGTTGCGCAAGACGCTGGCGGGCAGCCGGGCGAAATTTACCTTCGTGTTTCTGCACCATCTCGTCGGTGGAGAAACGCGTGAAGGTCGCGGGGGCTCGGAAGCGGCAGCATTTTTCGAGTGGGGCGGGCGCGACCTCGACGGACGAGATTCGTTTGCCCAAAAGCGTCCCGGCTGGGCGGCGCCGATCCACGCGTTGCTCATGCAGCGTGGCGGCGGCGTGGTGGTGTTTCACGGTCACGATCACCTCTATGCGCAGCAGGAGTGCGACGGGATCGTCTATCAACTTGTGCCGCAGCCGGGACACACCCGTTACGACAACACGCGCAGTGCGGAGGACTACGGCTACAAAAGCGGGG
>Ga0114969_10002881_pt1 | contig 14028 bp, 11 predicted proteins | sample M_130807_MF_Meta_FD_87316 | JGI IMG/M metagenome (GOLD analysis project Ga0114969, IMG submission 87316) | Freshwater microbial communities from Lake Montjoie, Canada to study carbon cycling - M_130807_MF_MetaG | ecosystem: Environmental > Aquatic > Freshwater > Lake | place: Lake Montjoie...
ATATCGTTGCAGACGAAATGGGAATTGAAGCAGGACTGGTGGAAAAGGATTATTGGATCATGCACACTTTATATGGTCTAAAAAAACAAGGGTTTCAATTTGAACTAAAAGGGGGCACTTCTCTTTCAAAGGGATTTCAAATTATTGATCGCTTTTCTGAAGATATTGATATCCATATTTCACCTGACCCAAAATTGAAAGTGACCGAGGACCCTCGCAAGATCAAACAAAGTCATATTGACTCACGAGGAAATTTTTTCGAGTGGCTTGTGCAAAAGATTAAGATTGATGGCATTATATCACAAGAAAGAGATAAAGAATTTGATAATGATAAATTTACTTCTGGCGGTATTCGATTACGCTATGATAATAAGTTTGACATTGTAGATGGTTCAAAGGAAGGTATTTTACTAGAAGCGGGTTTTGATAATATTACCCCCAATACTAAACTTACAATTAGCTCATGGGCTTTAGATAAAGCCAAACAGACTGTTGGAATAGGTTTGACCGATAATGCTGCTGTAGATATTATCTGCTATGATCCAGGATACACTTTTGTAGAAAAACTACAAACAGTAGCCACTAAATACCGGCAGGAACAAAATGATGGTATAGTTCGCAAAAATTATATGCGACAATATTATGATTTACATAGTTTGCTTAACACCAATCAGGTACAAAATTTTATCAAAACAGATGCCTATCAAGCGCATAAAAAGATACGCTTCCCTGATGCAGATTATATAATCCCAATTTCTGAAAACGAGGCATTTTTACTTTCAGATCCTAAACAACGAGCATCATTCAAAAAGAGATATTTAGATACTTCTAAATTATACTACAAAGGTCAACCTGATTTTGAGATAGTTTTAAATACAATTCATAAATACATTCACATATTGTAATATCTATAGCAAAACGAAATACTCAAAAAAAATGTTTATTACAATTTGATTAACATTACAGTGTTTAAGAACAATTGGGGCAACAAATACCGGGACTATTGGAGAATCATTCTTTTTACATGTAAGTACAAAAATTAATTACTTAACCAGCTTTGTTTTATTTTTAATTGCATCGTCCCAATTATAAAAAATATCCCACCAATTTGTAAGTGTACTATTATTATAAGGTATGGTATTATTTAATCCTGGAATTGATTGCCACCAATAAATAAACCATTTTACTTGTGCGTCATTAGCATAGTTAGATTCGCCAACTATATCTGTTGCCAACATAGGAAAAGAATAATTTTTTCCTAGCCATGTATCTACGTTCACATCGACATAAGTTCCTCCAGATGGTTGCCAACTTGCTATATCCGATTTAACAGCAACCTTCTTACCATAATCATAATCAGAAGTTGCGTTTGGAGGCCAATGACAGTTTCCAAGTCTAAATTGTTTAATAGTTGAGGTTGGTAAAAATGCTTTTTCTTATGCCCGGTTATTTTCATGACCTGTTCATGTTTCAATCCGTTCTCAACTAATACAGTTGCTAGAACAAGGCATAGAATCAATATTTATTAGGAAACCATATGGTTTAATTTTCTGCTGATTTATATATTGAAACATATCAACATATATAGATTTAGATTATATAATGTACCTTGTATATTATAAAAATATATCATGAAAAGAATATTATTGATTACATCATTATTTATTTGCACCGCTAGTTTTAGTCAAAGCGAAGCAGCAAATAAAAAGCCTACAAGACAACCCAATGTTATCATAGTAATGACAGACGACCAGGGGTTTGGTGATATATGCGCTAATGGCAACCCATACCTCAAAACACCTAATCTTGACCAACTGTATAAGGAAAGCACACGCCTTACAAATTTCCATTCCGATCCAAGTTGCTCACCTACCCGTGCAGCATTGCTGACCGGCCAATATTCTGCACGTTCGGGCGTTTGGCATACCACTGGGGGAAGGTCTATGTTAGACCAGACTAAAATCACTATGGCCGATGTGTTTAAATTTAATGGATATAAAACTGGAATTTTTGGCAAATGGCACCTAGGAGAAAATTATCCGTTCAGACCACAAGATCGTGGATTTGAAGAATCAGTAGTATTTGTAGGAGGGGTAGTTGGCTCTGGCAGTGATTACTGGGGTAACGATTATTTTGATGATACTTATTTTCATAATGGGAAACCCCAAAAATACAATGGGTATTGTAACCAGGTTTGGTTTGATGAAACGATCTCTTTTATCCGCAAAAATAGGCAACAGCCATTTTTTTGTTACCTCCCTACCAATATTCCTCATGCACCATTAAGCGTAGATAAAAAATATTCTGATCCATATCGCGGGGTAAATAATATTTCAGACCGTTTAGCGAATTATTATGGCATGATTGCTGAATTTGATGAGCAATTAGGAAGATTAATGAAAGAGATTAAGCAATTGGGATTAGAAGAAAATACCATTGTAGTTTTCATGTCTGATAATGGGCCTTGCCCCTGGTTCGGTGGAGTGAAAATAAACAATGATGGATTTTTGGATGAAGGCTATAGTGCAGGTATGCGTGGTGGTAAAATTTGGGGATATGATAATGCACACAGGGTTCCCTGTTTTATACGCTGGCCTGGTGGCGGTATTAAAAAAGGAAAAGATTTAAATAACCTCACGGCTCATATTGATTTACTTCCAACTTTTATTGATGCCTGTGGATTGAAAAATCCAGTGCAAGAAAAATTTGACGGGTTGAGCTTGTACCCGATTTTAACATCCGAAAAAGTAAAGAGTCCAGATCGTACGATTATTGTTCAAAATCAACGCGTAGATTTTCCGGTTAAATATAAAGAATACCAGGTGTTGACCAATCGATGGCGATTGGTGAATTCCTATATGAAGGAATTAGAAAATATGGAAGAATTTAATACTGGAAAAAAAGCAACAAAGGTTCCTTTAATTGTTATGAAAAAAGATCAGTATGAACTTTATGATATTATTGCTGATCCGGGACAAAAAAATGATCTAGCCAGCCAATTTCCGGAAGTTGTTAAATTACTTAATCATAACTATGAGGAATGGTGGGCTTCAGTTTCAAAAAATTTTGATCAATACAATAATATAATAATCGGATCTGCAAAAGCCAATCCTGTTTTATTGGATGCTCAGACGGTACACGTAAAAGGTAACCTTCGGGTTTGGGCTGTTGAAGTGGCAAAGGAGGGAAAATATAAAATTGAGATAGCCCGTTGGCCAAAAGAGGCCAATAAGAGCGTTTCAGAAAATAAGCTGGGTAAACCAGTTTTTACATTTGGAAAGGCCAGTTTACAGGTGGGAAATATTTGGAGTGAAATAGACGTTTATGATGATAATAAAACGGCTCAATTCTATGTGAACTTAAAGGCAGGAAAGACTTCTCTTCAGGCTTTTTTTAACACCCTTTCAACTAAGCAAAAGCTCAATGCTGAATATGTTTATGTAGAACGTATTGGTTCAGCAGATAAGCAAAAACTTACAGTATATCATGCTACTAGCCCGGATGTTTTATTAAAATAATAATTGAGCGTTTTTTTTCATCAGTTTCGATACTGGATTTTTTGCTAAAAATGCTACAATTCTTTACAAAAAAGGAATCCAAATGTTCCAGATATGCTGCTGAGCCATAAAATCTACTTCACATAATTAGGATTTTTTTCAGGAAAAACAGCTTTCTCGTTTTTTAACCAGGCGTCTAATTTTAAAGATAGTTTTTGGGCAATTTTCGCATCCTTTACTACCAGGTTATTCATCTCGCCAATATCCTGCTTCAGATTGTACAATTCCTCTTTACCCGTTTCGTACCATCGTATTAATTTCCAATCTCCTTCACGAATTGCAGCACCTGGTGAACCACCCTGGTTGCCATAGTGAGGATAATGCCAATACAAGGCCCTGTTCTTTATCTTTTTACTCATTAGTAATGGTACTATATTGACTCCACCGGTATGTTGCTTTGGATTCAATGGAAGTCCTGCTGCCTGCAATAAGGTTGGATAAAAATCATTACTGATAACCGGAACCTGAGAAACACTTCCCGCCCTGGTTATTTCTGGCCATTTAATTATTAAGGGTTCCCTGATACCGCCTTCATATAACCAACCCTTTCCGGCTCTCAATGGCAGGTTAGCAGTTGGATGCCCCTCTGATGTTGACAATCCCCCGTTGTCCGAAAAAAATATAATGATCGTGTTATCATAAACACCCTGCTCCTTTAATTTATTTATGACTTTACCGATGGCTTCATCCATCGCTTCCACCATGGCTGCATAAGTGGTATTGCTTTGTACGATTCTTAGCTTCCTTTCCCCTTCTTTGGAAAAAGCATCTAACAAACCAAGCCTTGCTTTTTTTTCTTCATACTTATCAATAAGATCCTTTCTTCCTTGTAAAGGGTTATGTACCGAATAAAATGAAAAGTATACAAAAAAAGGATGCTCCTTATTATCAGCAATAAAGCTGCTGGTCTCCTTTGCAAGCCGATCTGGCAAATGTTCCCCCACGGGGCCATCAGTTAGCCGGGGATTTTTGTAAGGCGAAAAATAGCTTTTCGGTTGACCGGCGTTGTACCCGCCAAGATTGAAATCAAACCCCTGGTTTTCGGGCCAATAACCTTCCGGACCTAAATGCCATTTACCCGTAAAAAAAGTTTTATACCCAGCGGTTTGTAAAGCCTCTGCCAATGTAAATTCATCCAAGCTTAGGCGGTCCTTGTTAAGAGGGGGTATGACTAGGGTATTGCGGTTCCATTTTACCGGCTGCGTGCGTTCTGCTTCAATAAAATCTGTAATTCCGGTACCAACGGGATATTTACCTGTAAGAATAGAAGCCCGGGTAGGACTGCAAACAGGACAGGCTGCATAAGCATTGGTGAATATCATTGATTCTTCAGCGAGCTTTTTAATATTGGGAGTTTCATAAAATGAAGTCCCAAATGGTTCTACATCGGTCCACCCTAAATCATCCACCAGGAAGAAAACAATATTTGGTTTTTTAGCCTGGGCGCGGACACCTAATTGCATGAGAAGCCCTGCAAGCAAAAATGGCAATGCTATTTTTAATTTAATTATCATCATTTTGATTTTAAGACTTTAATTCCAGCAAATATCGAAACACCAACGAATACATCAATCCTCTCGAGGCCGGGCTCTTATTGTCAGCTCACTCGTGGTTGAATCAGTCCGGACGAGTCCGATGGAATTTTTCGCGGTAACTTTTACATCGTATGTTCCCACAGGCAGTTTGGCAATCCATTTTCCCGGAAGCTTCCAGGTGCCATCCATGTTGTCAACGCCCTTGTAAACCTTGCCTCCTATTTCCACAACCAGGCTTTGCGTTACACTGCCCAGTGTGCCGGTGATATCTTCAGGTTTTTCGATGCAGATGACTTTGTTCACGGTGATATCGGGTGGCAGCCTGTCGAATTTGAACCTGCCCAATTGATACCCTATTTTAAAATTCCGTGATTCCAGCACCTGCCTAACCCTGGGAATTAGCCGAGCAGCGTTCCAATAATAAATGTGATTCAGCACCGAATCAGGAAGATTAAAACCTTCCAATAAAGGGCCGCGGTGCAAGCCGTTGGTTACCTGATTGGTTTCAAGAACCTTGCGTTCATCCAGGAATTTTTCTACTTTGGCTCCTGCTTCAAAAACATCGGAACCGAAAAGGATGCGGTCACGGTATTTGATATAAAAATCACGAGCTTTGTTCACCCGATAATTTGCCACCTGACGCATATTGTGTATGAAAGCAAGATCCACAAAAACATTTGGGTAATTATCAAATATACCTGCCAGTTTATCGAGCCCCTCGTCATTTTCAAGCATAAAAAGCCCGTGTGCAAAAATAAAGGTGGTTTGCGGATGACTTTTGACAACCGTAATCGCATCATCTTCAAATTTGGGGAAGGCAGCGCTGTTTCCATTCAGAGTACCCGGGTCTCCGGTATGGAAGCCAATCAGCGGCATGCCTTGCTTTCCTGCCTCAGTAAGGTGTTCATGGATTTTTGGTATTTCACTGGAAAGAATGGCACCATGGGGCCACAATTTGAGGCCAACAAATCCCTGTTTTTTAAAGGTTTTTATTTCGTCAACTCCCCACCAAATTCCTTGCGAGGGTATTGTGAAAGCACCCGGAGCAAAAAGGATTCTGTCATCCAGATTTTCCTTTACATAAACCATGTCATTGCCCGGAATCTGCCGCACACTAGCCGGTCCCGCCTTGTCTCCGTTGTTGTCCTTCACCCAAAATAAACCAGCCAATGAAATACTAATGGTGCCGCCCCATTGGTCCATTGAATCAACGGCTTTTGCATAGTTGGTTTTTGAATCCATGTGGGTGTGTATATCTACACGGGGCATATTGGAAGAAGGGTAAATAACCTGCTGATTTGTCTTTTTTGTAATAACGGGCCAGTCATCAGTTTTAGCGCTATCTAATTGTTTTTTATTTTGTGCAGCTGCTATTAAGAAAAATACTGGCATGAGTAAACGGATGGTATTTTCAATTTGCATAATGAGGTAATTTGAACATTAAAAACTAGTGTTTTAAATAACTATCCTTTTACCTGAATTGCTGTTCTCCATAGCTTTTATATTCCTAACAAGTTAAACAATTTGAATGACTTATCATATCTAAATTATATTTCAAAAGTATCTATTTTTATTCCTAAATTATTGTATAACTGGAAAAGACGCACATATTGACCATGCTATATCGCTCTCATTTGACCATTTTTAGCATTTATAATCAACATGAAAAGGGGTCAAAGAAAAACGCTATGGGGTGGTCAACGACTGCCTATTTTCCAATAATATGCAGCATCTTCCCAAAACCCTCTTCCTCCTTCAATTGAATAAATCTCATTCGAATTTAATTCATGAAGGTTGTAACAGTCTAAATTTTTCATAGTAATAATTAATTTTATTTATTACTGCCGTTGATTTCATCTTGTAGCTTTTTCACAACTTTAATGATTTCATCGAATACAGGCGGATTCCCATAAATCATTTCCGATCTCATTATTTCATAATCTTGCTCCAATGCTTTTAAAATATTAATACTTGGTATAACATTAATAGAGCCTACCTTAAGTGTATTGTAGTCAAATCTATTTAGTCTAGAATAATATTTTCGGTGGAAAATTACTTCTTCGATAAAATCATTATCATTCAATGTTTCCAAAGAAAAATCATGTTTACTAATTTGAAATAAATCATAATAATGACGAGACATACGCTCTGTGCGCATTTTTGCTTGATCATCTCGGTTATATTCTTCATGCAACAATAAAATCTTTTCGATTAGTGTCCGTTGTGGTTGAGTAGTAAGCACATCAAAGGCATCTTCTTCATATTTTTCATTTGGGAAATGAGTAACCAATAATGAATTCATATTTCGATACATACTTGGCTCTTTTTGAGAACGAACGCTGAATTCTATTTTAACTCGATCAGGCAAATATGGATTTGGATCAAAAAGTGATACAAAATTTATATAAATTGTTTGTGGATCTGTATCTGGCATATCAGCTCGCACAGGTTCTGGCTCTATTGAATAAAAACTTTCTGGAACTTGACTATTTTTAAATTCAACTTTCAATGCTTCAAGCAATACAGTAGAAGTAAATGAACAACCAGCTCTTCTTAAATGCTCAACAAATGTTTTAGAAGGTTTTTCTTCATATGCTATTCCTACAGCCTCAGCATTTAATGAAATATCTATATCTTCTGAAAACCTATCTATTAATTGCCACCCTTTACTAAGTGAAGTCCCTCCTTTAAATGCAAAATATTTTGCATATGGTGTATTGAATAAAAGTTTGATCGAAAGCGTAACCCACCAATCTTTCTCTATTGCCTTTGCAGAAATACCTGAAATCCTCGAAGCTTCATTTATAGATATTAGCCTAGAAGCATCATTTAAGTTTTTTAGCCATCCTATCATAATTATGAATTTAAAAGATTTTTTACAACAAAGTCGCTCACTTTTATTGGAGCTAAACGTAAATTATATTTCAGATTTCCGGGATTTTCCTGCTTCAAAAGCTCTTTAATTCTATTAATTTGTATTGAGGACAACTTTTGCAAATCAAGATCTTCTAATCCTAAAAATAACAAACTTGTAATCTCCCCTTTCATAGATAGTTTCTTGGCTGTAGTTGATTTGAATACTATAGTACTCTTTCCTATTTTAATATTTTTAGAATTTCCTGTAGTTTGAAATACCAACCTCATTGGCACCTGGGTAGATAATCCCACTTTATTTAAAGCATACTGACCGGATGGTTTTATTTTAACATGTTCTTTTTTTGCCAACGATTCAGCCAATTCCTCCATCGATGGTAATATTTTTCCAAAAACCTTGTCATTTTTTGGTTTTACATATATTCCTTGCGCAATTCGTTCAACCTGCTTAGACTCCACAAGCCTAGAAAGAGATTTTCTAATAGCAGTAGAAGTGCCTAATTCCTTGAAATCAGACGCAAAAAATGCTTTACCCGACTTTAACTTATTGATTTTCAGTTCAATAATACTATTTACAGAAGATTTCATGTCACAAATATAAAGATATTTATGTCACAATTTTTAAAATTTTTGTGACAAATTAAAACATTAAAAAAATATGATCTGTAGGCAAAAGTGGTAAGTTCCAAAATGGAACCTACCACAAAGCATAGCTGAAATAAAAACCCAGAAGTACGCCAAAGTAACTTCACTAAAAATCGAAAGAGAGAGAAGGGGGTTGTTTGAGATGCGTTTGAGTTAAGGGAAAACTCGCCTTGTGGTCTTCATTTGATTTTACTATTTTTAAATTCAAGCGGGTTCTCAATATTCCGAACAGTACCAGGAGTAAAGTCCTATTGTGGTTGTACAAGTTGATAGGCTACATCATAAAATCCTAAATGACGGATACGCCAATTTTGTGGTTCATGAAAGATAGAATGCGGAAGATTAACCTCCCATGTTCCCAGCTTTTTGAGCATAGATTTAGTCCGGTCAGGGTGCTGAAGCGACAAATCAGATTGCTCGGAAATATCCTCCGAAAGATGATAAAGCATCGGTAACCTGTCAGGTAATCGTATTAACTTCCAATTCCCCTCTCTAATTGCTGCGCTAACAGTATACTGCCATTCCATCGTTTGATGAGGAAGCTTACCAGTTTTGCTAGTGAGAAAGGGAAGAATATTAACCCCTGTATACTGATCGCTTTTTGATACAATTCCACCGGCAGCTTCGATGAAGGTGGGAGTGATATCTAAAGTAGAAACAGGGTCAATGAATTTTTGGCCACCAGCCAACCTGGCTGGCCATTTTAAAAAGAAAGGCACCCGTATACCACCCTCTAATAGAGTGGTTTTTTGACCCCGGAGCGGTGCATTAATTGACCCATTAGCAATTGAATTAGCGGGGCCACCATTGTCACTAATGAAAACCACTAATGTATTGCGCTCCAGTCCTTGTGCCTGAAGTACAGTTAGTATTTTTCCAACATTTTGATCTAACCGGTAGACCATCGCACAATATGTTTGTCTTAATTTGTCTTTAATATGACTAAATAATTTTAAGTCCTCCTCCAGTGCCTGCATGGGTGCATGAGGAGCGTTAAATGCAGCATATAAAAAAAAAGGTTTTTCCTTATGGCGGTTGATAAAATCAACAGATTCATTGCCTATGTCATTTGACATATAGGTAAGCGTAGCGGGAGTCTTATAGTTACATTGAATGGCAGATTCCATCCCAGTTCCATCCGGTTTGGCTATTAAATAATCATGTCCGCCCTCTAAAAATCCCCAAAACTCATCAAATCCCCTTTTGAGTGGATTAAACTGAGGTGCTGCACCCAGATGCCACTTACCCACCAATCCCGTAACATAACCAAGTGACCTAAGCTTATCAGCCAGGGTTAATTTAGTTATAGGAAGCCCTAGGTAATTTGCATCAAACCCTGGTTGACTATTAGCAAGGTTATCATTAAAACCAAAACTTGCCTGGTGTTTTCCTGTAAGAATTCCAGCCCTAGAAGGAGCACAAACCGAAGAAGAAGCATAGCCATTGGTAAATTGTATTCCTCCCCTTGCAAGCTGGTCAATGTTTGGAGTAGGAATTTGTAAGCTACCCTGGATTCCCAAATCGCCATAGCCCAAATCGTCGGCAACAATTAAAACAAGATTGGGCAATGCAGCATTTGCTTTTTTAGGACTTTGTCCTTGCACTATCTGGAACAAACTGAAATAAATAAGGGTAATAAAATATATCAGTATTGTTCGTACAAAATTCATAAAAAAAGTATTTTTAAAATTATTTTTATTTTCTTTGATTTATTGAAACTAATATTTATCCTACTAATTCTTTTTTTCAATAGAAAATTGAGTTTCATTAATATGCTATCAATTTTATTTAGGTATAATTTATTTTTAACAATGACTCATTACATGTTTCATTCATTCTGTTTTTATTCTTTTATTCGCTTCTCTTTAATACCCTTATTTTAATTCAAAATTTGAAGGAAACATTCCCTTTTTAAAAAGCCCATACCCAAACATTTTAGGATTATAATCACTTATAAAATCTACATCAGCTTTTACAGGTATCTGCATTTCCATACCAATGGCCCAAAAACATCCATTAACAATTAACCTGCGCAAGTCTTCATTTAGTAGATCGATCGATGCTCCCATTGTTGTAGAAAAGACACGCCCCATGACTCCGTTAGAACCTGTATATGATTTTGTCCATACAACCGGCATGATCGATTTTTTTAGATTTACAGGAGATTCTGGTGTCATGCCATTTGAGCTTTGACCATATATAAGCACATTCGCATTCCCAAGGTCTCTTACCGTATAAACATCGGTGGGTACCCAGATATCAGATACACCATTAAGGATAGGGTTCTTTTTGTTCTGTTCTATTCCGTTAACCACCCCTCTTGTACCTTCTTGTGTATGATTACCATGATGACTAATCCAAGTCTCTCCAAGTATTTGTTTTCCAAAACCATCCTCCCAACCATTCACCTTACTTCTGAAATCGTATTTGGCATAAGGACTATTTTTATTCATCTTATAATTAAATGCATGTGTTGCCGTACGAAGGCCAACAACAGGTTTTCCTGCTTTAATATATTCATCGATGTACTTCATTTGGGAATCAGGAAGCTCTCTGAACCTAGTAAGAATCACCAGTAAATCTGCTTTTGCTAAATGTTCGAGCCCATTGATATTAGATAGGTTCAAGGGATCAATTTCTCCTGTTTTGGGATCAGATGAAAAAAGAACCGTACAGGAAAATCCATATCTCTTTGCCAATATCTGTGCTAACATAGGCAAGCCTTCCTCCGAGCGGTACTCTTCATCACCACAAACAAATACGATACTCTTTCCTTTACCAGGTCCTTCAAACCCATTATATTCGACCCATTGTTTGACTGTTTGAGACTGTGATGCAATACTGCCAAATACAAGAAGTATAATTAACAGAAAGTATTTTAATTTGTTTTTCATATAATGGTTTTAAAAAAATTTAATATTTTATGTTCTTGGGGTATTCTAAAGTTAGCTATTAAAACAATAACATCATCCTGTAGCATCCGTAACTATTTACCCCTATTTAAAACCATTTGGGGCTGTTATTACTAGAAAAGTATAATTGCAACTTCTTTATATCTGATGATTTAGGTGGTTGGAGATGCGCTTGAGTTAAGTAAGGAGTCAACCTCCGGTTCGCTTTTCATATAATTAACAACTTGATTACCAAGGGGTTTTTTAATTATAGTTGTACAACCCTTTTTATTGTTATTTTGAACAGTATTCTGTCAATAACGTAAATTGTTGCTTGAATAAATCAACTAATATGAAAGGAATATTAATAGCATTGGGGATGATCCTACTCAATTTAACTATGGGTTGCTATGCACAAGTGAAGGAGCTCAACAACCCCTTTTATTGCTTTGGAAATGCAATGAATCTTCCCAATGCTCCTAAAAGTTTTGAGGAACAAGCAGCGTTGGTTAAAAAAATAGGGTATAAAGCTATTTCGGGGAGTGGCGAGGAAAATTATTTCGAGTTTCGAAAAGCCCTCGATAAGGAAGGATTAAAATTGCCAGAACTTTATATCGAACTAAATATTGACCAAGGGATTGCCATTGGCGAAACAAAACTAAAAAAAATTATCAAGGATGCTAAAGACCGCGATCTGTTAATCACATTACCCATAAGTAGTAAATTATATAGGAACAATCATTTAGAAGGCGACGTGATATTAGTTGAAATACTTACAGAATTGGCAGATTATGCAGCTATTTACCATGTGAAACTAGCTATCTATCCTCATTATTCAAATTACTGCGAATCCATTGATCATGCTTTGAAAATTGCGTCCATGGCTGGCCGTTCAAATATTGGAATAGTTTTTAATCTCTGTCATTTTCTTAAGGTAGAAGGACAGGATAAAATTGAAGAAGTGGTAACGAGGGCCATGCCCTACTTAATGATGGTTTCAATTTGTGGTGCTGATTCCGGCGATACAAAGAATATGGATTGGAATAGGCTGATACAACCCCTTGGTTCTGGAAGTTTTAATACCTACTATTTCGTTAAAAAGTTAAAAGATAAGGGCTATAATGGAATATTTGGATTGCAATGTTACAATATTAAAGTAGATGCCCAGGCCGCACTTATTCAATCACTCGATACCTGGAATAGTTTTAAAAGAAAGTATGCCGTTGATAAGTAAAGATAAAATGTTTAATAAAAAATAAGTAAAATACTAAAATAACCCACAAAATTCTGTTTGAAAAAAAGGGTTTATATTTAATACAATATTAAAATATTAACCCCTATTTAAACCTTTTATTGTTTAACAAATCTAACTTCGAAACTACCCCCTATGATTTTAAAAAAATTTAGATTAATGCTTCTATTTATAGCATTTTTCACATTTGCTTGTAATAAATCAAGTAACAACATTAGTAATCCTACTGCAACAACAAATACCGATGATTCAGTTATTATCGAAGTTAATCCCACTCATTTTTTAACCGCTGGATTAACTGAAAGTATTACTAAGGTTAGTCAAACGCTAGCCGATGGAACGAGCGTAATGTGTTATAAAATTGTTTCAAATAATACACCTAGTGATCATACCCAAGGCCCTTGGTGTCCGACTAATATAAATGATGGCATTGATAAAGGCGGTATTTGGTTTGAAGGGGGTAAATTATATGATGTAGATGGCCCCTTTATTAAAAATTTAGCTACTTTTTATTCAAATACTACTTGGAAGCTATACAATACAACCACTGGCGTAATCAATGTTACCGATACAAAGGCGGCTTGTGAAGCTGCTGCCAGACCTAATGTGGATCCATTGTATAAAAACTATTGTGTGCAATGTCTTCCTTCTTATTTTCCGGGCATTAAAAAAACATATTACATCCCGGTTAAGCCTGTTAAATCGACAAACACAGTTCCAATTTTGGGAATGGGCGGTGTTGTGGGAATTGCATTTAACGGCATTAATTTTGACCCCCCTGCTCCTACGCAAGCAATTTTAGGTGCATATACTTTAGCGCCATTTGATGATGCAGGAGGACATGTAAACGGAGCTACAGGATATCATTATCACGCAGCAACAGGAAAATCTACAAAAATAAAACAATCCGACGCGCATGCTGCAATGATTGGATACGCAATGGATGGCTATGGTATATATGAAAATTTAGATGAATCAGGAAAAGAGAGCACCGGTCTTGATGCAAGTAGAGGCCACTATGATGCTAAAAGAGGCTATCATTATCATGTTGCAACAGCTGGATCAAATAGTTTTATAAATAGCTTCAGAGGTGTTCCAGGTAAATTTTCGGTTACATTGTAATAAACCAAACATTCATGCTTAAAATAGGGTGTTTAATATTATTGCTACTATTTGTAGTAAATGGATATGCTCATAATCCGCAGGTATCCACTATTTCAATTATTCAAAATGAAAATAAAAAATGGTCTGTATTTATAACTGCACCCTTATAC
>Ga0114969_10002883_pt1 | contig 14024 bp, 13 predicted proteins | sample M_130807_MF_Meta_FD_87316 | JGI IMG/M metagenome (GOLD analysis project Ga0114969, IMG submission 87316) | Freshwater microbial communities from Lake Montjoie, Canada to study carbon cycling - M_130807_MF_MetaG | ecosystem: Environmental > Aquatic > Freshwater > Lake | place: Lake Montjoie...
CGTCTTTGCAGTATTAGCTATGCTGTTCTGCACTGCAGGCTTGGCCATTTCGCTAAACCGCGAAGTTAGCCAAGTAAACATTCGTCCAGATTTGAATACAAGTCATGTTCAGCAAATTTTAGATGTGGTTCGCAGGCCTTGGGCGCGCTGGATTCTCGCAATGGTTGCTGCCGAGGGCGCATTTGCGTTTTCCGTAATGACCTATCTACCTACCTACCTGGTCACCGAATTCGACTTGGGAATTTCGTGGGCTGCTGCCATAGTCGTTTTGTACGGTGTTGGTGGCATGGTCTATTCAATGGCTGCGAAAAAGCTGCTTGAACGGTTGGGTGAGTCTGGCCAATCTCTCGCAGGCGGCGCACTGATGGGCCTATCTTGGTGCCTGCTGGCGCAGGTGCCACAGTGGCAGATCGCAATACCTGCCTGCACACTTGCAGGTATCGGTTACTACATGTTGCACAACACACTGACCACACATGCCACTCAAATGGCGCCCGAGTTGCGCGGCACGGCTGTTGGGCTTTATGCCTCAGCACTCTTCATCGGCATCGCTACTGGTGTGTCACTAACAGGTTTGGGAATTGACAGCATCGGTTTTCGACCCGTATTCATGATTTGCGGTATTGGCCTTACCCTTTTGGGTGCAGTCTTCGGGCACAGTCTGCGACTTAGACATGCGGCCACAACTGCGGCCATTGTTCGCTGAGCAGTTTGCAAAATACTTTCGCTTCTGCAACTCAACAGTCTCCTGATAACTCACTGATAAATTTGCCATCAAGAATCATGACAAGCAACTTCATTTCCCTTGAAACTTTGAAAGATCCACCAGTACTGGATATCGATCCATTTTCCGATGAGAACCTACTCAATCCCTACCCGTATTTTGAGCAGCTGCGAGAGATTGCTCCTGTAGTCTACATTCCTGCTTACAACATGTATGCCTCCGGCCGTTGGGAGGAAGTCGGACAGATTGCTTCCGATCACGATCGATTCACCACCACTGCAGGCATCGGCTTGTCAGACATTCGTGAGCCAGGCTCCTGGCGTCCCGCCAGCCCAATCACCGAGATTGATCCGCCCGAGCACACCGCAGTTCGTGCTGCATTGCAAAAAATCTTGTCACCCCTTGTTGTTCGAAATTGGAGGGAGCAATTCGAACAACATGCCAACGCAGTAGCCCAGGGTATTTTAGACCTGCGCGAAGTGGACGGCGTGACGGACATCGCAGAGGCCTTCGTGCTCGGAGTATTTCCAAAAGTTCTAGGCATCAATGTGCCACCAGAGCGACTGATCATCACTGGCGAGCTCAATTTCAACCAAATGGGCCCCAACAATGAACGTCTGCAAAAAGCGCTTCAGCGTGCTGAGCCAATTTTGCAATGGTATGCGGACCAACTTAAGCGTGAAAGCATGGTTCCAGGCGGCTTCGGTATGGAGATTTTCAAGGCCGAAGACCGCGGAGAGTTCGAACCGGGCAAAGCGGCACTGCATCTGCGCTCATTCTTTCGAGCCGGTGTTGATACCACGATCGCAGGTATTGGGCACGCACTGCACCACCTCACGGTCAATCCCAATCAGTTCGCACTATTAAATGCCGACCCAGCTCGCGCGCGTAACGCATTTGAAGAAGGTATACGCATTGAATCTCCCGCACAGGTATTGTTTCGAGCAACAACCGGCGAGGTTGAGCTTTCTGGCTACAAACTCAAGGCCCAAACCAAAATCGGCTATTGGCCCGGAGCTGCCAACCGTGATCCAAGAAAATGGGTAGGCCCAGAGCACTATGACATCGGGCGCGACGTGGCTGGAGTTCACCGTGCATTTGGCTTCGGCGCACACGTGTGCATTGGACAGATGATCGCTCGACTCGAGGGCGAATGTATCCTAGGTGCTATCGCCAAGCGCGTGAAGAAGATTGAACTTCGGGGCGAGCCAACCTATCGACTGGTCAACACATTGCGCACACTGAACCGGCTACCGATTCAGATAACCCCCATTTAAATAATTTCAGTTTGTTTGTTGACAACTGACCAGGTGAACATCTCTAGAAGAGCCCACTTAGAATATCAATCTGAAAGCCTGCCTAGACCTGCGAGGATCGTCATACCCGGCGAGGGTTCAAGCAAATTGACCTCACTGCGCTGAAACAGGGTCATGCCCAGTTTTTGCCTTTGCGCAGTCAGTTCGGCGCGAAGCATTAAATCAGCCTCGAGATTTTGGTGTCCAGCATGCCAACTCGTCGCATTTTTCCAAGCGTAGAGCAATACAATTTTCTGCATCCCAGAGCCTGCGGCCATATCGAAGACACCTAAAACGCGTGCTCCCGCATCGCATAAACGTGGCAGCCAAGTTCTCTCTAAGAATTCATTGACTGCTGCAGCCTGACCCGGCAAGACCTGTTGCTGTACCAATTCGTGCAGACCAGATACTGCTTCCATGGAAGTTGGGCCCTTCAGAGTGGTCCAAGCTGGATTGGGCTTGATGAAGAAAAGATCATGCCTCTCGACCATCTCATGGCCTGCATTGGTCAGAGCGCGAATGCGCCACCAGTCAAGGTCTTGGTAAAAATCGGCCCAAACAGCTTCTCGGTGAGCATAGTCACGGTATGCCAATAGATAGACGAAGCGAGGCGCATCCGGCCCTGCCAAGGCAGTCCAACGACCTACGCAATTGACCCCATGGCGAGTGAAAAGCTCAGGCAGGTGCTCATCAAAGCGCGAGTGAACATCTGACAAACGTCCTGGGGTCACTGAATAGAGGCGCAACTCGTAGATCATTTCAGACTCATCCTAAAGTAATTCAACTCAACCATAGCCGCAGGGGGGGGAAATGTATGTCCCATCAAAGGGGGGCATGCGTTGACCCAACGATCGCTTGCCAAAGCACTCAACCTATCAGATTGAATTCATGAGTCGAGGAACTTGCACGACCAACGAGAGGAGCTTAAGCTAACCAAATTTCAATATTCAAGGGTTTCCCCCATTTCAGTTTGATATTACTGAACGTAATCTAGTTTTGTTTCATTAACTTGTGAATGAAATTAGACTGTGTAACCGCCATGGTTCATCTTTCACTGTTTTTGAGGAGACAGGTAAATGTTGTCCGTAACAACTAATCAACTGACATCAGTGAGACTTGGCTCTAGCAGGTCAATTTCTCTGTTGGTGGAATCCATCGGCCATGATAGCTTCGGACCAGTTTTAGCCCAATTCCTGAACGACATATGCGGCGCAGATCATTTTGCAGCATTTCGTTTCAGCCAGGACGACTTGCGGGAAGTCGCGGCCAGCTGTGTAGAGCCTAAATTCACTGCACGCGACCGCGTAGAAAGTTATATCAAACAAGGATGGTGGAAACAAGATCCAGCGATGACCGAGGCGCAGCGTTGCCTTCAAGGCCCCTCACCTACCAGTTTCATTCACGTTGATCTCAACGACAAAGGTTACATCAAATTACGCTCGAGTGTTTATCCGCATATTCGCGACCGAATACTTCTTTGCGGCAGAAGCGCGAATGCGTCCCTAGGGCTGAGCGTGCTGCGATCCGATCCTCACTCTCCCTTTAGCATGGATTCAATTGAAAGGCTTGCGTCAAGCGCTGATCTGTTGGTTGCCATACTGGGTAAACATTCGAACATCTGTCAGAGCCACCCCAATGCTGCAACTTCGCTTACAAATCTGACAGACATTGAAAACTGCATATCCAGCAATAAAATTTTACCTAGACGTGAGATGGAGGTTTGTTCACGCATTCTTTACGGAATTTCTTCTGTGGGCATTGCCTTAGACTTATCTGTGAGTGAAGAGACCGTAAAAACCTACCGAAAACGCGCCTATCAACGTCTGAACATAGGCAGTGAACGGGAACTACTGACCTGGTACCTCACACGATGGAGTCAATCTATCGAACAGCGCTTCCAAGCCAATACCGAACCGGCTGGCACTCCCCGATTGCATGCAAGGATGAACTAGGTTCATTCATAATCGAACTGAATAGCGGCTAAAGCAGTCCCCCGGTGTGGGGGCTTTCATAGAAGCGAATACGTGAGCCAATTGGAGCAGGCTTAGATTGCGGTCATGCAACCTCTCACCATCAAACTGATCATAGACGAGCACCGTGCCATGGGCACAATACTTGGCATGCTGCGCCATGCTGTTAAAAGCGTAGGAAAGTCAGGACAGACCGTTGATTTCGACGAAGTTCGCGCAATGCTGTTCTATTTGGACGAGGTGCCGGCCAAAGTCCACCACGTCACCGAAAGTGAACTTCTTTTCCCGCGCATTCGTGAGCGCTGCCATCCCCTGAGGCCGGTGCTTGACCGACTCCAGTCTGAACACGATCGTGGCGAATTGGCGGTGCGCAATCTTGAGCATAGCCTAGTCACCTGGCAAGTCATGGGTGATACCCACCGAGAAGTCTTCAAACTTATGCTCAACGGCTACATTGACAACTATCTCGGTCACATGGATGTTGAAGAACGCTATGTGCTACCCGTGGCGATGGACTATCTGACCGAATCCGATTGGCAAGAACTCAACGATGCATTCAAAATCCAGCGCGGCTCACTGGTAGGGTCAATGACCCAAGGTCATCGTGAACTGTTTCAAAAGATCGTCTCTAACCAGCCCCTTTCTTGAAAAAATAAATATGCAATCGATTGAAATACCTGTACTTATCATCGGAGGTGGTGGCTGTGGCTTGGCTTCGTCGCTGTTCTTGTCGCGCCAAGGAGTCAAAAGCCTGTTGATTGAACGCCACCCTGCGCCTGGAAATTTACCAAAAGCACGCTACGTAAGTCAGCGAACCATGGAGTTACTGCGCCAGTTTGATGTCGCTGATGCGGTGTATTCGAAATCAATGCCACTGGCGCATATCTCTCACATTCGGTGGTGTACCAGTTTGGCAGGCGACGGTGAGCTCGACCGCCGCACCTTTTACCGCATAGAGTCCTTTGGTGGTGGATCTCTGACGCACTATGCAAGGGACAGCCCTTGCGAGTCCACCCTGTTTCCACAGGTACGCATGGAACCACTGCTGCTCGAGCTGGCTGCTGCGCAGCCACAGGCTCAGGTGTTATACAACCACCAACTGGTTTCATTTGACCAAGATGACAATGCCGTCACAGCCATCATACAAGATCGCGCTTCAGAGAAACAGACCCGTGTACACGCACGCTACATGATCGGTGCAGACGGTGGTAAAACCGTAGGCGCGTCGTTAGGAGCAAAGTTCGAGGGTCAAACAGACTTGGCCCACATGGTCACTGTTTACTTCCGCGCCGATCTTTCACAATACTGGGACGACGACTATTCCATGACGACTTGGTTCGTGAACCCGCAAGGGGGTTCTTGGGCCAGCGGGGTGCTTGGCCAACTCGGCCCAACTCGCTTTGGTCGTCACTCAGAAGAATGGATGTTCCACTTCAGCTTTCGCCCAGACGATCCATCCCGTTTTGAGGAAGCTTCTCTGTTGCCTCGAATGCGTGAGTTACTGAAGATTCCTGATCTAACCCCTGACATCATCGCCATTGGGCATTGGTCTGTCGAAGGCGTACTGGTCGACCACTACCGTTGGGGCCGAGTGATGCTTGCGGGGGATGCTGCGCACCGGCATCCGCCGACCACAGGGTTGGGACTGAACTCGGCTATTCAGGACGCACATAATTTAGCCTGGAAGCTTGCTGCTGTCCTTAAGAGTCAAGCGCCAGATAGCCTCCTGGATACCTACGAAACAGAACGCCGACCAGTAGCAGCAAGTAACGTACAGTGGGCGCTGATGACCTTCCAAAACCATCAACTCACCGACGCAGGTATTGGCTTGGTTCGAGGTAACCAAGAACTCAGTCTTTCAAACTTTCGTCGCTATTTCGCTGACAACTCAGAAGGTCGAACACGCCGTGCACGGCTGTCACAAATCATGGAAGTTCAGCGCATGGAATGGCAGGCCCATGACATTGAGTTGGGGTACCACTATGACATTGGTGCAGTTATGCCTGACGGCACACCCACGCCCGAACGCGATGCACTAGGGCAAACCTATGTTCCCACTACGCGTCCAGGCCATCGTTTGCCTCATGCTTGGCTAAACCGCGATGGCGTGAAGTTGTCGACACTGGACCTGGTACAGCCAGGCCACTTCCTGCTGATCACTGGCTGCAAAGAATCGCCTTGGGGTGAAGCGGCGGCTGCAGTGGCCCGCATCAGCAATATCGATATCGACGTCGTGGAAATTTCCGATACTGCGCAAGTTCGTGACACCGATCGCGCTTGGCTCAATCTGCGGGAAGTATCGGCGCAAGGAGCGATACTGGTTCGACCAGATCAGCACGTCGGATGGCGCTTTCATGGTGGCAGTAATGTGCCAGAAGCGGTGCTAGCAACGGCCCTGGGTCGAATTCTCAAGCGTGATTTAATTTCCTTATCCTGAACTTGAACTTGAACTTTCAAGGATAAAACTACAAGCGCCAATCTGAGAATGCAACTTGGACCGCAAAGTCTAGTCTTGCTTAGGCTTCAGCGCTTGCGCGGCCGAAATAATGGTCAGCAATCAGACGATCATTGGCCAATTCATCCGCATCACCTTCGCGCACAATACGACCTTGCTCCAGCACTGCAGCACGATGCCCTGTTTGCAAGGCAAGTCGCGCATTTTGTTCGACTAATAAGATTGTCATTCCTTGGCTATTTAGCTGCTGCAATGACTTGAATACCTCCAGCACAATCACGGGTGCCAGGCCCAAGCTGGGCTCATCTAACAGCAAAACTTTGGGTCGGCCCATCAAGGCACGCCCTATTGCGAGCATCTGTTGCTGTCCACCTGACAAGGATCCTGACATTTGGTTTCGTCGCTCCCACAGCACAGGAAAGAGCTTGTGAACCCGCTCCAAGTCAGCATCATCGCTACCACGCACACCGGCGGCTTGGCGACCGAGTTCAAGGTTTTCCGCAACAGAAAGCGGTGCGATCACACGCCGACCCTCTGGCACTTGAATAATTCCCATTCGCGCACGCGTGTGCGCTGGCAATTTAGCAAGATTTTTACCTTCAAAAAAAATCTCACCACTGTACGGGGCGATGGCTGAAAGTGCATTGACCAAGCTCGATTTGCCCGCACCATTCGGACCAATTAATGTGAAGATCTCCCCTTGTTTGATAGAAAGACTGACGCTTCGCAATGCCTGAATACCACGGTAGTGGACGTTCAGATTGGTAATATTAATCATGACTTCAGGATCCCAGATAAGCCTGAACAACGATGGGATCGCTGCTCACTTTTTGTGGATCGCCCTGAGCGATCAATCTGCCTGCAGCCACCACATAAAGATGAGAGCACAGAGACATAACAAACCGCATATTGTGTTCGATTAGCAGCAGCGCAACTCCTTCTGCTGCAACACTGCGGAAGATGCTGCTTAAACTTTCAGCTTCAGCATCATTCATCCCGGCCACCGGCTCATCTAGCAATATCAGGCGTGGCTTCATAGCAAGTGCCCGCATCACCTCAATGCGACGCTGGTGACCATACGACAAGCCACCGGCTCGATGCTTCGCCAGGTTAGTCATACCAAAGCGCTCAACCAGTTGCATTGCCTCTTCCTTCAGGTGCGCCGTCTCAATCCGTGCCGATGGCAATCCCAGCAAGTTCGCCCACAAGCCAACACGCTCATGTCGGTGAAAACCCGAAAGTACATTGTCAAGCACACTCGCATCAGGCAGTAGACGAATGTTTTGAAAAGTGCGAGCAACACCCGCGCGTGCAAGTTCCGGCGCTTCCGCACGCGAGACGTCGTTCCCGTCCAACAATACTCGGCCAGATGTTAAGTGAAGGAGGCCAGTAATTAAGTTAACAACCGTGGTTTTTCCCGCTCCATTTGGGCCGATCAGGCCAGTAATCTGCCCAGCCGGCACTGACAAGCTAAGACCGTCAACTGCGGGAACACCACCGAAATGGCGCGAGACATTTTCCAGCTCCAATGTAGGCCTCATGGTTTCTCCGGAACCACTTCGTGGCGCAATCGTCGATCGCGTAGCATGCTAATTAATGTATCAGCAACCCCGCGAGGCAGGTAGATGATCACCGTCATCAGCAAGATGCCCTGCACTACATTTCGATAATCCGCAAAGACTCGAAACAGCTCTGGCAGTGAAATAAGGACAACGGCACCCACCAAAGCGCCCCAGACTGAGGTACGTCCACCCAGAACAACCATCGCCAAAGCAGCGACAAGTAGACCGAAGCCATAGTCGTTAGGTGTAATTGCATAACTGCTGGTCGCGTGCAACCCACCCGCCATACCGGCCAATGCACCGGATAGAATAAATGCGAATCGCTGGATGTACGGCACCGAGATACCCAGAGAAACCGCCACCATTTCATCCTCCCGGATGACGTCCATTGCCCTGCCTAGGCCAAAACGCCCCATGGTCACAAGCAGTAGCACCACCACCACCACCACGCCAAGCAAAGTGGCTGTACCTGCGACATGGGGGATACCGTTGATGCCAAGTGCACCGTGTGTAAGACTCTCCCAGTTTTGCGTGGCTGACAACACGATCTGCACAAATGCCAGTGTTGCCACGGCCTGGAAAACACCTCGTAATCGCGCAAGCGGAAGCGCCAGCAGCGCACTCGCGGTAGTACCGAGCACTGTTCCTGCGGCGATAGCGGCGACTGGTGGCCAGGCCTGCGCAGTGATCAGTATTGCTGTGCAGTACGCACCTAGCGCAGCAAAACCAGCACTGCCCAATGAAAAGACACCAGCACGCAAAACTACATATTGGCTCATTGCCAGCAGGGCATTAACAAGGATATGGTCGAACAGGGACTGGTAGGTGTAAAAAAAATTCATCATGTTCGCTGAATCCGCATAGCCGCCGTAGATTGCCCAAAAAGGCCCGTTGGACGAAACACAATGACGACAAACAGTGTGAGAAATACGATGGCCTCGGAGACTCCAGAAGAGATATATGCGACGCTCAGCGTTTGTACCAGACCGATTACCAACCCCGCTATGAGTGCTCCCGGAATACTGCCCAGCCCACCCAAAATGATGATGACGAAGGCACGCATCAAGAGTGGCTCTCCCATGGCAAAGTGAACCGAGTTGAACACCAAACCAATGAGCACGCCAGCCATGCCCGCGAGCGCTCCCGATATGAAAAATACCTGCATATTGATTGGGCCAGGATTTATACCCAAAAGTCGCGAGGTCTGTTCTGAATAGGCCACTGATCGGATCTGCAGGCCAAAACTCGTGCGATACAGGTAAAACACCAAGCCAAATACCATGATCACAACCAAAGCAACGATCACCATTTGAAGTAACTGGATACGCAAGCCAAAAATGCTGAGAACAACCACAGGAAATGCATCAAACGGAAAACGCATCACGGCCGTGTTGGAAACTTTCTGCGCCAAAGCCAGAAGAATCAAGTCTGCGCCAATGGATGAGACGATGGCAGAAAACTCGGGTGCGCCACGACGACGTAACGGTCGAAACGCAAAGAAATCGAGCGCCACCGAAATGAGCCCCCCGGCCACCATTCCAACTATGAGCGCAACAGCAATCGGCAACTCTAATATGGAAGTAGCATATAAGCCGGCGAAAGCACCCCACATGAACACCGAGCCGTGAGCCATGTTCATAATGTGATTAACGCCAAAAAGCAACGTAAAGCCTAATGAGAACAAGCCGTATACGCTGCCGACAACTATCCCGTTGAGTATTTGTTGCATGAGCATTGAAGTACGTTAAAAAAAATGGCATCACCTGTATGTCCCCTTGCGGCGGTACGGATTTACCCCGCGTCCCCAAGCAGGGGGACTGACGACTGAAGCGCCGACTGATATGGTGAGACGATCCTTTACTGGCCCTGCGGGTCAAGGAGTCAAAATTGCGGCCGCTTTCAACCGATGCTTCAACCCAGACAACTGGGCCCGTCACTGCCGCCAGTGAGCGATTCGATCCCTTCGATCCAGCTTATGTGATCGACCCCTACCCCGTCCTGGCGGGACTTCGTTCGACTGAGCCTGTGTTTTTCTCACCAGGGCTAGGCTCTTGGGTCATCACACGCTTCGAAACCGTCAAGACTGTGCTGCGCGATGTACAACGTTACTCGGCGATGATCGCCTCCGATCCGCTGACCCCGCTGTGCCCGCACGCCCGTGCGATCATTGTCGACTCAGGGTTTAATGTGCCACCGCTGCTGGTCAACAACGACCCTCCTTCGCACACTCACTACCGAGCCTTTTTCTCTGATCCATTGCAGCGAGAGCGCATCCAAGGTCTCAAGCCGTTTATACAAGAAACAGTCCAGACCTATGTCAACCGCTTAGCCCTCGGAGATAAGCCGGCAGATTTGGTGGCTGGCCTGACTTGGGACGTTCCTGCACTGGTCCTATTCAAGTTGCTGGGAGTACCGGCAAAGGACGTCCAGCTGGTCAAGAACTGGGCTTCAAGTCGTGTTGTGATGACATGGGGGCGACCCACAGAGGCTGAGCAGATTTCGCTTTCGAATGGCGCCGTGGAGTATTACCGTTACGCCCAGGCACTGGTGCAAGAAAAATTCAAGAACCCCTGCGACGATTACCTCAGCGACCTTATTCGATTAAGAGACGGTGATGACAAAAAAGCCACCCTGCATGAGATTGCTGCAATCGCCTTCAATCTTCTTTTCGCTGGGCATGAGACTACCTCCAGTGCTGCCACCAACATGTTCAAAGCACTGCTACCTGATCGCAAACTTTGGGATCAAGTGTGCCGTAACGAGCAGCCACTTGCGCCCGTGGTTGAAGAAGCATTGCGCATTGATCCACCGGTGCAAGCATGGCGTCGTCAGACCAAAGAGGCAGTGATTCTTGATGGCATCTCCATTCCGGCCGGCTCCCGTCTGCTGCTCGTCTTTGCTGCTGCAAACCACGACCCGCAACAGTTTCCTTCGCCTGATGCATTCACCCCGGGTCGGCGCAATGCTATGCAACAGGTTTCCTTCGGCGCGGGCGCACACTTTTGCCTGGGCGCACCATTGGCTCGACTTGAACTGGAGCTCATTCTGAAAGAAGTGGCGGAAAAATTGCCCGGACTCTCACTCGTACCAGGGCAAGACTTCTCCTATACACCCAACACTTCATTCCGCGCATTACGTCGACTCATGGTGACTTGGTAATCCACATTTTTGAATGAAAAATACACATGAAGTTTCCACGCCTTTTGGTAGATGATGAACTTGAAATCCGATCTCTGTTCGCTCGCTACGGTCATCTAGCAGATGCGGGTGATCCGCTTTTTGTTGAACTATTCACAGAGGAAGCTACTTGGACCCGAGCCAATTCTGCGCCTGCTTCGATGGGGGGCTCGGGACTGCCGCCTGGTACTATCAAGGGCCGCGAAAGCCTGGGGCAATTGATGGTGGAGGTCATGCAAAAGAAATTCAGGCAACGCATGCATCACCAATTCACAGATTTTTACGTCGAGCCTGGCCTGACCATCGATGATGCAGTTGGTCACGCACGAGCGCTCATCACAGACTGGCGTGATGGCCCTGGCAAGTTTGCCATGTTCGCCAAGTACGCCCTTCGCTTTAAGCGCTTACCTGAAGGCTGGCGCATCAGCGAAACGGTAGTTCATATCCTGCCAGACAGCACTTGAATGAAGTCAAAAAAAAACAACACGTAAAAATTGAAACCATTCCACTTTCAAATCCAACAATGATGGTTGTCCCCTCAGATAGGGACAGACTATATGCACTGATATTTTCATACTGATGCTCAGTTTTGGTCACATCGCAGCAAACTGATTCTTCTCCAACAAAGGATATCGACATGTTAATCAACTTCAAGGGCACTATTGCAAGCGCTCTTTTTATTGCCTCTACAAGTTTTGCATTTGCACAACCCAAGGATCTACCAATTGGTGTCATGAATGCCATGACGGGAAATTACGCATTCGGAGGTGTACCGATACAAAACGGAATGAAAATGGCACTTGAGGAGGCCAACGCAGCTGGCATGCCCGGTGGAGCAAAGTTTAAAATATTCGAGGGCGACACGGCTGGTGAAAAGGGTCAAACCATTAGCTTGGTCAATCAGTTCGTCAAACGCGACAACGCGATTATGATTTTGGGCCCAACGACCAGTGCTGAATCGTTAGCAGGCGCACCCGTTGCCAACGACCTTCAAGTCCCCTTGCTAGCTATCGGCAGTTCTCCTGCCATCTTGGCTACAGGCCCTTGGGCGTTCAAAATTCAGGCCACCCCCGTTGACATCATGAATTTTTTAGGCAAACTGGCCGTAGAAAAGCTGGGGATCAAGCGCGTCATCACTGCCATTGACCAGAGCAATGACGGTTATGTAGGGCAGAAAGACGCACTTGTTGCATACATGAAGGCTGCGGGCGTCACCATCGTAGCCGAAGAGAAGTTCGTTTCTTCCGACAGCAACTTCCTAGCGCTGGCAACCAAAATTGCAACCGCTCAAACTGACGCCATTTTCATTGCAGCGCCTGCTGAAGTGGCTGCCAACCTTATCATCCAGATTCGCCAAGCTGGACTGGATCCCAAAGTGAAGTTCATCGGCCCCTCAACCTTCGGCTCCCTGGGTTTCATCAAGGCTGGCGGTAAGGCGGTTGAATCTACATATATTGTTTCCGACTATTCACCCAGCGCTGCCACAGCGTTAAACACCGCCTTTATCAAAGCTTACACAGCAAAGTACAAGGCCACCCCTGATAACTGGGCCGCGATGGGCTATGCGCTGGGCACCGTAGCAGTTCAAGCAGTGCGAAATGCTGGCCCTAACCCTGACCGCACCAAAATCCGCGACTCGTTGGCCAAGCTCAACAATGTCCCGATGGTCTTGGGAAATGGCACATGGAGCGTAGATGCACAGCGCAACCCCAGCTACGGTGGCGTCTTACTTCAGGTCAAAAATGGGGCTTTCGTCGCTGTGCAGTGAACTAACTTTCCTGGCTTGAACTTGTCCCTAGAGTCTCAAGCCGTCATTCCTCCATCGACGTTGTAAACTCCACCGGTGATGAAGCTTGACTTGGGGCCAAGCAGCCAAAAAACGAGATTGGCAACTTCATCGGCGGTGGCTGCACGTCCAAGAGGCTGGTTAGAAAAATGCTTCTTAAGTGCGAATTCAACCTCCTCCTCAGTTCGGTCATCCATGCGAAAGGAGCTGCGAAGCAAAGGCGTATCGATTGGGCCCGGACAAATGACGTTGATGCGGATACCATGCGCAGCGAGTTCCAGTGCAGCTTGTTGCGTCAAGCGGATCACAGCAGCTTTTGACGCACCATACACACCCAATCCAGCATCAGCACGACTGCTTCGCAGCCCAGAAACTGAGGATGTGTTGACGATAACCCCACTTGCCTGAGCTCGCATCACCCGCCCCACCGCACGCAAGCCCATCAAAACACCTTTGACGTTGACAGCAAAAATTTGGTCGAAGTCGGTCATACTGAAGTCCAGCAGTGGCCCTTGCGGCCCCACAATCGCCGCATTGTTGTGAAACAGATCGATACGGCCGAAGTGCTTGACTGCCGCGTCAGCGTAGTGCCTCACATCATCTTCCACTGCCACGTCTGCTACGACAGTGAGCAATCGACTGGCATCCAGCCCTTTTGCCAAGCGATCCAATGCCGCTTCATTTTGATCAACCACAACCACTTTCGCTCCTGCAGACAACAACTGATGCGTGAGTGCCAAGCCGACACCGCTTGCACCACCGGTTACAACTGCGATTTTATTTTCAAACTGATTGTCACTCATTGCAGCACCACCGGTAGCGCACTTGGTGCACGAAAAATGAAGGTGTGCATGTGCTCAAGCTGATCGGGGTTCGCAAGCCTCATCTTGGGGAATCGTTTTGAAAATTCTTCTAAGACAATTTTCATCTCCATACGAGCCAGCGGTGCCCCCAAACAAAAATGCACCCCATTGCCAAAGGTCAGTTGCCTTCGAGCATTCTTGCGCCTGATGTCGAAAGCATGAGGGTTCTCAAACATAGCCTCATCACGATTA
>Ga0114969_10002884_pt1 | contig 14018 bp, 14 predicted proteins | sample M_130807_MF_Meta_FD_87316 | JGI IMG/M metagenome (GOLD analysis project Ga0114969, IMG submission 87316) | Freshwater microbial communities from Lake Montjoie, Canada to study carbon cycling - M_130807_MF_MetaG | ecosystem: Environmental > Aquatic > Freshwater > Lake | place: Lake Montjoie...
GCAATCAAACGGAAAATATTTTGCCTTTACTGACAATGGCAGAGAACATACGGGCATTGAAGTTGTTGAGTGGACAAGAACGATCAACGAATTGGGCGCCGGAGAAATCATCATCACATCGGTTGACCATGAGGGTACCGGAAAAGGTTATGACCTTGAATTGATAAAGTTGGTAACCGCGGCCGCAAAAATGAATGTGACCGCCAGCGGCGGGGCCGGTAAAATTGAAGATGTCACGAAATTATTCGCCAACACATCAGTATCGGGTGCCGCAATCGCTTCCATATTGCATTATGAAATTGCTCAAGAACTATTTGATCCTTCGGATGATTATAGAGAAGGAAATATTGATTACATCAATAAAATTGGAGCAACGAAAATGTTTAAAACCACAAGAATTCCTTTGCTAAAAAAACAACTCATTGATTCATCCCTGAACATTAGACCAAACTAGTATGACAAAGGTTGCACTTATCGATTATAAAATGGGGAATCTCTTTAGCATTGCCCACGCCTGTCAAAAAGTAGGGCTAGAGGTTGAAATCACCAATGATCCAATAAAAATAAAAAATGCAGATGCTCTAATTCTTCCAGGAGTTGGCGCGTATCCTTTGGCTGTTGAACAATTGAATTCGCAGGAACTTGAACAACCAATTATTGAGTTCGCAAAAAGTGGCAAATACATTTTTGGCATCTGCCTTGGCATGCAACTTCTAATGGAGCAAAGCAACGAATTTGGTAAACATAAAGGATTGGGACTGATTGCAGGGGAAGTACTTCGTTTTCCTGAATCATTGCCCGCTGAAGAGGTGCGACACATTCCTCAAATTGCATGGAACAATGTGACCATAGAAGACCACAACCACCCGTTATTTAAGAACATTCCAAATAACGAATACTTTTATTTTGTGCACTCTAATTATGTACAAACAAAAAGCACACAAAACATTTTGTGCAGCACTGAGTACAGTAATTTCACATACAGTTCTGCGATAATTAAAGACAATTTGATCGGCATACAATTTCATCCTGAAAAAAGCGGTACTCAAGGATTAAAAATTTTTAAAAACTACAAAGAACTCATTTACAAAAGGTGATTCTCAGCGAATGCTTTTTGAAAAAAAGTGCTAATATTGTAGTTCTTGAAAATAGGTTTCACTACGAACCCACAAAGTAAATAACGATAAAAAAAGAAATTTGCCGTGTCTTTTAAAAAATGTCACGTAAACTAATTTATTATAAAAAATCTAACGAAAAAATAAATGAAAATATGAGTGCATTTATAGTTAGTAAAATTAAAAAGCGAATAAAATGAGTCTTATTACCAAAATTGAACAAAAAAACATCATTTCATTATATAATCTTCCTCTAGACGTTAAGTACTGTGTGATTTGTACAATTTCTAACCAACGGCCACGAATAAGTTTAGATCAAAATGGTGTTTGTTCGGCATGCAATTTTGCGGAATTCAAAAAAAACAAAATCAATTGGACAGAACGCGAAAACGAACTGACAGACCTGTGTAATCGATTTAGAAAAAACGATGGTTCTTTTGACGTTATAGTCCCGTGCAGTGGAGGAAAAGATAGCGCATACATCGCACATGAATTAAAGCACAAATATGGCATGAATCCGCTCACAGTGACCTGGGCACCTCACATCTATACAGAAATTGGATTTCAAAATTTGCAAAACATGATCAGAGTGGGTGATCTATATAATATTTGTGGATCAGCGCCAGGTGAAACGCATAGAAAAATGACGAAATTGTCTTTTGAAATATTAGGCGATCCATTTCAACCATTTATATATGGCCAAACCAACTACCCTATGCAAATTGCAAAACAATATGGGATACCATTGATCATGTATGGCGAAAACGGAGAAGTGGAATATGGCGGAGATATGAAAAATGCATTTAATCCTCAAAGAAACTACAAAAGTGATCACGTCAAACATTATTTCTCAGGAATTGCACCTGAAGATTTGACCAAATATGGAATTGATAAAAAAAACATCACTCCTTATTTAGCCCCTGAAATAGAAGAATTGGATAAGATAGGAACAGAAATTCATTTTTATGGATATTATAAAAAATGGATTCCGCAAGAAAATTATTATTACTGCGTTGAAAACACAGGGTTCAAAGCAAATCCCGAAAGAATTGAAGGTACTTATCAAAAATATGCGGGATTAGACGATCAAATTGATGGTTTCCATTATTATTTAGCCTTTATTAAATTTGGATTAGGAAGAGCCACTTCTGATACCGCTCATGAAATTCGCGATGGACATCTCACCCGCGAGGAAGGAATCGCATTGATTTCCAAATTCGATGGCGAATTCCCAAAAAAATACTTTGACGTATTTTTAAAATACATTGATCTTACTGAAGAAGAATTTCACGTGGTAATAGATTCATGGAGATCTCCTCATTTATGGGAAAAAATCAATGGTGAGTGGAAACAAAAACACCGCATCGATGCAAAGGGAACAAAGGATTAACTAAGACCGGCTTAAATCGTCATTACTAGATTTCAAACTGAAGATCAGAAAATCTTCAATTTTTTCAGCGCTTTCTTCCACAGTTGGAATTGCGCCTATTTGTCTCTTTTGAAATAAATGTTCATCTTGAAGAAGCGCTATGAACGCTTCAGTATTCGCACAGTTGCAATAGATGAAACGACCTTCGTCTATATAATTAGAAAAACAATCTTTACCAGATTCCGAAAAAACTATTGTGTTCAACCCTAATTGATCCGCCTCAATAGCAACTGCAGATTCCTCTGTAAGATGTAACTGACAAAGTTCTAACAATTGATACAAATCAACCTCGTTTTTAGAATATATTTTTGCATTTGGATTATTTATTGTCTCATGATAAAATAATAATTTTTCGTCATCGGTATATCTTGGATGCAGTTTTATGTGCCAAAAAACATCCTTGACATTATTGATTATTTGAAGCAGTGACGAAGGTATTTTTCTATAACCAGAAGTAACTAAAATATGCTGTTTCATTGCAACACCATGACCCAACATACACTCAAGGTTTACTTGTTTATTTTGCAGTGCAATTTTGTATGCAGTGTACAAATTACCAACAGTTACTGCAGTGCATATCACTGATGAAAAATCATTAATATATTGAGTCACTTTTCTATCCCAAGTCAAGAAATAATCAGGAATAAAATTCATTTGTTTTTTTTCAATTCCATTCCAATGTGTATAAGCAAAATGTTCCCTGCCAATTACACCATGCTGAACATCCACAACCTTTATTCCCAAAGATTTTGCAGCGTAAACAATTGGCAAGAAGTAATCGGCATAATAGGCATAAACAAACACTACCTCTGGCTTACTTTCTTTAAAAAATCGTTTATAATAATTAACGTTCAAATTTAACTTTTCAACTCTTTCCGAAAGCGCTCCAAGCGTTACTGTGACACCCATTTTCGAATGATTCAAGAGTTGCCACAACTCCCTAATTCCCTCAACATTTTCAACAGTTGAAGCATTGCCTCCAAAAGCATTAACCAAATTAGTCCATGCCAATTTAATTTCCACCAACCATGAAAAACGTGTAAATGAAGTCACATATTCGTCGCCACAATAAAGTTCATTATTGGTTAATTTATAATGTTCATAAGCGTACCCGATTTTGTCAAAACATAGTTCAAGAGGCGACATCCATGTATTAAAATAGGCATGCGCACCGTTAGTTGCTACCTGGTGAACGTCAGAAGAAAAAACAATGATTTTATTCTTTGAATACTGGCGCGGAAATTTCACCGACGGGCCTATTGACCAACTCTTTGATTTTTTTAAATAGTAAAGAAAAGCCCCTATTTTTTGCTTAAATTTTTTTTTTGTGAAACGTCCAATTTCATCACCCTCCAGTTTTCCGCACTGCAAATCGTCATTGTACCCAATTATTATTCGTAAAAAAGGAAATAACTCCAACTCTTTGTATCGAAAGGGAAAAGACTTACACTTTTCTTGAAATGAAATAAGTTCGTTAAAATTTTCTTTAATCATCTTGTTAATCACTCACCAATTTTCAAACGCCGAAAGTATTATAGTCAACGATCGCATTATTTATTTTTGTCATTGAGCAAAAGCTCACATATCTTCCAATCTATTTCATCATCAATGTCAAACGAATATTCTTTTGTCATTAAATATTTTGTCATTGATACTTCTCCAAAAGATTTATACTGCTTAAAAATCATTGGATTAAACACATACACCGATCCATTAACCTGATAAACCAGCGAAGCCATTTGCCTTTGTATCACATCAACATTTTCGCACTTTACCAGTCGATCATTCACTTCGTAATACAATTTGTACGATGGTGTTGCTTCTGCAATTTTAACAGAACACACACCATCACTTCCTGATTTAACAAACACATCCACAGCTTCCTGAATATGATGTGTTTCTCTCAATGGCGAAGTAGGTTGCAACAACACCACCGCGTCGTAGTGCATTCCTTTACCTTCGTAATAAGAAATCGCATGTTGCAACACTTCAAAACTACCGGAACCATCTTGCGCCAATTCTGTAGGACGCAAAAAAGGCACCTTCAATCCATACTCTTCCACTACTTTTTTTATTTCTTCGCTGTCTGTCGATACACAAATAGAATCGTTAGCAGCAAATTGTTTCGCAATATCAATAGAATAACCGATCAAAGGTTTTCCACACAAATACCTAATGTTCTTTTTGGGAATTCCTTTCGAACCTCCTCGGGCGGTAATAATGAATAATGTTTTCATGCTTTGATGGTTTTACACAATACTTCTACTACCTTTTGAATCTGATCATCTGACATCCCCGTGGAACACGGTATATTTAGCACTCTATTGCAAATATCAAAAGCCTCGCCATTACCAACTAGCTCATACTGCTTATACATTTCAAGCTTTGACATGAGTTTCCAAATGGGGCGAACCTGAATATTTTCGACAGTAAAAAGCTGAATCAATTCATCGATAGTGAAAGGACATTCTTTTTTTAAAACTAAAGCGTACATCCAATAATTCGAAGTACAATTAAGTGGTTCCTCATGCAAAAAAAAATACGGATGATCACCCAGCAATTTTTGATATGTTTTAAAATTTTTTCTTTTAATTTCTACAAACTCATCTACTCTTTCCAATTGCGCCACACCCAAAGCAGCAAGCACATTTACCATTCGATAATTGAACCCTATCTCATCATGATTAAAATAAACACCATCAGTTTTTGCAGTAGTGCTTAAGTGTTTTGCTCTTTTTGCGAAAACTTCATTATTCGTTGTAATCATACCTCCTCCGCCAGTAGTGATGATTTTATTTCCATTGAAGCTAAAACATCCCAAATCACCTAATGCCCCCGTTTTTTTGCCATAATAGCTACTCCCCACACTTTCCGAAGCATCTTCTATAATTAATATATTTCTTGCCCTGCACAAAGTCGCAATAGCTTCTATATCGACTGGAAAACCGAGAGTATGCATTGGAACAATGGCTTTTATTTTTTTTCCGGTTTTTTTATTGACAGTATAACCGTCAATAAAATCAGTTTGCTCCTCAATGAAAGAACAAACAACGGAAGGATTCATACCAAGACTTGGCCATTCTGAGTCAATAAAAACCGGAGTTGCCTTACAATACATCACTGCATTCACAGGCGCAATAAAAGTAAGATTGGGAAGCAATACTTCATCTCCCTGTTCAACCCCTGCAACAATCAAAGAAACATGCAATGCCGCCGTACCATTCACAACAGCGATAGCATGTTTCACGCCTATATATTCTGCGAATTTTTTTTCAAAGGTATCAACATACGATCCAACAGAAGAAACCCATCCGGTCTCAATGGTTTCACTGACATATTTCAATTCATTTCCTGAAATATTAGGAACCGACAAAGGAATAAATGCTTTTTCCACTTTTATATATTGTAAATATCGTGTTTATACTGCTTCAAATTTTCTGAATTAGAAAACCATTCAATGGTTTCTTTTATCGCTTGATCAAAAGAATATTGTTGCTTCCAATCGGTCAGTTTCATTATTTTTTCATTGGATCCATACAGTCGGAAAACCTCACTTTTTGACGGACGAATACGTTGTTCCTCTTGTACGATCCGTGCTTGCGGATTGATCAAATCAATTAGTTTTTGAGCAAGGGCGCCTACTGTTATTTCACTTTGTGTGGCGATGTTCACTTCCTCTCCTATCGTTTTTGTTGATTCTGCTATTTTTAAAAATCCATCTATCGTATCTTTTACATACAACAAATCGCGGGTTGGTGTAAGATCCCCCAACTTGATTTCGGTAACGTTATTCAGTAATTGAGTAATGATGGTTGGAATTACCGCTCGCGCACTTTGGCGTGGACCAAAAGTATTGAAAGGACGTACAATCGTTACTGGTAATTCAAAGCTTTTGAAAAAAGATTCCGACATCCTATCAGCACCTATCTTGGAAGCGCTATAGGGTGATTGACCTTGAAAGGGATGTTTCTCATCAATAGGAACATACTGCGCGGTTCCATATACCTCAGAAGTAGAAGTCACCAACACTCGTTTTGTTTTTAATTGTTTGGCAGCCTGCAAAATATTTAACGTGCCTTTAATATTGGTATCCACATAACTATCGGGAGAATGGTAACTGTAAGGAATGGCAATGAGTGCTGCGAGATGCATCACCGTTTCACACCCTTCCATCGCTACTCTAGTTCCATTTGGATCACGAACATCACCCGAAAAAAATTCAATTTCTTTTAAAACCTTTTTATCCATACCATCCAACCAACCATAGGAGTTAAAAGAATTATAGTACACGAAAGCCTTAACCGGATAACCATTTTTTATAAGATGTTCTACCAAATGACTTCCGATAAAACCATCGGCGCCGGTAACTAAAATTTTTCCCTTCATATTTTTATATAAAAACTGTTTCTAGTATTTGTAAAATTTGTTCTGCTGTATTGCCTTTTCCATATGGATTTTGACTTACATTAACATCCGTAGTTCTTAACGATTGAACATTGTGAACAATCTCCTTTCTATTAAAAGGAACATGCACTACATTAGAAGGGGCAAATCTTCCTTTTTGTCGGTCACCTAAATCTATCACCCATTTCTGATAACTCGCAGCTTCAATGATACCACTTGACGTATTCCCTAACATTATCAAACAATTTTTCATCGCAGTAAAATAGCCAAGGATTCCCAGATTTTCAAAGCATTTCAATTTTTGAGGAAATTGCTTTTCAAAATCTAATAACGCTGCTCTCACAACACTGCCTTCTGTATCTGCATTTGGCAAAGTGCATAGTACCGGAATATCAATTTCTTTCACTGCAGCAATATACTCATCTATGAAATGTACATTTTTCCCTACCGAAACCGTTTCTGGATGAATCGTTGTTAGAATATAATCCTTTGAAATATCGAACTTGAATTTTTCAAAAAACGCATCAGTACTCATTAAACTTTGTCCGAGTAAATTCTCAACTCCCAGTGCCCCAACATTAAAAACACGCGCTGAATCCCCTGTCATTTGCACAAGTTTTTCCGCGTGTTTTTCGTGCGATACAAAATGGCAATCACTTAACATGCTGATCGCATTTCGGAATTTGTTGTCTATAGCGCCCAACGTTGTTTCTCCTCCGTGAAGATGTGCAATTTTAATATTGTATGGAATTATTGAAGAAGCAGCCGCGTACATTTCAAATCGATCGCCCAATACAAACACAATATCTAGCTCATCAGCATATTTTTTCCAAACTGCTGAAAAACCTGCTAAAGTTAGAGCCATCGATTCACACAAGCCGAACGGTGAATCATCATTTGATATCCCATCAACCATTTCACTAATGATGAATCCCGCTTTCTCAATCAATTGGTGACTATTTCCAAAACGAGAGGCAGTGTGCATTCCTCCGGCGAACAGCATCAAATTATGCTCACTCTCCTTAATTTTATTAAGTAGTGGAAGATATATTCCGAAATCGGCCCGCGATGTTGTTATAACCCCAATTTTCATAGTTTCAAGATTCCTCTATTGTCTAAAATGATTTGCAGCTAATCTTGTTAAAGTTTCAAATGTGCAATATCTCTTTGCGCTTTTTCAAAGTCTTCAGGACTTCCGATATCCAACCAATAACCAATGATATCGTAATACATCACGTTGTATTCCGCCTCTATCATCATCTCCAATAAATCAGTAGCATTATAAAATGATTGAGAAGGAACGAATCTCAAAAATTCTTTTTTAAACAAATAAATGCCCGCATTGGAATGGTAAGTATAGGTCGGTTTTTCTGACAATCTTTTTATTGCTTTTCCTTTTGTTTCAAAAACAGCATAAGGAATTGCAACTCGATATGGAATAGAAGCAACAACCATATCAGCATCGTTACTAATCATCTCTGAAAGCATGTCTTCGTAATCAATATCCGTCAACAAATCAGAATTCATTAGTAAAACATAATCGTGTTCAAAATGCTCCACCAATGTGATAGAACCTAATGTTCCTAAAGGCTCAATTTCTTTCAAAAATGTGAGCTTGCAATCTTTTTGCAGACTTTCAAAGTACGATGTAATTACTTCCGACAAATAATTTACACTTACGTTTATATTTTGCACTCCAAATCGTATTAGTCGGTCAATATTGATCTCTAGTATTGGTTTTCCACCTACTTGCAACATTGGTTTGGGAATATTTTTTGTGAGTGGATGCAAACGCTGTCCTTTACCTCCCGCCATCATCACAACATCAACTGGAAGCAGACTTTTTTTCAACTTCAAATTAAACAAATCAACCACTCTTCCATCTTCATCAACAACTGGTACAGACCAGATTTGTTTGTTTTTCAATTCGTTCAATTCATGCGTTCCATAATGTCCTTGCTTCAAAAAACTAAAATCCTTGCGCATACAATCCGCAATTGCCGAATCAACTTTGGAGCCACCCATCAAAACACGGCGAATATCACCATCTGTCAAAGTACCTACCAAGACACCATTTTCTTTGATTACCAGCAATACCAATGGAGCATTGAGTACGTAAGTTAAATCATTCAACTGTTTTAATGCTTCTGTTAAAAAGCTCTCTCTTTTTATTTTATGTTTTTCAAATTGAATCATATGAACCGTATTGGATTACCTACTACTTTTGAATTATCCGGCACGTCTCTAAGCACTACACTTCCTGCGCCCACCATAACATTTCGACCGATCTTCACCCCCTGCTTAATCACTGCATTTGCTCCTATGAAGGAGAAATCACCTACCTGCACATTTCCACACAGTACAGCCCCAACAGAAATGTGGCAAAAATCACCCACAGTGCATTCATGCTCCACTACTGAACTTGTGTTACAAATAACTCCATTACCAATCTTGGACAATGGATGAATCACAGCGTTGGTCAAAACCTGAACCGAATTTCCCATACGCGAGGAAGACGATATATAACTGGTTTGGTGAGCGACTGAAAGTGCGTGACGACCACATTTCTCAAACAACATCGCACACATTTTTGACCTCTGTTCATTATCGCCAATAGCTACCACAAAATCATTGTTACGCAACCATTCCATATTCTCCTCCAACTGTTCATCACCCAAATAATTAAGAAGCGAATAATTTTTTTTCTCCCGTTCAAAATAGCCAAACACATTCCTTCCCTTCGAATTTAGCGCATCTTCAAGCACTAAAGCATGACCTGAATATCCTATGAGTCCAATTTTTCTCATTGCAATAAATCCTCCCATGCTAATTTATGATTCTCTTCCAAATCAACCAGCACCTGTTTTCCAACTACCTTATCCATTTCCATGGGCGAAATACCATCACCTGGACGAAGCATTGCCAAATCAGCTTCGGTGATGAATGTATTCTGCGGTAAAAATTTATTCAAATGAATACTTTTTCTTGCGATACTCTTGTTTTTAATTTCTGACGCAGATGGAAATTTATCCTTGCTACCCAATGCTTTTTCAATATTACGAATAGCTGTAGTCATCTGTATCAACTCACTCGGTTCCAGGGACGCTTTGTGATCTGGCCCCTCCATTGTACGATCCAATGTGAAATGTTTTTCAATCATACAGGCTCCCAATGCCACTGCGGCAATTGGCACTTCAATCCCCAAAGTATGATCAGAATAACCGATTTTCACTCCAAATTTATTTTTTATGCTTTCCATTGCACGTAAATTAACATCCTCAAAAGGAGTGGGATATTCAGTGTTACAATGTAAAACAGTAATGTTCTCTAATGCAGTTCCATTGCTTATGATTACACTCAGGGCACGTTCAATCTCCTCATATGTGCACATTCCTGTCGAAATAATAATCTTTTTACCAAAACCTGCCAATTTTTTAAGAAAAGGAAGATTGGTGATTTCGCCAGAAGGAATTTTAAAATAATCAATACCCAAAGACAACAATAAATCAGCACTTTCTAAGTCAAAAGCTGTTGACAAAAACTGAATTTTTTTTTGTGCACAGTAGTCAATCAAAACGTGATGATCCTCAATACTCAACTCCAGTTTTTTAAGCATATCGTATTGAGTTCCCGATTGCGAAGACAAATTTGACAATTGATACTCAGCCTTCGATGCAGCCTTGCTAACTAAATTTTCCGACTTAAAGGTCTGGAATTTAACATAATCAACCCCAGCATCAGCCGCTGCATCAATCAACCTTTTAGCCAAATCAATGTTGCCATTGTGGTTCACGCCAGCTTCAGCAATAATTATTGTTCTCAAATTCATTCAATTTACAAGAAGCTAAAGTAGTGATTTTATAGTAAATCACCGAGTCGAGGACCTACAGTCTTGTAGAACAATAAAAAAATATCTATTCTTGCATCAAATACAGAATAAACAACTATGCTTCAAAGAATTAGTTCCGCCTTTAACTGGAGATGGCGAGTACTCAAGCAAAATGCAATAAAGCTGCAATGGAGTCTGAAAAAAAAACTCAACTTTTCTCACAAAGAAGGTATCAATTCAATGTCCATTGTAGTTGTTGGCAGAAACGACAATTACGGGGGTGATTTTTCGCTGCGTTTAAAAACTACTTTTGATTGGAATCTTGGTCTGTTTCCCAATGCAGAACTAATTTATGTTGAGTGGAATCCCATCGAAGAAAATGAAAGTGACTGCCCTTGGATTACTGCGACTTACCCAAAGGCAAAATGCTTCATAGTTCCAAATGACATTCACAAAAAACTAATCACAACAAAAAACTTTCCGATTCTTGAATATTTCGCCAAAAATCTAGGCATTAGAAAAGCAAGCGGCGACTGGATCATATTGGTAAATGCAGATGTTCTAATCGGGCCTGACTTCAACCTGGACGCTGTTAATGGTGACACAGTGTATGGCACACATTACAACAACATTCATTGGAACAACAAACCCATCCAAAAAGAATACTTGAAAGACAAAAAAAACATTCTCCGATTTTTTCCCGCCAACAGTAAACTTGAAAGCGTGGTGGGTAATTTGATTATGACCCACAAAAAAAATTGGTTAAAAATGACGGGGTACGATGAGACCTTAAGTGATGTTAGAAATGGCGTCGACACTAATGGTTTAAAACAACTACTTCATCAGTCTTTACACACGATGGCTATAGGAAACCATTATCATCTCGACCATCCTGAATCTGTGAGCAATGGCGCAAATGCCACGCATGGTGATCAAAGTAGAATTAATGAAATTAGTTCAGGTAAAAATATACCATATAAAAACCCAGACAACTGGGGATTGAATAATCATTCTTTTGAAGAAATCAGTCCAAGAATCTGGAAAACAAAATAAATGTATTTCTTCTCTGAAAAAACAGCTATTATTGCATACAAAATATTTGCCAAATCTGTTTATCTCAATGGCAAATTTTAAGAACGCAACGTATGTCAACCCGAAACTATCCTAAAATAACGGTTGTTACCCCAAGCTACAACCAAGGACAATTTATTGAAGAGACGATATTATCAGTGATCATGCAAGGCTATCCAAATTTGGAATACATTGTTCTGGATGGAGGCAGCACCGATAACACCCTTGAAATAATAAAAAAATACGAACAACACATTTCTTTTTGGCAAAGCGCCCCCGACGGGGGACAAGGTGATGCCATTAATAAAGGTTTTAAAAAAGCAACAGGTGACATTCTTTGTTGGTTGAACTCTGATGACTTTTTTATGCCAGGCACCTTAAATTTTGTTGCGCAAATGCTCAATTGCAACGAGGAGAAAATCATTGCTGGAAATTGTTTTCATTTTAAAGAAAATGATGCCTATTCTTACGGATCCAATTTAATTGCCGCCCAAGCCACGTATGATATTACAGACTTTGACTTTTACATTCAACCAAGCACATTTTGGACCAAAAAAGCCTGGGAAAAAACAGGGACATTGAACCCCGAACTGCACTACTGCCTGGATTGGGATTGGTTCATTCGTGCAAATCAATTGGGTATAAAAACAATATTCACCAATAAGTACCTTTCTGGATATCGCTTGCACGAAGCACACAAATCTCTTACTGGAGCCAATAAAAGAACACTCGAGATGCAAAATATCTACAGACAGTACAACAAAAAGGACAATCTTGATGTACTCAACTATCTTTTATTGAAAAAGAACAAAATCAACAAGACCCTCTCAATTTGCGCTTCACTTGGCCTGCAAAAACAGGAGCACATTATAGTGAAATTATTGTTTCCCACCCTTATTAAATACCGCTGGAGGAATATTTCTCGAATTCTGTATTCACTTTATTAAATTCAATCCTGTATTCTGAAGATTGAATTGATGCTATTTTCAAAGAACATCCGTATTTTCGCATTATGTTTGAAAACAAAGAAAACCGTACTGAACTTTCCGAATTGGGAGAATTTGGATTGATCGATCACATAAAACAAAGTGTCATCATTGAGCACAAATCCACCATTAAAGGTATTGGTGACGATGCAGCTGTGCTCGACTGCGAGGGCAAAAAAATAGTTGTATCTACCGACATGCTCGTTGAAGGCGTTCATTTTGATTTATCCTACGTTCCTTTGCGTCATCTTGGCTACAAAGCAGTATCGGTGAACCTCAGCGACATCTATGCAATGAATGCCGAGCCCAAACAAATCACTGTTTCTGTAGCTCTTTCTAACCGCTTTTCACTGGAAGCTGTTGAAGAATTGTATTCAGGAATATTGCTGGCTTGCAAAAACTACAATGTTGATTTAGTTGGCGGCGACACCTCATCGTCCACAAGTGGCTTGGTTATTAGCATTACAGCCATAGGTTATGCCGAAGAAAAGAACATCGTATATAGAAATACTGCTAAAGAACACCAATTGCTCGTTGTGAGTGGTGATCTTGGCGGAGCATACATGGGACTGCAAGTACTTGAAAGAGAAAAAGCGGTGTTCATTGAAAGTCCGAAAGCTCAGCCCGATCTTGAAGGTAACGACTATATACTCGAGCGTCAGCTCAAGCCAGAACCGCGAGCCGATATCTTCAGAATGTTCAAAGACATGAATTTGGTGCCGACAGCAATGATTGATGTTTCCGATGGGTTGGCCTCTGAAATACTGCATCTATGCAAACAATCTGAAGTAGGCATTGAGATCTATGAGGACAAAATCCCTTTGGACCCGCAAACGATTGATCGCGCCATGGAGTTTGGCATTGACCCCACTGTCGCTGCGTTGAATGGTGGCGAAGATTACGAACTCCTATTTGCTGTTGATTTAGCCGACTACGACAAAGTAAAAAACAATCCACTAGTGACTGTCATTGGCCATTTCACGGGCAAAGGAAGTGCTTGCAATCTGATCGCCAAAGATGGATCTGCGCATGAATTGAAAGCGCAAGGCTGGAATGCCTTTTCTGGCAAAAAGTAGATCAGCACTTTTTAATGAAATTCTTCAATTGCACCAAGGCTTCTGCGTCTTCGTAAAAACACATGTGACTGCCCGTTTCAGAAAGGTAGTAAGAATGGTTTTTTGCTA
>Ga0114969_10002885_pt1 | contig 14017 bp, 17 predicted proteins | sample M_130807_MF_Meta_FD_87316 | JGI IMG/M metagenome (GOLD analysis project Ga0114969, IMG submission 87316) | Freshwater microbial communities from Lake Montjoie, Canada to study carbon cycling - M_130807_MF_MetaG | ecosystem: Environmental > Aquatic > Freshwater > Lake | place: Lake Montjoie...
AATGGTATAGATATTCTTAAAAAAAATAGAGATAAAATTAATTGGAGTGAATTATCAGGTAATTCACATAAAGATGCGATTGAACTATTAAAAGCAAATCAAGATAAGATTAATTGGAATGAATTATCATCTAATGAAAATCCAGAAGCAATTGAAATTTTAAAGAAAAATCTTGATAAAATTAATTGGTATAGATTATCAGGAAATATTAATGCTATTAAACTTTTAAGAGAAAATCAAGATAAGATTAATTGGAATGAAATATCAAATAATGACAATGCAATAGAATTATTAAATGAAAATTTAAATAAAATCAATTTATATTTATTATCGGGAAATCATAGAGCAATAGGAATTTTAAAACAAAATACAGGAATAATAAATTGGGATAGATTGTCAAGTAATCCAAACGCAATAGAACTTCTTGAAAAAAATCAAGATAAAATTAATTGGTATATGCTTTCACTTAATCCATCAATTTTCACATATGACTATAAAAAAATAAGAGAGGGATTTAAGGAATTAGGAGAAGAGATATTAGCCAAGGCTTTAAATCCAGATAGATTATTTAAATTGATGAGTATTTATGGGAGAGAAGAAGTATATAATACTTATTTTTAATTATAAAAAATGATTTTTTTAATTAAATTTAAAATGCATATGTATAAGCCAATATTAGAATTGTATGAATGGATTGATAAAAGTAAATTAAATTATAATATTTTATCTTATAATAAGAATGCACTTGATTTTTTATTACTAGAAGATATAAATTATATTAATTGGTCTTATTTATCAAATAATAAGAATAAAAAAGCAATTGAATTATTAAGAGATAATCCTGATAAAATTGATTGGTATGTATTATCAGGTAATCCTGAAGCCATTGAACTTTTAAAAGCAAATCCAAATAAAATTTATTGGTATATGTTGTCAAGTAATATAAATGGAATAGACTTATTAGAAAAAAATCAGGATAAAATTAATTGGTCTATATTATCTGGAAATTCAAAAGCATTAAGAATATTAAAGGAGAATCCAGATAAAATTGATTGGGATGAATTATCGAGTAATCCCGAAGCCATTGAACTTTTAAAAGCAAATCAAGATAAAATTGATTGGTCTAAATTATCATATAATCATGAAGCTATTGAATTATTAAAAGCAAATCCAGATAAAATTGATTGGTCTAATTTATCTAGAAATACAAATCCTGAAGCTATTAAATTATTAAAAGAAAATCCAGATAAAATTGATTGGTGTGAATTATCATTAAATCCAAGTGGATTAACAATATTGAAAGATAATCAGGATAAAATTAAATGGAGTTATTTTTCATTAAATCCTGCCATATTTAGATATGACTATAAAAAAATAAAGGAAGAATTTAAAGAGATGGCAGAAGAGATAATAGCAAAGGCTTTACATCCAAAAAGGATATTTAGATTAATAGAATTATATGGAGAGGATGATATATATAATATTTATTTTGAAGATTAAAGATTTTCAAAGAATTTTTTATGTTTTTTGTATGTATTAATTGAATTATTTAAAGAATTTCTTTTAGTAATCCATTCATTACTTTCTTTTATTAAAGATTTATCATTAAAATCAATTGTAAAATTAGTTAAATTTCTTTGTATATAAATAATAAAATTACGTAAAATATATGCTTCAAATTTCCTAATTTTATTATCATTATATTCATATCTAAACTTATTTAAATAAGAGTTTAACCAAATATCAATATGACTATAATTATTATTCATAATATTTGTATATTCTTTTTTAAAAAATATTTTTAATGCTTCAAATCTATAATATTTATATTGATTATCAATTTTAAAAACATTATCAATATTTTCATTTAATAGTTTAATTGCATTATCTTTATAATCATTATAATATTTAATTAATATATTTAAATCATTATCAATTGTTAAATAACTATCAAACCTTCTTTTTTCAGGATTATCATTTTTTGGAAATTTACAATCATAAAAAATTGGAAGTTTAAATATTTCAGAATTAATAAGTTCAAATAATTCTTTTAATGTTATATCTTTACCTAAATTATTATAATCATTTTCCAATTTTATTATTTCTTTATTAGTTTTATTGATTGCGTCATTTTTCCAATTGGTAGAAATGAAATCATTAAACATATCATCAACTGATATTAGTAGATTTTCTAAGGTTATATTATTCATAATTTCATTTTTAAGGGCTATATCATCAATATTATTAAGAAGATTATTTTCAAACCATACATTTTCATTAATATCTTTATTTTTATGACTAATTACACCAATAATTTTTTTAATATTTAATTTTTTAACTTCATTATTTCTCAATAAAATTCTATCAATAAATATTTCAATATCATCATTATGTAATAAATCAACCATTGTTAAGGCGATGAGACAATCTTTGGTTTTATTAGCATCATTAACCAAACCCAATGCTTGATTTGATGTTAATCTCGTAGTATTGGCAGGAATTACGCAAATAATTAAGGTATTCGGTTGAGTGATATATTTATTAATAATATTTTTAGATTTGTCTCTCATTTCTGCAGGATATTCAATAATTCCTGGTAGGTCGTAGAAAGTACTATTGATTACATATTCATTACAAATTTTGATATATAATTCATCTTCAACAATATCTTCAATTTTATTCATAATTGCGGAAACGTGTAATTTAGTTTTTTCTTTATCAGTTAATTTAAAAGTTTCATTTTTAAAGGAGATTACATATTCTTCAATTTTAGAATTAAAAAGTTCTATTTTGATAGGACATTTAGTGCAAAGATTTCTATCAATTGGGAAAATATCACATTTGAGGATATTTCTAATAAGTGATGATTTACCTGAACTTTCATTACCAATATTAACAATAATAGGTAATTTATATTCATTAATAGGAATATTTAAAGCTTTAATTTTATTAATAAATTTGGTATATTTAGAATTTTTCATTTTTTCAAAGAAATTATTATCATTATAAAACATAGTTTTATTAGTTTGTTCGGTTGATGCTTTTAGAGTTTTACCAAATAACTTTAAAGCGTCTAATGCCAATTCACCATTATTATTATTATCCTTAGTATTTATACATTTATTAACTAAATTTAAAGAATCAAAAATTAATTCTTTATTTTTCATTAAATTCATTTTTTATATAATAAAAAATAATATTGATTAAACTTTAAATACTATAACCTAAAAAATCATTTAAGGATATTAATAAGAAATCTTTAAATATATTTCTTATATTCTTCACTGCGTTTTTCTAGAGCTTCTTGGGTATTATTAGAATTTGTAGTGATAAGAATGGATACAAATAGAATTAATATGGAGAAGCTGATAATATTTGCCATTTAATAATATTATTATAATTATTTTTATTTCATTTTATAAAAAATGATGATATTTATAGTTTGTATTATTCTAAATGTTTATGAAAATAAGAGATTGGGTTGATAGTAATAAATTTAATTGGACTACATTATTAGAAAATGAAAAATCAATATTAATTTATAGGCTTAATAAACCTAAAATACAAATCAAAGAAGTGATAATGACATTAACAAATAAAATTACAATAAATGAGTGTATATGCAGTATAGAAAATAATAGTGATAGTATTACATTTATAAATAAATCATTAATAAGATATTTAGATGATTATAATAGACTAATTAAGAATTTACCAATACATATTGAAAAATATGCAATAATACCATTATTTGAATTTATAAGGGATAATATAGACAAATTTAAAAATCCTATATATTTAATAATAATAATTGATTATATTATAAATTTAATAAAAAATATAAATAATTATTTATATTATACGACAAAGTTAAATAACAGTAAATATAAAATATTGTTAGATGGGATAAATATTAATTTATTATTAGAAAAACTTAAAAAATATGTAGAATACAATGAACCAATTACATATTCTATTTGTATAGAAACAATACCTATTGAATATAGAAAAAAAGATTTAGAAAGAAAAATATTTATAATTGGTAAAATTATTGATAAAACTAAATATAATGAGGAAATTATAATAACAACTATTAAAACTAATATCAAAAAATTATATGATAAAATCAATTATTTTATTGCCAAAAGTGAATTAATTATCACCTAAAAATATATTTAAGGAGATTCATAAGAAAGCCTTATATATATTTTTATGTATCATTCCATTCTACATAAATATCACCTAATTTCTTTTTTAGTTGTGCTGCTTCATAATAAGATAAATCTGGAATCTCATCAATAAAACTATTAATAAATCCTCGTTTATTTAAGTCTTTAAAATATGGTTCCATATTTTTTACTGTTTGTTTCAAACATTCGTTAGATTTTTTTTCATCTTCTTTAGGAGTATTATTAATTGCAACACTTGCTAAACCGAACATTATATAATTAATATTATATTATTTTCATTTTTTATTTAAGGAGATTCAAAAGAACTCTTTAAATGACTATTATTATAAAATAGTTTTAATTCTCTAATATCAGCAGTAATAATAATATATATGCAAAATATTAATGGAATAAAAAATAAAAATATAGTTTTATTAAATGACATATCACGTCTTTTTCTATAAATTACTGGATTAATCATTTCAATATTATTCATATTAAAAGTTTATTATTATTAATTCTTAAATATTAAAAAATAATAATGAAAATATTAATTGGGATGAATTATCATCTAATCCATCTATTTTTACGTATAATTATGAAGAATTAGGAGAAGAGATAATAGCAAAGGCATTACATCCAAAAAGAATATTTAGATTAATTTAAAAAAAATGATGATTTTTGTTTTTATAATCAAATATAATTATGTTTATGAAATTAAGAGATTGGATTGATAGTTCTAAATTAAATTGGTGTTTATTATCTGGAAATAAAAATGCTATTGAATTATTAAAAGAAAATCCTGATAAAATTGATTGGATTGCTTTATCAAGAAATTTAGGAGCAATTGAGTTATTAAGAGAAAATCCAGATAAAATTAATTGGTTACAATTATCATATAATCCAAATGCTATAGACCTTATAAAAAAAAATTTAGATAAAATAAATTGGCATTATTTATCAGAAAATTCAAATGCAATTGAAATTCTTAAGGAAAATTTTAATAATATAGATTGGCATTATTTATCAAAAAATCCTAATGCAATTGAAATAATTAAAGAAAATTTAGATAAAATTGATTGGGATGAATTATCAGAAAACCCAAATGCAATTGAAATTCTTAAAGATAATCAAAATAAAATTGAATGGTTAAGTTTATCTATAAACCCAAATGCAATTGAACTTCTCAAAGAAAATTATGATAAAATTGATTGGGAACTATTATCATTCAATGAAAAAGCGATTAAACTTCTTAAAGAAAATCAAAATAAAATTTATTGGGAACATTTATCATTAAATATAAATGCTATTGAACTTCTTAAAAATAATCAAGATAAAATTAATTGGGATGAATTATCAAGAAATGAAAATGCAATAGAGCTTTTAAAAGATAATCAAGATAAAATTGAATGGAATGGTTTATCATTTAACTCTTCAATTTTCACATATGACTATGAGAAAATTAAAAATAATTTTGAAGAATTAGGAGAAGAAATAATAGCTAAAGCATTACATCCTAAAAGAATATTTAGATTAATTGAAGAATATGGAGAAGATGAAATTTATAATATTTATTTTGAATAAAATTTTTTTTCTTATTATCAATCAATTATATTAATTTTGAAGTCATCATTTTTTAATCACCAAATAATTCCTCCAAATAATCATAATCAGGATTTTTAAATACCCTCCAAGGTTTCATAACTTCCTTAATTAAATCTTCATACATCTCTTGATTATTAATTCGCATTTTTTCATAATCTAATTCAAATATAGACGGATTATATGATATATTATACCAATATATTTTATCTCTATTATTTTTAAGAAGTTCAATAGCATTCTTATTTTCAGATAAATTCATCCAATTAATTTTATCATAATTTGCTTTTAATAAATGAATAGCATTCTTATTTTCAGATAAATTCATCCAATTAATTTTATCATAATTTGCTTCTAATAAATGAATAGCATTCTTATTTAATGATAAAGCATCCCAATCAATTTTATCTTGATTTTCTTTGAGAAGGTCAATAGCATTTATATTTTCTGATAAATTTAACCACTCAATTTTATCCTCATTCTCTTTCAAAATATCTATAGCATTTTTATTATAAGAAATTGACATCCAATTAATTTTGTCATAATTTGATTTTAATAAATGAATAGCATTCTTATTATTGGATAAATTCTCCCAATCTATATTTTCAGGATTTGCTTCTAATAAATGAATAGCATTCTTATTTAATGATAAAGCATCCCATTCAATCATTTCAAAATTTTCTTTAATAAGGTCTATAGCATTTGGATTTTCTGATAAATAATCCCAATTAATATTTTCAGGAATTTCTTTGAGAAGGTCTATTGCATTTTTATTTAATGAAAGCATATCCCAATCAAGTTTATCCTTATCAATCCAATCTCTCAATTTCCAAATAGGTTTATTCAAACTCATATGTATAAATTAATTACTTTATATTATTATATAATAATTTTGAAAAATTAGGAGAAGAGATAATAGTAAAGAATATTTATTTTGATAATTATTAAAAAATGATGATTCTGTTTTTATAATCAAATATAATTATGTTTATGAAATTAAGAGATTGGATTAAATTTGATAAAATTTATTGGATAAAATTATCGGCAAATCCAAATGCTGTTGAATTTCTTAAAGAAAATCTTGAGAAAATTGATTGGTCTTATTTGTCTTTAAATTTAAATGCTGTTGAATTTCTTAAAGAAAATCCTGAGAAAATTGATTGGTCTTATTTGTCTTTAAATCCAAATGCTGTTGAATTTCTTAAAGAAAATCTTGAGAAAATTGATTGGACTGAATTATCTTTAAATTCAAATACAATAGAATTACTTAAAGAAAATCCAGAGAAAATTGATTGGTCTTATTTGTCTTTAAATCCAAATGCTATTGAATATCTTAAAGATAGACAAGATAAAATTGATTGGTATTCTCTATCATCTAATCCTAATGCTATTTATATTCTTCAAGAAAATTTATATAGAATTAATTGGCGTAGTTTATCATCTAATCCAAATGCAATTAAATTATTAAAAAAAAATCCAGAAAAAATTGATTGGTGTAATTTATCAAGAAATCCAGGAGCAATAGAATTATTAAATAAAAATCAAGAAAAAATAGATTGGGTTGTATTATCTTCAAATTCAAATGCTATTGAATTATTAGAAAAAAATCAGGATAAAATTGATTGGTCTATATTATCTGGAAATTCAAATGCTATTGAATTATTAAAAGAAAATATTGATAAAATTAATTGGTATGAATTATCAAGTAATCCTTCAATATTCACATACGACTATGAGAAAATTAAACAGAATTTTGAAGAATTAGGAGAAGAGATAATAGCTAAAGCATTACATCCTAAGAGAATATTTAGATTAATTGAAGAATATGGAGAAGATGAAGTTTATAATAATTATTTTGAATAAAATATAAAGAAAATAAATTTAAAAATGATTTTATATTTTTATAATTTATTTAAAGATGTTTTTAAAATTGAGAGATTGGATTGATATTGAAATTCTTGATTGGTTTTTATTAACAATTAATACTAATGCTATTGAACTTCTTCAAGATAATTTAAATGAGATTGATTGGAATGAATTATCATCTAATCCAAATGCTATAAAATTACTTGAAGAAAATCTTGATGAAATTGATTGGAAAGAATTGTCTTTAAATCCAAATGCTATAGACCTTCTCAAAGAAAATCTTTATAAAATTAATTGGTATAATTTATCATTAAATCCAAATGCGATTAAGATATTGGAAGATAATAAGGATTATATTAAATGGGATTTATTATCATCTAATCCAAATGCTATGAAACTTCTTTTAGAAAATCAGGAAGAAATTGATTGGTATTATTTATCATCTAATCCAAATGCTATGAAACTTCTCAAAGAAAATCCAGATAAAATTGATTGGTATTCATTATCATCTAATCCAAATGCGATTGAATTTCTTAAAGAAAATAAAGAATTAATTGATTGGGACCAATTATCTCAAAATCCAAATGCTATTGAATTATTAAAAGCAAATCCAAAGAAAATTAATTGGAATTTATTATCTTTAAATCATAATGCGATTGAATTATTAAAGGAAAATCCTGAAAAGATTAATTGGAATTGTTTATCAAAAAATAGAAATGCAATTGAGATTTTAGAAAAAAATCAAGATAAAATTAATTGGGTATTATTATCATCAAATCCTTCAATTTTCACTTATGATTATCAAAAGATTAAGAAGAATTTTGAAGAATTAGGAGAAGAGATAATAGCAAAGGCATTACATCCAAAAAGAATATTTAGATTAATTGAAGAATATGGGGAAGACGAAATTTATGATATTTACTTTGATGATTAATATTTTTTATAATTAAGTTAATTGGATTATCAAAAAAAGAAATTAAATCATTTTTTAAGAATTAAAAACCAAAAAAATATTTTTTTGGTTTATATAGAAACATTCAATTACACTCTAAAAGATAATTTACAGGATAAATGCGAATTGAAAGATGATTTTCATCATTACTAAACATTTCTGAAAGTTCGCAATATCTATTAGAGAAGATGAATGAAACAATTTCCATTTTATGACACCCCCAATTATCAGGATATGTTTTGAAATTACTAAACAACCAGAAATTGTTTCCTAATAAATGACGTATTTGTTCAATATAATCATCAGGAATCATAATATCGCAGTTATGATGAACAGCACTATTATACTCAATAACTTCATTACATTCTATATCAAAATTAAAATTTGACATATAAATAAGAATATTCTGGAGCATTTGTCTTGTGATTCATTAATAAAAATTAATAAATCATTTTTTTTATTATAATAATTATATTTGAACACATTTATTTTATTTTATTAAATTCTATAAAAATTGAATATAATGATTAAAAAAATATATAAGGGTTTCATTTGAATGTCTTTAAATCTTTTTTTATTAAAATGACAAAAATAGTATTGTCATTATATTTTAGATGAAATTAATCATTAGTGGGAGTCAGTGTGGCAATGATTGCATCAAGAACATTAATACAATCATTAACAACATGGTCTGTATATTCTCCATCTCCGTAGAGACTTTCATTATAAACACATCTTAACTCTATTTTAAAGTCTTGATATAATTTATCTGGAACACTTGCCATAATATCATCATTCAAAGATTTAACCCCCCTATAAAACCAGATAAGGATCTCGCCATCATGATATTTTTTTTTAATTTCATTGATAGTATTGATGAGTTCAATATTTGTCATGCGAGTAGTCTCAACCATTATGGTATGAATAATTATGTATAAAAATTAATATCATATAATTTTTATTTTTGTAATAATTTAATACATATAAAAAATAATTATTTTGATTTATTAATAAATTTAAGATGTATATGAAATTAAGAGATTGGGTTGATAGTTCAAATTTAGATTATAGAATGTTATGTTTGAATATAAATGCGATTGAAATGTTAAAAGAATATTTAAATAAATTAGATTAGAATATTTTACTAATAAAAGAACATTTACATAAAATTTCTTGGCATAATTTATCAAAAAATCCAAATGCAATTGAACTTCTTAAAAAAAATTTAAATAAAATTTCTTGGTATAATTTATCAAAAAATCCAAATGCAATTGAACTTCTCAAAGAAAATCCTGATAAAATTTTTTGGGAAGCATTATCATCAAATCCAAACGCGATTGAACTTCTAAAAGAACATCCAGAAAAAATTATTTGGTATGAATTATCAGGAAACCCAAATGCAATTGAACTTCTAAAAGAAAATCAGGATAAAATAGATTGGTATGAATTATCAGGAAATCCAAATGCAATTGAACTTCTAAGTGAACATCCAAAAAAAATTGTTTGGCATGAATTGTCTAAAAATCCAAATGCCATTGAAATTCTTAAAAAAAATCAGGATAAAATAGATTGGAATCAATTATCAGAAAATTTAAATGCAATTGAACTTCTAAAAGAAAATCCTGATAAAATAGATTGGGATGAATTATCAGGAAATCTAAATGCAATTGAACTTCTTAAACAAAATCCTGATAAAATAGATTGGGATGAATTATCAGGAAATTTAAATGCCATTGAACTTCTAAAAGAAAATCAAAATAAAATAAATTGGTATGTATTTTCATTAAATCCATCAATTTTCATATATGACTATGAGAAAATTAGAAAGAATTTTGAAGAATTAGGAGAAGAGATAATAGCTAAAGCATTACATCCATCAAGATTATTTAAACTTATGGATATTTATGATAAAAATGAAGTTTATAATACCTATTTTAATTATTAAGAATTATAATCATAATATAATATTGTTGAAATAGTTTTTACATACATTTTATATTCTTTTTGTGTAAGTGATGTATTTTTATTTAATGATATTTCCATTTCTGTAATCATATTTTCTAATTCTGTGCGTTTTGGATTAGTATTAGGAATTACAGAAACCAATGATCTAAATAATTTTATAAGTTCATTATATATTTTTTTACAATGTTTAAATACGCATTTCTCATATTCATAAATAATTTTATTATCTGTAAATTCATTCATTAATTTTAGTTTTCTTTCAATATCTTGAAGCATACTAAAGTCATTATATAAATTAGCTGCTTTTTTATCGGTAAGCATTTTCTTATGTTGTTGAGAACAATTTTTTTCCATACATTTTCCTATTTTAAAATAAATTGTTAATAATTTATCCATTTTTTTTTGTAAATTTTTATTCATTTATCTATAAATAACAAAATAAATAAATATTAATCTATAAAGGAAGTCATTGTATCAATGATTGTATCAAAAACATTAATACAATCATTAACAGTATGATTTGTATATTCATCATCATTATATATACTTTGATGAAAAACACATCTTAATTCATTCTTAAAGTCTTCATATAATTCTGTTGAAACATACTCCATTATATTATAATTCAATTTAGAAACATCGCTATAAAAATATTCTTTATTTTTATTTTTTTGATATTCTTCTTTTATTTTATTAATGGAATTGATGAGTTCAAGTTTTGTTTTATGATTAGTATTTGCCATTATGGTAATAAATATTTAAATAAATATAATCATTTTTTTGTAGAATCTAGAATAAATGGTTGATAATACTAAGGTAGAAATCCATAATGATTTTTATTTAATATAGTAAATGCTTAAAATCCAATATAAGGAATCATCAAATAATTTTTTGATAGTAATTTCGCATTTATGATTATTATATATGAAAGTTATTAATGGTTCATTATAATCAATAATAATATCATAATTGTAAGAATTGAAATAATCGTGAATAGAATCGCAAATATATTCAACTGTTTCAAAATTATCATTATAATTATATGAAATTAGGTCTTGTTGAGATTGTTTGATATAATAAGTTATATCATATTCATATTGAATACTATTAATAATAAAATTGCATAAATTATTCATAATTATAATTAAAGATAATAAAATAAACAATCATTTTTTTCAAATAAAAAAATGAGAAAATATTATTATAAATATAATACAATGGAATTATTATATTGGATTGATATAAAAAAACTTAATTGGATTGGACTTTCAGCTAATCCAAATGCCATAGAACTTCTTAAAAAAAATCCAGATAAAATTAATTGGGATTTATTATCACAAAATCCAAATGCGATTGAACTTCTTAAAAAAAATCCAGATAAAATTAATTGGCATCGTTTATCATCAAATAAGAATGCTATAGAACTTCTTAAAAAAAATAAGGATAAGATTGATTGGTATTGGTTGTCATCTAATCCAAACGCCATTCAAATTTTAAGAGAAAATATGGATAAAATAGATTGGTATATGTTGTCAATAAATGAAAATGCATTAGAACTTTTAAATGAGAATTTAGAAAAGATTAATTGGAACCAATTTTCAAAAAATCCAAATGGTATAGAGATACTTAAAAAAAATCATGAGAAGATTAATTGGTATTCTTTAACATTAAACCCGAATGGGATAGATTTAATTAGATTATATAGATATAATATGAATTTATCATTATTATCTCTAAATCCTAGTATTGAAGGAATTGAAATATTAAAAAAATATCCTGCACATATTAATTGGAATTATTTGTCAAAAAATCCAACAGCAATTGAGATATTAAAGGTAAATAGGAAAAAAATAAATTGGAGAAACTTTTCTGCTAATCCTTCAATATTTAAGAAAAATGAAGTTAATAACCTATCATATTTCAATCAATTTAAAATAGATAATTTTATAAATTTATTTAATTATTATATTTAAAAATATATTATATATAATTATTAAGTATGCAGATTTTCGTAAAGACTTTAACAGGTAAGACTATAACATTAGAGGTTGAATCATCAGACACTATAGATATGATTAAGACCAAAATTCAGGATAAAGAGGGAATACCACCAGATCAGCAAAGATTGATATTTGCAGGGAAACAATTAGAAGATGGGCGAACTTTAGCTGATTATAATATTCAAAAAGAAGCAACTCTTCATTTAGTATTAAGATTAAGAGGAGGATAAAAATCTTTTATATTTTAACATAAACATAAACAATATCTGAACTAAAATTATAATATAGATTTTCTTCTATTATATTATCTTTTTGAGATATATTTAATGGATTTATTTCAATATAGGAACATTTTTGAAGTTTATAATTTACATTAGTAAATATATTTTTAGTCCAATTATTTTTAATTAAAAAACATGGTATATATATTTTATCATTTCCATTATCATTTTCATTACATTTAATTAAATTTATTTCATTTGAAGTATTATAAAAATATTGTTGTTTATTATAATGAATAGCACTTATAGTATGTCCGCAAGTATTGCAACTTAATATATCATTACTAGAATTTATAATATAATCTAATTTATATTTATTACCATTGAAAATTATTTCTTTAGAATTAATGGTAATGGTAATGTTATTTTTTTTAATATTATTAGGGTTATTAATAAATTCTAATAAGATAATATCAGGTGAAATTGTATCACCTTTAATATAATTGGTAGATATTATATCATCAACTTTATAACATTTGCAACATAAATTTTTAATATGCAGTATATCATAGAAGAAAGATATTACATCAATTTCACTTGAATATGAACCATATATTGTTGAAATTTTGAATTTATCATAATAATCTTTAATTTTAATTTTTAGTAATGTTTTAAGGATTTTTTTTTTATTATTAAAATCATTTATATTTTTAATATTTAAAACTTGAATAAAATCAGTAAATATATTTAATGGAAGATGAGAAATAAATTTACATAAGAAATAATTAAAATCATATTTATTAACAATTTTATTGCGATAATATTTAATTTTTTTAGAGAAATTATCAGCAATTGCTAATTTAATAATATTTAACAAACTTGTTATACATTTATTTTCATTATATTTAGTATAATTAATAATGAGGGAAGTTATTACTTTAGTTGGTTGTTTTTTCAATACCTTTAATATTTCACAATCTTTACTAAAATTTTCATTATAAGTTTTATGATTTTTTGTTATATTATCAATAATATAAAATATAAAATCATTAAATACTTGATATTTATTATTAAATCGTGCTTCTTTATTACTTAATAATATATTTTTACTCATATCACTATAAGCAATACCAGTAATCATGGAAACAAACCAGCAAATATTTTTATATTGAGGAATAGTTATATAATTATTATTAATATTAGGTTTAATAAAAATAGTATTATTAATATGATAAATATAAT
>Ga0114969_10002888_pt1 | contig 14007 bp, 18 predicted proteins | sample M_130807_MF_Meta_FD_87316 | JGI IMG/M metagenome (GOLD analysis project Ga0114969, IMG submission 87316) | Freshwater microbial communities from Lake Montjoie, Canada to study carbon cycling - M_130807_MF_MetaG | ecosystem: Environmental > Aquatic > Freshwater > Lake | place: Lake Montjoie...
ATTCACAGTCTTAGATTAGATATCCACTTCCAATGTTTCGATGCCGTTCACCATCAAAACCCAAGTGCCTTCTGTCTTGGGGGCATACACCCAAGAGCGCAAAGCTTCGATCTCATTAGCGCACTCGTAGTGCTCGCCGGTTTGCCGCTTGAACATTCCGTTCTCAATCATGGCGTATCTCCTAGTAATTAAACTCCGGACAAAATGTCCTGAGTTAGTGCAAATCCGCACTCCACAAACCCCGATGATCTGGGGTTTGCAGGCTACGTACTAGACCGTACCGTCGATGACTGGAGTGGACTTCTCACGTTTGGCGTTAGCCGTTTTGAGGGCAGCCCTGAGGCACTCTGTCTCATCGAGGATGTCGGTGATATCCCCCAGGAGGGGGTTTTTGTACCTGAAGAAGCTGGCTTGCACATCTGCCAGCATCTGTGTTACTAGGAACAACTTCATTCCTACGCCTGCACCTGCCATTACCTGGTTGTAGCTTTTGAAGTCAAACTGAGCTTGAGATTGGATAGCCATTGCGGTACTCCTTAAGTTGAGGTATCAGAACCAGGTTCTTCATATATATAAAAGTACCTGTCTGACGACCGTAAGCTACGCACCGAATGTTTTTAATACTTGTCAAGGATGCCGAAGGCACAACAACTGGCACGGACGGGTGATTTGTACACGCGAAGCGTCTTCAACAAAGATGCGGCGCAGCCGCACACAAACAAATCTGGAGTGCGCGTTGTTGCTTGTCCTTTACAAGTGTTAAAAACATGACGGTAAAATCTACGTCAGACGGTACTTTTTATATATATGAGGGTTTGACGGTGAGGTAGCGACACAACACGCCGCTGAAAGCGGTGGGTTCGTTCATACATGACATTTCTCGTAAGTTGAGACAGTAGACAACACGTTCTTAACAGAAACGGCAAAGCCGTTCAGTTATTCTCTCCGCCTTGTGAAAGAGAAATTCTCACGAAACAGGAGCCGACCCCGTCTTTCTTTGATTACTTTCTTTGCCTTCGGGGTTTCAAGGGAGCATCAGCGACCTTGCCGAAGATAGCCCCTGAACAGGGGCGGAAGCGAAAGAAAGTAATGGGTTCAGCCCTATGGGTCTAAGCACTTAAGCGGTCAGGGCTGAAAGCCACAGAGCTTAAGTAGTCCTCCAAAGAGTAGGCGTAAGCCTACCTAATATGAATGTGAACTACCCCGTAGGGGGCTGAACTAACTAAGCTCTTGACCTTGTTGTTTCTTGGTCTTGACCTGGTTGGTTTAGGTATAAAGAAACATATATAACCTTGTATATATGGGAGATAAGTAGTTGTTTTTAAAAGAAGGCATTATATAACACTATATAAAACATATACTTACAACATATACATACTGTAGTTTCTATTATATTATAGTGTTGTTGTATATATAGTTAATATAATAGTAATGTTCTTATATATAGTATTGTAGTGTTTCTTATATATAAGAACAGTAATGTTTGTAGATATGTATTAGTAATACTATATATGTATACATATATATGTTCTTAGTAACACTAGATCTTAACCCTGTAGCTGTGACCCTGGATTAGGCTGTCATCAGCAATTAGGTGGGGGAGGGGAAAAAGAATTCTTTTGGTTATAGTTTATGGCAACAAGTAACGATGCCCATAATTTTATAAACAAGGGTAGGTATGACCTACCAGGGGAGGTATCAGCTAACCTTCCTTTTTTAAAATCTTATTTTTATTTTTTATAGTTGTTTGCTTTAGCAAACACTTTAGGGGTATATTTCTTTTCAGGGGTCAGTACACCCCCTTTAGATGAGAAGCGAATAGAGATCAAATAAAGAACCCCCCTGTCTTAAAGTTCTTTTTCGACTTACTCACTTTCAGGTGCTACTGACCCCGCTTGTTTGCTTTAGCAAACATTTTGTACTTTGCTTGGGGAACAGCTATGGTTGAAAGTTATTACATCAGCAGGGACGAACTAACCGCCAACAACTGGCGAGTTAACTATGTTGGGGAATTACCCCAACCAGCAGGGTTTGGTGCTTTCAGCATACAGACCCGTGCCAAGCTCTGGTACGAAGACAACATCATTGGAACCTACACCCTGACGTATTGGACACAGAGGATTGAAGAACCTTTCAACCTGTTTAATACCTGTGCTATGGCGCTATATACCCCTAGAGGGGAAATAAGTGCTTTGTACGTACAGCCCTTTGGTGAGACCCCTAAGACCTGTTCTGTCTATCCTACCTACGTTAGCTCTGGGTATAGGGATGAGGAGTCTCTGTTGATTACCCTGTCTGAAGATCCTAGTCATAAAGCTTTAGCTTCTCCTCATGGGGTTATAGACACAATCACAATCACTCTTAGTTCAACCCCTTACCCGAGTGCAATGCAATGAAACGCAGAAAAAGTAAATACCCTTGGTACAGCAAAGCTCATTGGGGTGAGGATCAAAAGCTCCAAGCAGTAGCTTGTTACGTCATGTTGGGATCAATCAGGGAAACAGCCCTAGCTACAGAGATCCCAATGGACACCCTAAAAATTTGGAAACAACAAGATTGGTGGAAAGAACTACAAGGGCAGATTAGGGATGAAGATGTACAGCAATTAGACAGTACCCTCCAGAAGGTCATAGGAAAGGCTCTGAAGGTCGTAGAGGACAGGTTGGATCATGGGGATTACCAGTACGATCCAAAGACCGGCAAGCCCGTTAGAATCCCGATTAAGGCCCATATAGCTTTGAAGACGGTAACTGAACTTCTAACAAAGCAAGATAAGATACGGGAAATACCTGAAAAGGTAGAGATTGAAAAGACCATTGATGCTAGGTTAGCCAAGCTTGCTGAAGAGTTCCAGAGGTTTGCTAAGGCTAAGACAATTGATGTGGTGCCGGATGTTATTAGTAGCATTGCTGTTACCCCTTAAAACAAGGATTGAATATGGCTAAGTCTCCTGCATGGCAACGTAAGGAAGGTAAGAACCCAAATGGTGGTTTGAATGCCAAAGGTAGAGCTTCATACAACGCAGCTAATCCAAGTAAGCCTGGACTTAAAGCTCCTCAGCCTGAAGGTGGTAGTCGTAAGGCATCCTTCTGTGCAAGGATGGGTGGCATGAAGAAGAAGCTAACTTCAGCTAAGACTGCCAATGATCCCAATAGCCGCATCAATAAAAGCCTTAGGGCTTGGAAATGCTGATACAAAAGGATATAGATAATGGCTAAAGGTAACTGGATTGCTGCTGCTACTAAGAACAAAGGTGGTCTACACCGTAGTCTAGGTATTCCTAGGGGTGTAAGAATTCCTGCTTCTAAGCTATCTGCTGCTGCCTCTAAGGGTGGCAAGGTAGGCAAACAAGCTAGGTTGGCTCAAACTCTCAAGAGTTTTAAGAAGTAATTTATGCCACCACCTGCCTATCACCCTATACCGGATGTAGCTCACTTTGCTACTCCGTGGCAACCTTTAGACCCAAAACATCCAAGTTCGTACAGAGAAGATGGCAGTCTCAAAGGGCCTGGGTGGTTAGGCCCGTATAAGAATAAAAAGGGGCAGATGGTTACAGAGTATTCCATTGGAGTTCCTATAGACGGGAAAGAGATGGATATACCTAGTCTGGTTCCTGGTCTTACTCCTGAAGAAATTAATCAAGTTGTTTCAGGTAGGGTTCCTGAATCAGTTCTACAAAAAGCTGTGGAACACGCAGAAGGCAAGGTAAAGAACAAACAATCAGTCTGGGCAACAGAGGAAGACTACAAAAACTTTATGACTCCTCCCCAAAAGTCTAATGACTAGACTTACAGCCGATGTTCTAGAAGGGTTTGTAAACAGCGTACTACGCAAGAACTTTGATGATCCTTCTGAGACAGGTGCATTTCATCGTGAGATATGGGAATACATCACTAGCCCCCATACTAAGGTAGCTATTGCTGCTCCTCGTAACCATGCAAAGAGTACGGTAGTAACCCATGCTTACGTCCTAGCTTCTGTACTGTTTCGAGAGGATTCCTATGTCATCATTGTTTCGGATACTGTGGGTCAAAGTGTGCAGTTCCTTGGAGACATTAAAAAAGAACTTATTGAGAACGAAGACCTGAGGAATCTGTTTGGGGTTAAGGAGTTCCTCAAAGATACTGAAGATGACCTGATCTGCAACATGGATGACGGGCACTTGTTCCGTATCCAAGCCAAAGGTTCTGAACAGAAGCTACGGGGTTTGAAGTGGAAGAATCGTAGACCAGGGCTCATCGTAGGCGATGACATGGAGAACGATGAGATTGTAATGAACCGAGATAGACGCATTAAGTTTAAACGCTGGTTCTATGGAGCTTTGCTTCCTGCCCTGTCTGATAAGGGAAAGATACGAATAGTAGGAACTATCCTACATTTGGACAGTCTTCTAGAAAATTTGATGCCCTCTTCTCTCTTAAAGGAGATACGCAACGGGCACAAGTCTTTGATACAAGAAGACTTGAAAGAGTACACAGATGCCAAACTGTCTTGGAAATCCATCAAGTACAGGGCGTACACAGATGACTTTAAGAAGATCCTGTGGCCTGAGAAGAAGTCTGCTGCTGAGTTTAAAGCTGCTAAAGAGGACTATGCCCGACAAGGTTTGGCAGATGTCTACTCACAGGAGATGCTCAACATCCCCTTGGATGAAACAGACACTTTCTTTAGGAAGTCTGACTTCTACCCAATCAAGGTAGAAGACAAGAAAAAGAAACTTATATACTATGCAACCTGTGACTTAGCAGTATCGCAGTCGCAGAGAGCAGACTATTCAGCTTTTTGTGTATCAGGAATGGATGAGGATGGTAAGTTACACCTTGTCCATGTTGTGAAGGAGCGCATGGATTCGCTTCAGATCATTGATGCCATGATGATGATTCAGCGTGTCTATACGCCTGTACTCTTTGGAATTGAAAAAGGAGTTATACAGAAGTCTGTTGGGCCATACCTCAATGCTGAAATGCTAAAGCGGGGAACCTTTATCAACACGGTTTTGCTGTCGCCCAGTGCCGATAAGATTACCAGAGCTAGGAGTATGCAAGCACGTATGAGAGCAGGTGCGGTCAGATTTGATAAGGATGCAGACTGGTATCAACCCTTTGAGGACGAACTTCTACGATTTCCGCGAGACAAGCACGATGACCAAGTAGATGCCTGGGCTTATATGGGTCTTATGCTTGACCGAATGTGGGAGGCTCCTACTGAGGCTGAGAGCGAGGATGAAGAGTACAGGCTTATGGTCAACAAATACAAAGCTGAAGAAGATGCTGGTCGTTCAGCTACCACAGGTTACTAGGAACAAATTACTAGGCAGGGAATACCAAAATGCTAGATCCTAAATATCAATACAAAACAGAAGATCTAATCTACACCCCTAACATTGTTGATCTGCTAACAGAACAGCAGTGCAAAGAGATTGGGATGCAAGTAGTTAAAGACTACGAAGCTGACCTTCTTAGTCGTTCCTCTTGGGAACGTAAGATGGAAGACAGCATGAAGCTTGCGCTTCAAGTTGCTGAAGCCAAGAACTTTCCTTGGCCTAATTCCTCAAACATTAAGTTCCCCCTAGTAACCATTGCTGCACTGCAGTATCACGCTAGGGCTTACCCTGTTCTGATCAATGGCGATACTCCCGTCAAATGCCGTGTAATTGGGGAAGACCCCGATGGTGAGAAGACTCGACGGGCAGAACGCATTGAAACTCACATGAGTTATCAGATCATGGAGCAGGATGAAGATTGGGAATCTGAGATGGATAAGGCTCTTATCTCTCAGCCAATCATTGGGTGTGCTTTCAAAAAGACCTTCTTTGATCCTATAAAAGGATACAACATAAGTGAAAACATCCTTGCTAAAGACCTTGTGGTCAACTACTGGACTAAGAGCCTTGATACAGCACCTCGTATTACTCACGTTCTCTATTACTCAAAGAATGACATTTATGAGCGTGTAGTACGTGGACTGTGGTCTGACGTAAGTGAGACTCGTCCAAACGTAAACAATGTTGGGGTAAATAACAACACCCTTCAAGCAGCCCAGAACAAAGCTCAGGGGATGAACCCCCCAGAATCAAACGATAAGAGTACTCCGTATGAGATCCTGGAACAGCACCGCTACATTGACTTTGATGGGGATGGCTATGAAGAACCCTACATTGTCTATGTTCGTAAAGACACCAAGAAGGTAGCTAGGATTGTAGCCAGATACTTTGAGACTAGTATCAAGAGGAGTGTCAAAGATGAAATCCTCAGTATTGAACCAGAAAGATGTTTTACCAAATATCCTTTTATTCCTTCTCCTGATGGTGGGTTTTATGATCTTGGTTTTGGGGTTCTTCTAGGGCCTCTAAATGAGTCAATCAATACCCTGATTAACCAGCTTGTAGATGCAGGAACAATGGCTAATACGGCTGGTGGATTTATGAGCCGTGGCATCAAACTTAGGGGTGGCAATCTTTCTTTTGCTCCATTGGAATGGAAACACGTAGACACAACTGGAGATGACCTTAGGAAAGGGATCATGCCCTTGCCAGTAAGGGAACCTAGTCAGGTTCTCTTTACGCTTCTCAATCTGCTAATTAACTACGGCGAACGTACTGGTGGTGCTGTAGATATTTTGGTAGGTCAAAACCCAGGACAGAATACCCCTGCTGAAACTACCCGAACAATGGCAGAAGAAGGTAAGAAAGTATTTAATGGCATCTTCAAAAGAACTTACCGTTCCCTTAAGCAAGAGCTTCGTAAAGAGTACCGACTTAACCAACTGCACGTAGTAGAAGATTCTATGTTTACTTCGGAGGCCAACGGAAAGGGGGTGATTCTTGTTAAAGACTATGAGGGTGATTCAAGCGATGTTCGCCCTAGTGCTGATCCTAGTATTACGTCTGACTCCTTGCGCTTACAGCAAGCGATGGCAATTCAGGGAGCAGTTCAGACTAATCCAGGACTTTACAATCGGTATGAAGCTGAGAAACGTTTCTTAAAAGCTCTGAAAGTTCCAGACATTGATGCTCTGTTGCCTGATCCTGCTGGCAAGAATGCTATTCCTCCTGCAGGGCCTGACGTTAAACTTCAGATTGAACAGATCAGAGCACAGACTAAACAGGCTGAAATGGATCTGCATCTCAAACTTGGTCTGCTCAAACTGATGAAAGAAGCAGAACTTAGCCAAGCTAAGATACAAAAACTGGAAGCAGAAGTAGCTTTCATTGGTGCAGAGATACAAAGTTCAGCAAGAGATCACAAGCTTAATGAAGTTAATACAGCAATAGCTTTGCAAAAAGAACGTAGGGAAGGGCTTACAAGTAGTATAGATACCATGACCAAGGTGTTTGACCAGATGAAAGCTAACCAACCTACAGGAACCCCAGAAATCCCAACCGTAGAAAGCTAAAGGACTAAAAAGTAATGGAACCAGTAACACTAAATGGATTTGAGGAATGGAAAAGCTCCCCAGTTACCCAGAAGTTCTTTAAAAAGCTTGTTGGGGAAAGGGAAACCATGAAAGAAGGGCTGATAAACGATGTTTATGAGCACCCAGAACTAGTAAAAGGTATGTGCAGGGCAATAGCTAATATTTTAGACATCACTTATGAGGAACTTTATGACGCACCCAAGCAATCCTAGTGGGATTAACCCAGCGGGACACAGAGTTTTGGTACTTCCCCGAGAAATTATGGAAAAAAGTGCAGGTGGAATCATCTTAGGTACAGATAACCAGCGAGAACGTGAGCAGATGGCAAATACCACAGGTGTGGTAGTGGCTATGGGTGACACTTGCTACGACGATATGTCCATTCCCTGGTGTAAGGTAGGCGATAAGGTAGCTTTTGCTAAATACGCAGGGCTGCTCTACACAGGTAGGGATGGAGTGAAGTACAGGATGGTCAATGATGGTGACATCACGGCTACTTTAGATGAAGACGTAGAACTGGTAGACCCTCACCTTAAAAAAGGTGCTTAAACAGTTATTTGACGAAGTTAGTGAACTAGGAGTATATGATGGCTGAGACTAAAGAGATTGAACAGCAAGAAGAAGTAAAGACTGAGATCCCAGAAGTAGATGAAAAGATTATCAAAGAAGCGTCCTCTCAAGGGTGGGCTCCTAAAGATAAGTTTCATGGGGATGAAAAGGATTGGGTAGATGCTGAGACTTTTGTTAAGCGTGGTAGGGAGATTCTTCCTATTCTTCGAAAGAATAATGAGAACCTTCTTAAAGAACTTAACCAGACTAAAGAAAGTCTGAAAGAGTTTAGAGTTGCAGCAGATGAGTTTCATAAGTTTCAAAAAGAATCTTATGAACGTAAGGCAAAGGAACTTGAACTAGAGGTAGTTAATCTTAAAGCTGCTCGCGCCCAAGCTATTACAGATGGTGACGGTCAGAGGGTTAATGCCTTAGATGATGCAATAGATTCAGCTAAAGAAGAAGCAAAGACTGCAAAGGATAATGCTGCTAAAGAAGCTCCAGTACGTGGTGCATTGCCAAGTGCAGTTGATCCAAAGCTTCAAGTTTGGTTGGACAAGAATGAGTGGTTTGGAAAGGATAAGAGGATGACTTCTATGACCAATGCCATAGGAGAGACCCTTAGACTTGAGAACCCAGGACTAGCTGGAGATGCTTTTCTTACTAGGCTTGATGAAGTCCTAGCTGAAGAGTTTCCTCAGAAGTTTGGAAAAGAGGAAAAGCGTACCCCCAATTATCAGCTTGAGTCTGGTAGTGGTAGGGGCAAGGGAGGTAGTGGTGGGAACAGTGGTAGTAAAAGGTCGTATGACAATTTGCCAGAAACAGCTAAAGCAGCCTGTGATAGGTTTGTAAAGCAAAAGTTGATGACAAAAGAAGCATACGTTGCTGATTACGACTGGTCTGAATAACACTTAGATAATGGAGAACACTATGCCCCGTGCATATACGCTGCAAGAAAAGAGAGAGAAGAGCTTGGAAGCAACACAAGAACGCATCAACCCTACGCCAGAAGTAACGCCAGCTAAAGATGGTGCTGTGCGCCGTAAGCGTGGTGTTTTTAATGGCACATCAAGTAAGTTGAAGGTTGATGGAACTATTCCTGGTTATCATTTGCATATTATGAATGATGACAAGTCAAGGTTAGAGTTAGCTACAGAAAACGGATATGAGTTTGTTACTCCGTCTGAGATTAAGGGTGTATCCGAAAACGTGACTTCACGTAACGGAGATTTAGGAGATAGCAGAGTGCGCTTCTTAGTTGGTACACACGATAAAGGTGAACCAATGTATGCGTACCTGATGAAGATTAGGCAAGAATGGTATGAGGAAGATCAAGCCGAACTTCAAAGCAAGAACGACATGATTGATACCGCAGTCCGTGGTGGCAAGATTACAGGTGAGAATCCTGCGTTCTATGTCCCTAGGGATGGTATCAAACTATCCTGAAACCCTATCCATATTGGAGACTTAAATGGCAAACGTTGCAAAAATTAACGGTCTAAGCCCCGTTAGTTACCTGAGTGGAGCCGTGTACAACGGTGCTGCTCGTATGTACGCCATTCCTACAGCGGATACTATCTGCTCTTATGCTATCGGAGATATTGTTACTAGCTACGCTTCCGGTGGTTCTGATGCAAACGGTATCCCCTACGTGCAAAAAGTACTTGTTGCTGCGGCATCAAGCTTTGTTGCTCTGGGAGTGATTGTTGGTATTCAAACGGCTGATGCTGGTGTTTCCCTTGTTGGGAATACCCTAAGTCTTGAGAATACCTTTATCTTGGCAGGAACACGTACCGCTGTTCGATACGTGTATGTTGCTGATGACCCTAACCTTCTGTTTGAAGCTAGTTGCGGTACGACTGCTACCAACTTGAATGCTGCTTGTGCTCGTCTGAATGCTGGTATTGGTTCTAACACGGGTACTGATGTCACGTTGGCAAACAGTCAAGCACTTACCCCGTCTAACCAATTCTCAAATACTTGCATCACTAGCGCAACTATCTCTACTTCTAGTTCGCTTCCGATTCAAATTCTGGGTTTGGTACAGAGGACTAACAACGCATTTGGTGCATACCAGCGCGTCCTTTGCCGCTTTAATACACACGAATTCGGTGCGCCTACGGGCCGTACTGGAACGTAACAGGAGACTGACATGGCTGGAATTATCACAACTGCAAGTCACCCCAAAGCACTATGGCCTGGTATTAAAGCATGGTGGGGTCAGACTTACGATGAGCATGAAACTGAGTATACGGATCTGTTTGACTGCGAAACCTCGGACAAGAACTATGAGGAAGACGTTCAACTGACCGGATTTGGTCTTGTGCCCGTCAAGAGTCAAGGTAGCGCGACTACGTATGACTCTGAGATTCAAGGTTTTGTGACTCGCTATACGCACGTTGCGTATGCAATGGGCTACATTGTTACCAAGGAAGAACTGGATGACAACCTGTATGAGCAAGTATCACGGAAACGTGCTGCTGCCCTTGCAATGTCTTTCCGTCAAACCAAGGAAAACATTGCAGCTAACGTCTACAACCGTGCGTTTAACAGCACGTACAAGGGTGGTGATGGTGTTGAGCTTTGCTCGACGGCACACCCGAATACGACTGGTGGCACGTTCTCAAACAAACCTGCAGTAGATGTGGACTTGAGCGAAGCATCGCTTGAGGATGCAATGATTGCAATCATGGGTACACAGAACGATCGGGGTCTCCTGATCGCTATTCAACCCAAGACTCTGCACATTGCTCGTCAAGAAGTATTCAATGCCCAGCGTATTCTCCACAGCACGTATCAACCAGGTAATGCCAACAATGACATCAACGTCATCAAGGCGGGTAACTATCTCCCAGGAGGTTTTAAAGTGAACCATTACTTTAGCTCAGCCCATGCTTGGTTTATTCGTAACTCGATTCCTGGTGGTACTGGGATGAAGTGTTATGACCGTGTTGGCGTGATGTTCGACCAAGACAATGACTTTGATACCATGAACGCGAAAGCTAAAGGGTATGAGCGTTATTCGATGGGTTGGTCTGACCCCCGCGCTATCTATGGTAGCAATGGCCCGTAAGGACTGTTACTAGTAACATTCTCCCCTTGGAAGGGAACTAGACTGAAGACCTAGTTTTAAATGAGATCTTATACGCCCTTCCCCTTTTTAGTTGTACACTACGCACGGAGAGCTTAAATATGAGTTATCCAAGAGAAGAAGAAAAAGGCAAACGCCCCACTCCTTCTGTCCCTAAACGTAAAAAGTAATTTTCTTAAATCACGCTAAGAGTTTCTTTCAAAGACTGAAAGCTCTACCTTAGAGTTCTAAACGGAGATTTAAAGTCATGCCTTCATATCTTACGACTGCATCTAACTATCCTGGTGGGTTTAACAACGTAACTATTCGGGGTATGCCTGTTACGCAAGCACATCCTGGTCAAGTTTATTGGGTATCTAATGCCACTACCAGCGTTCTTCCTGGTCAGATTGGCGGTTCAGACGGTAATCCTGGAACCTTCAATGCCCCCTTTAGTACTATTGAATTTGCTGTATCTCGGTGTATTGCTGGGCGTGGTGATATCATATTTGTAAAGCCTGGACACGCTGAGACTATTGCTGATGCAACTACCTTGACTCTTGATGTAGCAGGAGTAGCAATCATTGGTCTGGGTGTAGGTAGTGCGCGTCCTACCCTGACGTTTACTACGATAGCTACTGCTAACATTCCAGTTACTGCTGCAAACGTATCTGTTAAAAACATTCTGTTCAAAGCTAACGTTGCTGCAGTTGCCTCTGTATTTACGGCTACTGGTACTAGCACTCCTACTGACTTTACTGTTGATTCCTGTGAGTTTAGGGATGGTTCTTCTATACTTAACTTTGTCTCTGTTGTGACTGGTAACGCTACGGCTAACAGTCTTGATGGTTTGTCGTTTACTAATAACGTTATTAGCAGCCTTGGTACTACTGCTGCTTCAACGTCTATTAAAACGGCATCAGTAACGGATCGTATGACTGTTGCCGATAACATTGGTGTGTATGCAGTTTTAAATGATACTGCTGCCATGCTTGCTACGGGCTCATCTAACGTTACTAACTTTGCTTTCTGCCGCAACAACATTACCCGTCCTAATACCTCGACTACTAGTGGTCTGGCAATTAGCACTTCAGGTACTGCATGGACTGGTCAGTGTACTGATAACCGTATTTTTGGGCTTAACAACACTGCACAGATTTGGATTAATACTGGTACTAAGCTTGGGTTTAACCAGAACTTCTGCCCGATTACTGGAGCTGCAGACAAGTCTGGACTCATCAATCCTGCTGCTGTTTAACCCACACTTAATACTTAAAAGGAATACTTAAAATGGCTAACATTGATCGTCTGGCTTATAACCGTGCAGGACAACTCTTTACTGCTGCTAACGTTGCAGCTAAAAGTGTTGTTGCTGTAAGCACCACTGCGACTGGTGTAATTCTTTACAACCCTGTAGGTTCTGGTAAACAACTGGCTATAGTTGATGTGGGCTGGGCATGGACTACAGTCCCTGCTGCTGTGCATAACATTGGTCTGGCTATTATGCCTCCTAGCCCCACTACCCTTAGTGGCCTTACCGCCATTGGTTCTGGTGTACTGAGTGGTAATGGTTCAGGTAATAGGGGTGCATCTGTTGCATTTGCTTATGATGCAGCTACTCTGCCAGTTGCCCCTGTCATGCAACGTATTAGCTTTAGTGCTGCTTGGGCATCTGGTGCTGGTGTCAATAGTGCTGCTCTGATTGACTACGTTGATGGTGCTCTGATGGTTCAACCAGGTGGTGCTCTTGTATTTGCAGTAGTTACTACGACTGCTATTGGTCTGGGCAGTGTTTCCTGGATTGAAGTTTAAGGAGTAATGAGATGGCCCAAGTCACCACAACGAAGCTGGTAGAGGGGAACTCTCATTTGATCATACGGATAGATCTATTGAGTGATGGTACGGGGGAACTACAGAATTATGTAGTTCTTTCTCCATCTGATCTTGATCCTCCCCGTCCTAACAACAACCCTGCATTTCGTATTATGCAGCTTTGGTATGGTCAGTCTTTGTTTTATACTTTCCTAGGGTTTGGAACATTGCAACCAGTTAATGTATGGACTATTGCAAAAGACTGCGACTCTCATGTAGATTTCCGTAGCTTTGGAGGTTTGGTAGATTTAAATACCACTCCTCCTAGCGACGACAACGGAAGGTTTTGGATTAGTACTAAAGGGTTTGCTGCTCCAGGTTCCCAAGGAACAATGGTTGTTGAATTGAAAAAAATCAACACAACTAATCCGTAATTAGGAGAGTAAATGAAACCCACTAAAACAGCAGGTAAAACTGCTTACGATAAGATTCAAGATGCTCGTCTTAAGACACATGAGAAACAGTCAATGGGTATAGCTCATAAGTCTAAGAAACCAGCAAAACGAAGTTCATCTAAATAAGTTCTTAGGAATATCCAGTGAGCTATCAATCTCGATGGGAGAGTGGTGACTGGATCACGATATGTGATGCTTGCGGTAAGAAATATAAGGCATCTCAACTGCGTAAACGTTGGGATGGCCTTATGGTCTGTAGCTATGACTTTGAGATTAGGCAACCCCAGGATTTTGTACGGGGTGCTGTAGACAAGATAGCAATACCTTGGGCTAGATCTGAAGCTAGTGATGAGTTTATAGCTATAAACTACACCACTAGTATTGGAGAACTTAATCCTCTAGCAGAAGATTTTAGTACTGCTGTATCTAAAATTGTTCCTAATGACATTACATATACGCCAGATACAGCTACAGATGAAGGGTTAGGACTTAGTTTTTTAGGTAAGTATTCTTTAGCTGGATCTGGAACTGCATCTGGGTATCCTCACACATTAAGTTTGTCTGAGGTATTTGTATCAGTTCTGTCTAAAAACATAATCGTAGCAGAGACCCTGACACTTTCAGAAGCAGAAATAAAAGCTTCTTATAAAGTATCTAATGAGACAGTTTCTTTTACAGAAGTAGAACTTAAAGCAGCAGGTAAAG